>OCTW013376582.1_pt1 | contig 11732 bp, 7 predicted proteins | sample 1539671 | NCBI WGS metagenome assembly OCTW01 (sample SAMN02144230, study PRJEB22623) | gut metagenome | biome: sheep rumen | host: Ovis aries | place: New Zealand | reverse complement strand
AGCTCGTCATCGGTCAGTGCGATCTTTGCGTACTCGGCGATACCGCGCACGTCTTTCTCGCTGAGTGCCATAGGCGCTCCCTTCCGCATAGCAGTTAAACCGCTCTAGTATACAAGGCAACGCCGGCTTGAAGCAGGCGCTTTACCCAAATGCAGCGAAAACGTAACGAGGGCGGCGGGTTGATGCAAAAACCGCCACATAGGGGACAGGCACCTTTGCGGTGGTTCCGAGCGATGTCCTATGCCGAGGCTTTGGCCTTGCGGCGCTTGCGGATCGCGTGGATCACGATGTCCAGCAGCAACAGCACAATGGCTACGACCACGATGAGCACGGCAAACTCGCGCTTGCCCCAGTGGCGGCCGGCCAGCGACTTTTGCTTGTCTACGTCCTTCTTGTTGTACTTGGTGCGCACGCAATGCACCAGCAGGCGATGGTCGTTCACGCCGTAGGGCGTGCAGGTGACGAGCGTCACCTTGTCGGCGCCGGGCTCGATAGTCAGCGACTCCATCTCCTCGGGCAGCACGACCTCGGAGTCCACCATCTTATAGGCGAGCGTCTTGTTCATGGTGTGCAGCAGCACCAGGTCACCGGGCTCCAGCGAGTGGATGTCGTCGAACATGCTCAGGTTGCGCATGCCCGAGTGCGCGGTGAGCACGCAATGCGTCGAGGTGCCGCCCACCGGCAGGCTCGTGCCCTCCAGGTGGCCGACGCCCGCCATAAGGACTTCTTCGCTCGTGCCGTGGTAGATGGGCATGCTCACGTCGATGGAGGGGATCTCGACCCAGCTCATCATGGGATCGCGGTCAAAGATGAGCTGCTGGGCGTAGGGCTCGATCTGGTCGGCGGGGAGCTCGGCGGCCTCGCCGGCAAGTTGCTCGTTATAGGAGCGCGCCTGGAGCAGGATGCGCTCGCGCTCCTCTTCCGACAGCGCGTCCACGGTGCTGGACACGGTGCTGATCTGGTTGAACACGCCCGAGGCCTCGAGCCGGTCCAAGATCCACGGCCAGGTCATAAGGCCCACGCCGATAAGGATGATGACGATGGTGATGAGCCGGTCGGCCCAGCGCGGCAGTCGCTTGCGACGACGATTAGGTTTTGGTTGAGGTTTGGACTGGGGGCTTGAGCCGCCGTTGGCCGCGGCGTTATTGCTCTTCATGTGTTTGGCGCCCTGCACCATCGACGATCACTCCTCTACAACTCAAGTTGTCTAAACAAATAATAGCCGATTAACGAGCTTCCGCGCCGGACAACGCAGCTAGACTGCACCGTCCAGTCGAGGATAAGCCAGCATTTGAGTTTTCAAAATGTCCCGAATCGACTGGGCGATTCGGGATACAATGTCAATAGAAAACGACGCACCCCGCGTAAGTGTACGAGAGCGCGGGCGGCCTAGTTTTCAGCTTTAGTTAAATGCCCGGGATCCGACCCCCGGGCATTCTTATTTGCGCTTGTTGCGGCGCAAATGCCTTCTACCGTCCGCACCGCGCGTGCGCCTACGGACCTTAAACCGAACCTCATACGAGTCAAGAAACGCGATGACGAACGTGCCCACCGCCGCGAGGGCGGCGAGCGCGTTAAGGAATTTCAGCATTTGGGGACCTCCGATCGAGTCGTCGGCCGCCCGCGCACGGGATGCGTCGCAAAGCCATTTTACTGCGAGCGTATGCACCCGCAGCTGGTAAACGCAATAATCGCAAACATCTGTTCGATATTCATACGCTTGATCCATCGAGCAATGGAGCCTGGCTGCGTTGTCCAAAAAAAACGGGGCAAACTCCAGTGCGGAGTTTGCCCCGAAAAGAGAATGGCAAAGCAAGAACGTAGATGGACGAGAAAAGTGTCCGCAAGTCTCATGGCCATCACATCCCACCTGCCAAAGGGATGGGTAAGCGAGCGTTACTCCTGCTCGGACTCCTCAGCCTGCTTACGGCTGCGGATGAGGTGCGCCACGCCGATGCACAGCACCGCGCCACCAGCGATCCAAGTGAAGGTCACGCCGTTAAGGCCGGTCAGCGGGAGGCCGGAGCCCTTCTTGTTCTCGACGGTAAGGTTAACGGTACCGTCAGTCTGAGTAGCGTCAAGGATAACGAGATTGGAGGTCTCCGCAGTCCTGGTGACTGTCACGGTCTTTGCCTCTTCCTCAGTTTGATGAAGGCTGCCTTCACGAGACTCCGGGGTCGAGATTGTGAAGGTGAAGTTCTTCAGCGAATTGTACTTACCAAGAGCAGTCTTCTCATGAACGGTGTAGGTACCGGCGTCAAGTCCCGTTACGGAAATTTCACCCTGCGCATTAGTGACGAATTCATACTCTTCCTCACCAAGGTTACCGTACTTCTGAACATACTTGCCCTTGGAAGTGCTACCTTCTGCATTGTCATCAGGATTGTTGGCCATAATGGTAAAGCCGACGCCTTGGAGCTTTTCCTTGTTATCGTGGTCTTGCTTGACGAGCTTGAGTGCATAGGTGTAGTCGCGCACGGTGTCGGGCACGGACTCGCCCTTACCATTGCTCATGGGGTTGTTGGAATAGATGAGCTTGACGGTGTTCTTATTGCCCTCGCCGCCAACAGTAACCTTCTCAGCCTTCGTGGGATCGAGCTTGGCGGTGTACTCGACGAAGATCTTCGTATCCTTGGAGAGGTTGGGCACGGCGGACTTGAGGTTGTTGAACTTGACGGTCAGGATCGACTTGCCGGTAGTGTCGTCGGGGGTGACGCTAGCAGCGCAGTTGCTGCCTTGGTCGATCTTGGTCGCAGCATTGCGATCCGTCCCGGCATAAACCCTGATGCTGTCTTCGTCTGCGGTTAGGCCGGCGGACAGCTCATCGTGAAACTCGTAGTAATAGGTTTCAAACGAAGCCACATTGTCGGCAACGGTGCCCTTCAGCTGGTAATGGATCTCCTGGCCCATCTGCGAGTCAGCCTTATCTTCCCAATCGCTGTCGGGCTTGTCGTCCTTAATTTTCTTTGTAACCGTAGGAATACCAGTCTTCTCGTTAACCTGAACAGCGCTGCCGCCCACAACAGCGAAGATCGGCGAGGTGCCAGTCTGCTTCTGCCCAGAATAGTTGCTCTCCGTACCGATAGAACCATTGTCCGTCAGGAAGAGGTAGTAGCCAGAGTTCTCAAAGGAAACTGGGGTGTCCGCAGCGAACTTAGCCTCAGAAGCTCCCTGGGGCGTGACAGGAGTAGTCTCCTTGACCAAGCCGGCAATCGTGTCGAGCAGATCGCCATTATTCACGACCCCAGAAGCACTCTGGAGATTTGCGGCCATCCACTCGGCGACATCCTGTGCGGTGGGATTTTCAGTGGGAAGTTTCGGATTAGTGGAGTCATAGCCAGTGCTGTCCTGAATAGCAGCAATAATGGCGTTCCGGGTGTCAGATGTCACATTGGCGCCCCATTCGACATCGGAAACGACCTTGTTGCCCGAGCCAGTTCCATCAACCACCTTGGCTTTAAAAATCTGATAGGCGACGAACTGCGTCTTTTTGTTGGAGTCCGTGGCGTCCGTGTTTTTTGCATCTTGCTTGATCGTGATGCTGTTGGCCGGGAGCGTCGACCCACCATCAGCAAACGCCATGGTCACCGGGGCCATGACGCCGCCGAAGCTCAACGCCGCCGTGAGGCCGGCGGTTACTGCCAGGCGTGCGATGTTCTTGCTCATGCTCATCTTCTTTTCCTCTGCTTTCTGCTTGAATTCCATTTGATCTAAATCTGTCTGTCTGTGTCTTAGCATCTACTTCGCTACGTCTCGCCCCGCTCTCTGTGGGGCTGCCAGCTACTCTTTATGGCTGCCACCTCCCCGCTTGACCAGGAGCGCGACCACGATGAGCGCGGCTCCGGCGACCGCTGCGGCGGCCGCGGCGTACATTGCCATATCGCCAGTCGAGGGCATAAAGCCTCCGGTGGTAATGCTAGGGGGTGTGCCGGTGGGCGCGTTGATGAGCGACGCCTCCAGGCTGCCCGTCGACCCGTCCGCGCTGTCGGCGCGCAGGGGCGACTCGGCCGTGATGGTGAGCTTGGGCTTGGCGGCGGCCACCTGGTCGACGTCCAGGCCCTCGGCCTTGACCGTCACGGAGCGCGTGCCCTCAAAGGCAGTGTAGCCCTTGGGCGCCTTGAGCTCGCGGACCTCCAGCTTGCCCGAGTCCACGCCCGAGACGGTCACGCGGCCGTCCTCGCCCGTGGTGACGGTGGCCTTGCCCTCCGCATCCCACGTGCCGTCGGCCGCCAGCGTACGACCGCGGTCGTCGGCGATGCTCAGGACCGCCCCGGCAAGCGGCTTGTCGCCGTCGCTGCCGCGCTTGGTGAGCGCGAAATCCCAGGTGTAGGCGCACGCATCGTCGCTCGGCGTGCGGGTGAAGCCGGCGTCGCCGGACTGGTCGGCAAAGGGAGAACGCGGGTAGCGCAGGTAGACCTCGTTGGGGTTGCCCTTCGCGATGCCGTGGTTGCACGCGCTGTTGAGCGGCGCATTGTACACGGCGACCACGCGGGCGCCCGCGGTGAAGGCGTCGGCCCCGCCGAGCGCGGCGACCAGGTCGCCGGTGCGCACGGTGAAGGTTCCGTCTGCCGCTACCTTGGTGGCGCACTGGGCCGTGATGTCGGTCCAGCCTTTCGCGGGCTCGGTGCCGGCGCGCCCGTCCTTGCCGATCTGGACGGCATCAAAGCCGCCGTCCGCGCCCGCCGCCACGTACACACGCATGCTCGCGGCCACCTTGGAGGGGTCGAGCCCCGCGCTCATGGTGTCGACGAACCGCACCGTATAGGTGTCGTAGGCCGTGAGCCCGGCAGGGACCGTGGCAGAGAGGCGCCAGTACAGGTCGTCGGCGACCGTGGCGTCGGCGGCCTTCTGCCAGGCGGCGGTGCCGTCCTCCAGCACATGCTTGGACACCTTGGGGGTCGCCGCCTTGGGCTTGACGGTGACGGCGCTGCCGCCGACCAGGGTCATGATTGGCGCGGTGCCGGCCTCGCCCTGGGCGATGGCGTCGTCGTCGGCGACGATGAGCCAGTAGCCGCAGGGCAGCTCGGCCGCCGTGCCCGCGTTAAGGGCCACGGACACGGCACCAGAGCTCTGGAGGGAACGAGCGAGCTGTGCGCTCAGCGCGCTCGTAAGGTGGGAATCGGTGTTGAGCCACTCGGCAGCTTCCCGCGCGGTGGTCTGGGAATTGGGCATGCCGGCGCTGTGCAGCACAGGCAGCGCGGCGTCGCGCACGGCGTCGCTTGCCCAGGCGAGGTCGGTGGCAATCTTGGCGTCGCTGTCGCCGTCGACGACGTTGGCGCCAAAAATCTGGTAGGCGTCGTAGCTGCGCGCCACGGTGCCGCTCACCGTGATGGAACCGGTCGAGGTCGGCGCGGCCTGCGCGGAAGCGGGGAACACAACCGCGCAGGTGCCGATCAGGAGGGCAAGCAGCGCAAACAAGATCGGGAAGGAGCAAACTTTCTTATTCACGACGCTTACCTCCCTTCGCATTCGCCTTGCGACGAATGTGCATCCAGGCCGCAGCAGCGCAAAGCACCGCCGCGCCGGCAAGGTACGTCAGAGTGACGCCCGACATACCAGAAAGGGGCAAAGAGGTGGAGTAGGTGTTGGTGAAGGTGGGAAGGCTTTGGCCAGCGCTGGTGTCCTCGCCGTATTTATGCGATTGCTGCTTATCAGCTAGTATCTCTTTGCCCTTGGCATCGAAAATCTTGGTGTAAGACACTTCGCACTTAATCGTCTTATCAGACTGATCAGTTGCATTGACCGTAATCTTGTAGACCGACTTGTCGTACGTGTAGTGCGAGAACCACGAACCGTCGGTTTTCTCGCGCACATAGTACGTAAAGGTCTTGGAAGCGCCACGACCCGGAACATCAGAATCACTCTGCTTCAGGCTGTTAAGGTAGTACTCAATCTTGGAGAACTCACACGTCTGGGGCTCGTTGCCGCCAGCCGTCGTATTAACCGTCTTGGCGCCAGTGAAGTCGACGTTATCAGCAAACTCGAGCGTAAACTCCTTCATCTCGCCACCCTCAACGACCTTAGTTGCCGCAGGCATCCAGGAACCACGAGAGTTATAGGGCTCAATTTTGTTGGTAAAGGTCGGGTTATCCTTGTTACCGATAGCAACCGTAGCCGTTGTATAGTCCTTTGAGTACTCAACGGAATAGTCTCCGGAATCAAAAAGAAGTGGTTTGAAGTCCTTATCCTTCTTTTCCTTTTTAAAAACGGTTACTCCTTCTACCTTGTAATAATTAATAGGAATCGACATGAGATATTTAGTTTCGGATGGCCTGTCCCCAACTTTTACCACGATCTTGTAAATGGTCTTATCGAATTTGGTGTCTAATTCGTTTTCGCCGCTGATGGGTTCCTCAACGAGATAGAAAACGTATTGTCCCGAAGAATAGTCCTTGCCAGAGTCGAAGGTGATTTCGCCGCTTGTTTGGTCAACAGTCGCCTCGCCCGCAACACTGCAATTGCCCATATCTAATGTGCCGTCCTCTTTCCAAGAAGGCTCAGTGGTACCATCCTTGCGGAGCAGCTTAAATTTGTAATTGTGTCCGCTAAGGCTTTGCGAGATTCCCTTTTCATCTTTAAGCACCTTAGTGGCATTGAGCTTCATGCTCGGATAAACGCTCAGATCATTGACTTCGCCGACGGTGAGGTCGCCGTTGGTCATAATGCCGCCGCCATGGGTGTACGAGTAGTTGCCGCTGATGATGGTCGTAGCTGCCAATTGCGCATTTGCTATGGCATCATCAGTCGGATGGGCCTCCAAACCGAACATGTACTTGGCCTCGGCACCGCCGTTGGCATCGATGGTTATCTTCGCATTATCGCAAGTGCCCTGCCAGCCAGCTGAGCCGCCGCCGAGCATCTTGCCGAGCACAACTGCAACCGTCTTATTGCTGTCATTCTTGCGCACCAGGAAGAAATCCTGGTGACCGGCCTCTTTGAAGGTTGAGGTAATGTAGTTAGAATCGCTGTCCTCGTTCTTGCCATTACCTCCGGCAGACATGTGATCATCATAACCATGATCCGTATTGTTGTAGATTGCGGCACCATTTGAGTGCGAGACAATCGTCTCTCCCGTGGGGCAGGCACCGATGCCACCACCCCAGCCGCCGGCATCATTTTGAGTGATCAACGTCTTTACGATATTGAGCTTGCCGCCCTTCTGGATAAAGACGCCACCGCCGCCCCAGTCGCCGCCGCGATCCTTACCCGTCATAGTCTTGTTGTTCGTAATGTAAATCTTGCTGTTCTCACCAGCGCTAATTGTTGCCATCGTACCAGTGTTGTCACCGCCAGCGATACGCAAACCGCCGCCCTCAGCGTTCTCCGCCACGTTGCCGGCAATCGTGCCGCCAGTCATTTCAAACTCGATGGTCTGGTTGTAAAAACCAGCGTAAACGCCACCGCCAGCCTCATGGGAGTAGTTAGCAGTAACTGAGCCACCCGTTATACTGAGCTTGCCACCATTTACACATGCAATGCCACCGCCACCGAGCAGGCCATTGTTAAACGATTCAGAGATATTGGAATCGACACGATTGTTAGTAATGCTTGCCGAATCGCTGATACTAACGCAAGCATTTTTGGTAAAGACGCCGCCGCCATAACCATTTTCGGGACTGCCGCCGCTGTTGCAAGTGTTTTCATACGTAGCGTTGCCAGAGATAATTCCGCCCGCAAGCTTCAGGGTGGCTCCCTTGTCAGCATAGATGCCGCCGCCAGAACCCGACTTGTTTCCCGCGACCACGCCGTCTGTCATTTCGAGACTGGCATTCGCGCCCGCCTTCTCGCCCGTTATGCACAGGCCACCGCCCCAGCCACCGCCGTTGCCATTGGTGACGTAACCGCCTTCGATTTTGACTTTACCCTCAGAAAAAATCACATGGCCGTCATCGCTCAGATTGGCGGCCGTGGTAATCATGCCGCCCTTGAGATCGAGCGTGCCGCCCTCTTTAACGGTGACCACATGCTTTACGGAACCGCTGTCCGATGCCGCATCAATAGCGCCAAAGCCCGTAACGACATGCCTGATCGTAGTCTCGGTTGTGCCGAGTCCATCTTGATTGGGCGTGCTCTTGGTCTCAAAGTAAGTAAGACTCTTAGGAGTGCCACTATTTGAGCCGTTTCCTGTTTCCCATTCCATAGACGCAAGATGACCCGCCGTCGTTTCGACCAGGGTCTGTTCGTCTTTTGTTTTACCTAAATCCTCGATAGTGAGTGTGGCTCCATTTTCGACCACAAAGAAGGAGTCTTTGTTGCCGGAACCACGGTAGAGCATGTGTCCCGCAAGATCGATAGCAGTGTCTTTGGTGATGGTGATCTGCTTATCCGAATAGGCAAAATCCGTCAGTCGGAACTTGCCGCCATTGGTGAACGTCTCAGCAATATTACCTTTCACCTCGTTATAGCCATCGGCACTGACGGTAGCGGGAGCGATAGCGTTTTCATCGTTAGTTTCATCATCAGAAGGCTGTGTATCGGAAGGCTGCGCGGCGCCCTTGGCCTCCGCGTCGTCGGACGGCAGTCCCGCGGCAGCGGCGTCTTCGCTCGCGCCATTCTCGGCATCATCGCTAATCTGCTTTTCGGCACCCCCGTTAGCGGTGCTGTCTACACCAGTAGGCTCACTTGAGGAACCCTCCCCCATCACAGCTTCCTCGATAGAAACCGTCTGGACATCGTTGGCAATGGCCTGCGAGATCGGGGGCATAACGAGCGACAGCACCAGGCTCAAAACGGAAGCTCCGCACAAAACATCTGCTAGTACACGATGTGCCGCTTTATTGTTCTGCTTGGATTTATCTGAATTTGCTGTCATCGATGTCTCCTCCCCAAGAGACCGCGATCTTGCTCTTTCCCTATCAAACGTATCAGCGCAATCTGTAATTACGCACGCTTAGTAATGCTATTTTAATGATTGTTTAAACATCTGAGCAACAAATATCGACAGTTTTGTAGCGAGTTCTCAATTCTCTTGATAATTGTTCAGATTTGCCTTCGTTTATTCGCTATCTGTTTCTTGTTTCTACTGGTAATTAAGTTAGTTATCAGTTTTTTAATAGCATTTTATTTATTTGCACAACATTTTGCTCAAGAGCAAACATCCTGTGAACGGTCGAAAATCGACCGTGAGCGGTAGGTCATTAACCGGGAGGAATAGACTACCAAATTGATGGGAATATCTTTCGCTCATCGGTGGTTAGAAGCGTAATGTTCAGACAACGTTATTTTGATTCTCGCGCAGATTTTAGGCATCAATTCGCCCAAATCGCCTGAGACCACCGCAAAGGAGCCTGTCCCCTTTGCGGTGGTTCTCCCCCGGCGCTACAGCAGATGCTCCTCGATAAAGATCGCGATGCCGTCTTTGTCGTTGCTCGCGGTTACAAAATCAGCTGCGGCGTGGGTGGCGTCGCTGCCGTTTGCCATGGCCACGCCCACGCCGGCGTCGGCCACCATGCAGGTGTCGTTATCGGCATCGCCAAACACGCAAATGTTCTCGAGCTCCATGTCGTTGAGCTCCGCCACGCGCACAAGGCCGCGCGTCTTGGACACGCGCGGATCCATGAACTCGTAGAGCCGCTGCGTGGTTTGCAGAGCCGCCGCCTTAACAGTGTTATCGGCAAACGTCGACGCCCGCTCAATCACCCGCGGCATTACCTCGGGCGCCATGGTAAACATCACCTTGGGCTGCGGCTCGCGCAAAAACTCGGCAAAATCGACCACCTGGTAGGGCACGCCGTCGACGCGCGACAGGTGCTCGACGCACGCGTTGCTCTCGGGCACGTAGAACACGCCGTCTCGGGGGCAGACGGGCGTTGCTGGAAGGTCCGCCATGTGCTTGCAAATGCGCGCGATGGTCTCGCCCGGCAGCGGATAACTCAGCTCGTTGATGTCGTGCGCACGGTCGATGACCTCGGCGCCACCGCAGCCCACCATCACGTCTACCAGGCCTTCGATGCCCCAGAGCTCGTACATGGCCTCGGTCGCGCGGGCGTCGCGCCCGGTGCACAGGCCAAAGAGTACGCCGCGCTCGCGCAGGGCGCGAATCGCCGCCACGGTGCGCGGGGACACCGTGTGCCGGCTCGTGAGCAGCGTGCCGTCGATATCGCAGAGTACGGCTTTAATGTGGCTGAAGGTGGCGTCCATGGGGGCCTTTCTGGGTTGTGCGGCGGTGCTGAATGTGGTCGGAAATGGTGTACATGGTATACCAAGGCGCAGGCGCGGCCTACCAAAGCGAAAAGCGCGACAAAGGTGCCTGGCCCCTTTGTGGTGGCCAAACCCGAAGGGTGACCTGGCCGGAGCGCAAACCATCACAACAATTCGACGTTATTCGGCAAAATCGCGATTTTCATTGAATGTTGTGATGGTTTTTACTGCCTTGCGGCACGATCAAAATGTCGGCGTCCAAACAGCAGCAACGCCGCGGGAACCGCCGTCACGACCATGCCCGCACCAACGAGCGTCTGCTGCACGCCAAACGTCGCCGCCAGCCACGGGGCAATCGCCAGCGGGGCCACGCCGGCGAACATGTTGCCAAAACCCATGACCGAGTTCACGCGACCGAGCTGCTCGAGCGGGGCCGTCGTTTGCACGATCGTGTTGTGGAGCGGGTTGACGACGCCCCAGGCCACGCCCAGGGCAATCTGGCCAATGAGCGCCACGCCCACATACGTTGTTCCCACGTAGAGCAGGCTTCCCAGGCCCACGGACATAAGCGCCGCGAGCAGCGTTTTAAGGTTGATCAGATGCGGCGGCAAGCGGAGCGCGAGGACAGCGCCCAGCACCGCGCCCACACCGCTGGCCGACGAGAGCCAGCCCATCCACTCAACACCGACGTGCAGGACATCGCGGTAGAAGAACGACTCCAGCGGGTCGAAAGCTCCATAGCCAAAGTTCGAAAGGAAGATAATGCAAAACAGCAGGGCGAGGACGCTGTTGGTAAAGACCGTCTTGATGCTGGTCGCGAAGGTGGCGCGGGTGGACGCGCTGGGGTCGGGGCTTTGGCTGGCGGTACTTGCCGTTGCGCTGCTGTCCGCGGGACTGCTTTCGCGCGTGGCGACGTGACCTGCTTGCGGCCTAAAGCCCCAACCGGCGACGAGCGCCAGCATGGTAAAGAGCATCATGAGCAAAAACACCGCGTGTGACGATGCAGCCGCCGCGACAAAGCCGCCCAGTGTGGGGCCGACGATAATGCTCACGTTGGAGGACATGGTGATGGAGGAGTTGATGTCTTTGAGCTCGACGGGGTCGTCGGTGAGATACGCCGGATAGGACGTGGCGACGGGCTGGGCGAATCCTATCACAAAGCCCAGGAGCACCGCGCCGGCAAGGACTGTTCCGGTCGCGCTGCCACAGGCGAGGATTGCCGCGCCGGTTGCCAACGTGCCGATGATACTCGCCCGGAAATGCCGGCACGGACCCCAAGCGTCAAGCGCCGCTCCACCCGCAAAGGATCCCAGGATCACGAAGACGTTCATAAACAGGACGGCCAGCGATGTCGCCACGACCGAAGCGCCGTCCGCATAGGTGAGTGTTCCGATAACACCGATAAAGTAGCTGGTCTGAAAGCCGGTATATATGAGGAAGCGCATTGCCACCAGGTGCTTAGCCTGCGCGGACAGCGATGATTGAGGCTTTGAGAAAAGAAAGGCGAGCATGGAGACTCCTTGTTTCATACGAATGCGGACGGCGGGCATTCGCCACCGTCTGTCAAATCAATCTATCCGCATGAAACATTA
>OCTW011549987.1_pt1 | contig 11732 bp, 15 predicted proteins | sample 1539671 | NCBI WGS metagenome assembly OCTW01 (sample SAMN02144230, study PRJEB22623) | gut metagenome | biome: sheep rumen | host: Ovis aries | place: New Zealand | reverse complement strand
CCCCGCCACGAGGCCGCGCACGATGAACCGGTCCGTGCCGCTCACGACCCAGACGGCGAAGCCGTTGGCGCGCAGGTAGTCGACGACCTGGAGCATCGGGCGGTAGAAGGCGTCCCCCCGCGCCATGCCCGGGTAGCTCGGCATCGGCGTCCGCTTGAAGTCCCGGACGTAGCGGTCGAACGCGTCGGGCGTGAAGCCGGCGAACGCAGAGGCGACGGCCTTGCCGTGGTCCGTCTCGAGGCCCTTGGCGGCGACGCCGGTCTCGTTCATCTCGAGGATCTTCCGGACCGTCTCCCGCTCGGCCTCGCCGGCCTTCTCCCGGTAGTCCGGATCCTCCGCCACGCGGTGGACGAGCAGCATGTAGTCGAAGTAGTTCGGGTCGGTCTCGCAGAAGAGCGTGCCGTCGAGGTCGAACACCGCCACGCGGCCCTCCGGCGGAATGAAGTCCGGCCCGTCCGGGTCCGTGACCGCCTCGACGTAGGAGACCAGCGCCGCGCGCGCGGGCGCCTCGTCGGTCCAGAGCGACAGCGCGGCGGCGCCGGACCGCGCGTCCGCCGGGATCCCGCCGCGCGGCGCCGCGCATCCCGCGAGCAAAAGACCCGCCGCGGCGACCGCCGCAACGAAACGGAAGAAATGGAGGTTCGCTTTCATGCGCCGGATTCTAGCAGAGGCGCAATAGAGGGGCAAGCCAGGGTTCCACCGTGAATGCCGCCGAGCCGACGAGCGCCGCGAGACCGCCGCCTCCGGGTTTCGCCGCCGAAAAGGCCGGCAAGACGGCGGATTTCGCCCGGTCCATCGGCTACGAGGTCTGCCTGGAGGCGAGAACGAACGCCATCGCGACCTACCGGCTGCAGAAACTTCCGCTGGACGGCGCCGGCTCCGTCGCCGTGCCCGGAAACGCCCCGGTCGCCGCGCCGGTCGCGGTCCCCGTCGCCACACACGACAAGACCCAGGTCCTCAACCAGTGCATGGGCCGCGAAATCACCGCGCTCATGACCGCGGATCCGTCCATCGAGCGGTGGGACCAGGTCGCGGACCGCGTGAAGGCCAACCTCGTCGGCTCGATCCGCCCGATCGACGTCCCCGTGAAGACCGGCGAGATCGAGGACGAATTCGGCGAGAAGGTGACGACCTACAAGTTCGAGCCCCTGCTCGACAACGAAGGCAAGCCCGTCGTCCGCGAGATCACCGCGGAGGACGTCGACCGCCTCGGCGAAGCCGTGATGAGCACGATCTTCAACGGCTGACGCGGCCCTCCCCCGGAGCCCGGGCCCCGGCCCGTGGCGGGGTGCCCACCCCGCCACGGACTGGGAAGTCCCCTCTGCGGCGGGCCGTTCGGGACGCGGGCGGCGCGCGGGCCGTGGCAAGCGCCCGGCAGCCATTCAGCATTCAGCACTCAGCATTCAGCATTGCCCGCTCTTTGCGCGGCCACCGTCGACCGCCCGGCGATCATTCAGCATTCAGCATTGCCCGCGCGTTGCGCGGACCGCGGGTTCTCGTGCGACACCGAAAATGTCGCCTCCCAGGCGACATTTTTCCCGGGGCGTTGTGGCAGTCTATCCCCCGTTCCGCGGGAACGCCCCCGCGAAACGCCACCCACACCACCCCCGAACAGAAAGGATAAAACCATGCCACACGACATCGGCGCGCCACGACGGAACGAAACGCGAACCACGGGCTCCATGCCGCAGCCGCAAAGGAACGAAATCGTCGTCTACCAGCCAGACGAAACGCTTCGGCTCGACGTCCGACTCGAAAACGAGACGGTCTGGCTGACGCAGGGACAGATGGCGGACTTGTTCCAACGAGACAGAACCGTGATAACCCGTCACGTAAGCAACGTCTTCTCCGAAGGGGAATTGGCAGAACGGGGCAATGTGCATTTTTTGCACATTCCTCCTTCCGACAAGCCGGTCAAGATTTACAGTCTGAACGTGGTCATCTCCGTTGGCTACCGCGTAAAGTCCCTTCGCGGAACCCAGTTTCGCATCTGGGCTACGAGCGTTCTTCGCGACTACCTCCTTCGCGGATACGCCCTGAACGAACGTCTCGTCCAGATCGAGGATCGGATGGATCGCCGGTTCTCGGAGCACGGGCGGCGGCTCGACGCGCTCGAGGGCAAGGTCGACTTCTTCGTTCGGACGCAGACGCCTCCGCTGCAGGGCGTCTTCTACGACGGCCAGCTGTGGGACGCGCGGGCGTTCGTGGACAAGTTGGTGAAGATCGCGAATCGGTCGCTCGTCCTTGTCGACAACTGGGCGACGATCGAGACGCTGGACATTCTCGCCGCCAAGCAGAAGGGCGTCGCGGTGACAATTGTCACCTCGGAGCATCGGGACGGAAAGGGCAATCCCCGTCCGAAGATCCTTCCGGCCGACGTCGCCAAGTTCAACGCGCAGTATCCGACATTGTCCGTCCGCTTCCGCGAGAACTTCCATGACCGCTTCCTCGTCGTCGACGACCGCGAACTCTACCTGATTGGCGCATCGCTCAAGGACCTCGGCAAGAAATGCTTCGGCTTCACGAAAATGGATCCCGCGGAGATTCCCGGCCTAATGGCGCGGATGTAGCCGTCCCTCGCCCGCGCCGCCCCTCCGCGCCGGCGCGGCGACGGTCGTAGCTCGCTTCGCTCGGCCACGTCGGACATTCAGCATTCAGCACTCAGCATTCAGCATTGCCCGCACAACGCGCGGGCCGTTTCGACGTTGGATCGTCGCGTCGCGATCTTTCGTGAACACCGAAGGGGTCTGTCCCCTCAAGCCCCATCGAAATTGTTGCTTTGCAGTCAACAAGTGCGCGAAGAGGATTGACGAGAGTTCCGGGTTTTGGTTGAATTGGTCGTGCGAAGGAAATCCCGAACGTCGCCGAAGCTAGCACCGACGAATAACAATCACCGGACAACCTACCTCTTTCCATGACACTCACATGTCCGATTCTTGCCGCCAAGACCAATTTGAGCTGGTCGCTGTCGAGCATCATCATGCTGGTGGCGTTCGCCGCAGGCGGCTTCGTCGGCTGGAAGGTCTATTCGAAATTCGAAAAGCCGGGATTGAGTCCGCTCGACACAGACTTCAAGGCGTTCGCGCTCGCCGCGGTCGCTTTCTTCGCAGTCGTTCTCGGACTCGGGTATCTGTTGGTCGCCTTGTTCGGCCGAGGCTAAGCTCCCCGACGCCATCGCCTCCGTGGTCTCACACGATTAGTCGGCCTCACTCCGTGATCTGTCCGGGAATGTTGCCCGGTCGGAAGCGCACGGAGCGGGGGCTTTTCGTGCGCGGCCCGTTGTAGCGAGGCATGAGCTAGACAACAACTTCATCCTTTCTTGTCTGGTGCTGTCTGGTGCTGGAGAGAATATCTGCCATCAGCCGCACGGAATCGCAAATCGCGGTCTCCGGTCGTCGCCTGACAGGCAAAGAAAGGTTGCGCAAATGACAACCGAAACAAGAACAACCACAATCGTAACAATGGAAACGACCACAACAATCACAAGCGAACAGGTCTACCCCAAACGCGATGCCGACAGAAACGGAATCGGCCGTGAAGACCTCTTCGGAATGCTTTGCGAATGCAAGTGGGCAATCGTGGCGATTGTGTTCATCGTCTGCGTCTTGTTCGGGGTTCGTCCCGAACTGGCCGGACTGCTCGTTACGCTCATAGGCCTGGCAAACAAGTAAATCTCCTCTGCCATGGGGCCTGTCTCACGCGGAATACTGTTGGGCATAGTCAAATCGCTTCTAGCGGTATTTCCGAAATTGCTCTGATATATCCCACGAACTTAGGCCGTCAGATTGTTCGTTCTTTTTGACGAACTTCTTGAGCAGTTCTTGGATCTGATGGATTCTGATTGTTGCTTTCAACAGACTTCGTTTCTCTTCAAGAATGAGATGTCTCCAGGCGTCAATTGTTTCACTCGATACGGGCGAAAGAGCTTCCTCTTTCTCCAGATTGAAATCAACCCGATCAGGGTATTTAGTCATTTGTTCTTTGAGAAATGTCTCTGCTTCTCGCGCTCCGCGATTCATAAACTCAGCGGCAATCGCTTCGCAAAAGTACTCAATTGCGAGAGACAGCTCTTCTTCGGTTGCGCTTTCAGATAGAATTGGTCGTTTGAGTGCATCCGGTAGTCTGTCAAGAATGGTTGCAATTTCTTGACGAAAACCTTCGTCGCGAGACCCGTATCCAGAACTACCGCATGCCCATTTACCAACGGTATCCGGTTGCACATACGAGGTTTCACCAATGGCGGCAAGCTGATGGCGAATTCTGGCAAGGATCATATGGGCAAGGCGAAACTTGATGGTCCAAATGTCTGTCATGGTTGTTTGAGTGTGCAAGAAATCAAGAAGAATGGGGTCACAATTAGTTTTTTGGGGGTAATTCTTTTGGACGACGGCCCGTGCTCGTCAAAAGAACTTTTGACACTGCTCGCATGATGGCCATGTACAGCAGACACTTCTCCTGATCAATAGCAGCGCGCAGACGTTCTTGGTCGTCTGATTCACGGGCCTTTCCATCTGGTCCAATGTCGATGGGCGTGTATGGCCAACCGTTGAGGTTGATGACGACACCTTGGAATTGGAGACCTTTCGCCCGATGCATCGTCATGATTTTCACGCAGTCGGAAGAGTATGCCTCCTCCGTGCCCGTGATGATTTCGCATGGCAGCATCAGCGAGGAAAGAGCCTTCTTCGTTTTCTCCAAGTAGAAGTATTCGTTCCCGAACCGTTGGGCATTTCGTAATAGAACGGCATAATCGCCAAGCGTCTTTGAGTCCCTCTCCATCCAGTTGCGGATTGTTTTGACGATACGCCGATTCATAATGTCAAAATCCCCGTAACACTCGAAAAACTCTTCTGGAGCCGTTCCTTCCACCAATGACTCACCATTGCGGAACGACTCGACTTCGCCGTCTGGATCATTGACATTAACCCCTGCAATCAAACGTTCGGCATATTCTCGTATTTTTCTTGTGCTTCGATAACACTTGGTCAATTTGATTGAGCGGTTTTTGACATCGATGCCGCAAGCCTTGAAAGAACCACTCCTTCCATAAATCCGTTGATGTCCATCACCAGCAAGGAACAGCGAATAGGGAATAGGATGGTCGACGGAGTTACCTGTATAGGCGGCAAAGAACCGGAATTCCGATGCTCCGAAGTCCTGAACTTCGTCCACGACAATGGCCGCATACTCTCGTGGCAAATCTTTTCGTCCAGATCCGTACATTGCAGCCAATTGATTCAAAACATGAACTTTCGGTTGACTCGAAAGATGTGGAATGACATGCTTGATTTGATCGAAAACCTTCCATAATTCAGGCCGTTCTTCGCGAAGAACTCGCGGACGAGAAGCCGGACGTTGGAATGCAACGTATTCTTCGACGGATGAAATCCGGTTTTCAAGAACCACCTCGAGGAGTTCCGTGTACAGGAATTTGTAATCGCGCTTTCCTGAATACGATTTGGAAATCACGCTCTTGACTTCCTTGGGTGGATCGTCGTTGTGAGATATCCCCTTTCCGTGTGACACAGAATGCCAAAGCGTTCTGATGAAATCATCGAGCCAGGTTACATGGACACGATCAAGTCCTGAAGTACAAATCGTCGTCAACAATGATTTCGACACTTCGGCAAGGGTGGTCGTGTAGGTTAAGAATAGGACTTTTTGGTTGACTGGGAACACCTTAGGATGATTCAGGAGCCAGTTAAGGCGGTGAACCGCGACAACTGTTTTGCCCGTTCCGGCTGGCCCTGTAACCATTGCCGGACCATTTGCTTCCATTTCAACCGCTCGCTTCTGACTCGGATGTAAAAACACCTGCCAATTCTCCAACTTTCCGTTGTAGAATTTGGTCCGGGTTTCTTCCGAAAGAATAACGAACTGCTCGCTAGCGGTCGGACTTTCTTTAAGGGCTGTTTCCAACGCCGGCCTTTCCTCCAGCACGTGGATTTCGGCTTTGATCTCGGCGAGGCGTTCTGGATAAGAATACAGGACGATTAGTCGATCTTTTACATCTTGCGACAACGAGTCCAACCCTTCTAGTATTTCAAGTAACATTTCAGATGTCGAAACGCCCATAAGCCGGTGGATAAAGTCTACAGGAACACCCAGCTCCGCAAAATCAGATTCGTTAATGTTGACAAAACCGGGATCTTTTCTCGGAAGAGTGGGCTGCTCAATTGGTGGTTCGATAATGGGGAGGGAAGTATAGGATTTAACCACATCCACGACAATTCGCGGAAGCCTCTCCCCGGGAACCGGTTCGCTCCTCATTCGCATCGCTTTTTTGTAGACGGGTTCGTGATGCCCACATGTAGCCAGAATCCATTCCTTCGGTTTCCACTTGAAAACGATGACACGAATGCCTTGGTTGTTCGCGCAGTAGGACCACAAGTCGATTTTTGTGTTTTCGAGTTTATGCGGGTGAACCGTTTTCGGCACCTGTTCATACCGAATCATGTTCTCGATTTGATCAATATCAAATCTCTCTTTTGGAGTGAGAGCATCATGTTCGGCGTTGTAGTCTTTGCTATGTGCGAGTTCAATCATGGGAGAATTTCTTTGTGAAGAAGAAGATTTGAATGTCTGGGATGATGCAAGAAGAATTGCGTGCCGCGCGGATGAGGCGGATTGTATCAAAAGTTCGGGTGGGAGGAAAGGCGAAAATGGCGAATGTTGCCCGCGAGGCAACGTCCGCGGGGCGGTCATCCCCATTCTTCGAAATCCAGTTTCCTGTGTCCGATGAAAATCGTGTTCCTAAGCGAGGCGAAGTCGCCGGCGCCGTTCACGACGAGGTGGTCGACGAGCGCGATGTCGAGGAGACGGCCGGCGCGGATGAGCCGCGCCGTGAGGAGCCGGTCTTCGTTCGACGGCCGCACGTCGCCGGACGGGTGGTTGTGCGCGGCGACGAGGCCGACGGCGCCGCGCACGATAGCGGCGCGGAAGACGTCCCTCGTCCAGACGTGCACCTGGTCCACGGTCCCCTTGTGGACCGTCACGACGTCCCCCACCATCCGTCCGCGTTTGTCGCACGGAAGGGCGAAGAAAAGCTCCTGCTTCTCTCCGTCGCAGAGCGGGGCGAGGATCGCCGCCGCCTTGTCCGGTTCGTCGACCACGGGCCCGTCGACGTAGACGGGCACGGTGATCCTCCATTCATTCACGAGTTTCGGTTTCATTGTCGTATCTCCCGGACCGCCGCGGCCTTGGGCGCGGCGGTCGACTTGTCGTTCGTCGATCAATACCGCTCCTGCTTGCCCAGGTGGCGCGGCTGGTCGTCGTACTGCGACTGCGCCTCGCGCTCGAGGACGGCTCGCTCCTCGGGCGTGTAGCGTGTGTCGCGGGCACGGGCGGTGCGGTCGCAGGAGTTGACGGCCTTCGCGACGAAGACCAGCAGCGCGACGGCGCCGACGATGGAGAGAATGGATTCGAATGCGGATTCCTGCTTGGCCATTTTTGGGTCCTTGTTTTGGGGTTTCGGGAGGCAACATGCCCCTCTACCCATATCGTCGGCGCGGGCGCGACGCGCGCTAAGAGGCTACGCCTCCGCCCCCGCGCCTCCGCACGCGCTGACTAGGGGTGCACGCCCGCGTGGGGGCTTTGCAACGCCGGCGCGGCGCCGGGCTTTGCCCGCGCCGGCGTTGCGGCAGCCGTATGGCGCCGCGGGCGGGGCCACGGCGCGGGGAAGGCGAGCGCCGCGCGACATCTTCGGAATCAGGTCGCGGGCGCGGCAGCGAGGGCGAGCCGGCGGTCGAGATCTTCGAAGGCGTTCTCGATGGACTCGACGTGGTAAAGCTCGTACATGTTCTCGGCGTAGTCGAGAAGTCCGGCCGCCTCCAGCCGGTCGAAGGTGTCGGCCGCCGATTCGCCGCGGTGCGCGGCGAATCGCTCGAGAAGGTAGACGAAGAAGCGGAATTCCTTGCTCACGTCAATCCATCCTCAGGTAGTCGGAACGGAGCGGGTCGCCGGTGATGCGCTCGCTTTCCCAGATGTCGAAGATGCCGCCCGGCCCGAACTGCGTCATCGCCATTTCCGGATCGGCGAGCATCCGGTAGGTCTTCGACCGGAGGAACAGGGCCAAGGCCTCCCGTTCGCCGTAACCGTGTTTCTCCACGATCCGGCGGACGACTTCCCCGTCGTAGTAGTCCAGGACATCGGGTGGGAGGGCATTCACGGCGTGCGGGCCTCCTTGAACGAAAGAACGGACAGCGCGGCTTCCGTCTTCATCGCGTATTGGTCGCGAAGCCGTTGCGGAAGAAGCCGGCGCAGCGCCTCTTCCTCGGTATAGGCGCCAGCGAAATAGAGGTTGAGGACGGGCATCGTGTTGTCGTTCGCGACGGGCCCCGCGACGACGTCGAAGCCGGAATCGTCGATCCGTTCGTTGCGGTTGCGGGAAACGAACCGGAGCCAGTCCGCGTCCGGTTTCGGGAACCGAAGGACCTTGAGACGGGACAGAGGTGCTTCATCGACTTCGAAGACCGAAACCGTGGCGACGCCGGATCCGCGGCGGAGAACCGTCGTCCGGGCCCAGCGGGCGGCCTGGTCGGGATCGGTCGTCAGGTAGAAGCCGGCCCCGAAATCCAGCGCCCTCGTCCGCGCGAGGAGGCGCGGGCGCTCGACTGCGAGATTGCTGCCGTGGTAGAGAAGCATCGGAGGGGTCGGACGGGAGGAAGCGTGCGCGGCGGAGTGTCGCGCGGACGAGGCGGATGATATCACACGCACGGGCGGGAGGAAAGACGAAAATGGCGAAAGGTCGCGACCTGCTCGCCTTCGGATGCCGGGATCGAGCGAAGCGAGAAACGACGGACCCCGCCACGCGGCCGCGTGGCGGGGTCCTCGGAATCATTTGGACGCTTGCTCCGTTTCCGACTCCTACATCCGGTCCGCCTTGGTCATCGGAAGGGGGTCCTCCGTGTCCCGGTAGTACCGGTCCAGAACTTCCTGCTCCTCGTCGTTGTAGGAACGAGTTGGCGCCTCGTGCATGGTCTGGCACATCTTGGCCAGGAACACGACGGCCACGACGATGGCGGCGACGAGGTACAGGGTGTCCGATGTCGAGTTCTTCTTCGTCATTTGGTTGTCTCGGTGTCTTTCATTCTACCATCGTCAGTTCCAAAATCAATGCCGGGCGGAAAATGTTGCCTCGACGGCAACCTGTTTCAACGCCCTCGCGGGCGTCCGGCGGCGCAGGCCGCCGGACGCCATCCCGCGAGGACTTGCGTGCTTGGCGAGCAGCCGCCGGACGGACGGCAGGTGGTAGAGGCCGTGCGCGAAGCAGGCCGCCCAGACGCGGTCGGCCGGGAGGCACGGGGAGAGCGCGTAGCCGGCGAGGGCGAGGAAGGCGGCGGCCTCGTCCGGCGGGAACCGGAGGGCGAGCGCCATCCGCAGAACGGTGTCCTTGGAGGGGTGGCGGCTCTCGGGGTGCGACAGGAGCTTCGAGTACTGGAAGCGGGTGATGCCGGCCGCGCGGTAGAACGCGGGTGCATCGCCGCCGTAGACGCGGGAAACCCCGTCGCGGACGCTCCGGGCGAACGACCGGATCCGGTCGGGGGTGAGCGGGTCGGCGGCGAGCTGCGCCTCGACGGCCTTTCGGAGCGACGCCGGGGTCTGGGTGCGGGTGGAGGGGTTCGGGGTTGTCATCGGGTTGTCCTTTCGGGTTGTTTGGGCGAGATCGGGGTCTCTACAGAAATCGTCGGCGCGGGCGCGTGGCGCGGGAGCGGCGGAGCCGCCGGGCCCGGGCCTCCGGGCGCGCCAACCACACACATTCACGCGCGTAGCGCGGGCGCGCGATCCCGTGCGCGAGGGAGCAGGCTTCGATGCCACCCCATCGCGTGCGCGGACGCGCGCACGAGGCGAACGGAAAAGATCGACACCCCTCCGCGCGCGCCATCCGCGCGCGTAATTACGCGCCCCCGAGCGCGAGCAAGACAGCGCGCGAGACCGTCACGTTACGAACGGAACCCGGCGAGGATCGATTTCCCCGGGCGAGGTCACGCGAAATCGCTGCAAATGTTGCCCGGCCGGCAACACGTTACCGCAGGGTCTTGACGCGCACCGCGATCCGTGTTTGAATCCCCGCCGTCAGCACATCCAGAGTCGGCCGCCTTGCGCGACCGCGCCAACCGAGTGGAACACCACGGTGGATCCGGCACGATGCCGGGATGCGCCCCCGAGCGGGGGACAAGGTTCCAAACGCGATGCCGAAGGGCGTCGCGTCCCGGCAGGCCGGATGCGCTCCACGGAAAGGAACCATCCCGCCATGCAACCGTACGACCGAATCGTTCTCGCGATTCCCCATGCCACCGGAGCCTTCGACGTCTCCCTCTGGTCCGACCCCGTGTCGGTCACGAATGACGCCCGCCGCTGGACCGACTGGCACACGGACCGGCTCTTCGCGGGCGCCGGCCGCGGCGAGCCGCGCGTCCGTGCCGTCGTCGGCCGCGTCTCGCGCTTCGACTGCGACCTGGAGCGGCTCGAGCACGACCCGCTGGAAGACGTCGGACAAGGTCGGCTCTACACGCGCTCGCATGCCGGCGCCGGGCGCGTCGTCCCGTCCGACCGTGCGGCGCGCTGGCTCCGCGCCTGGCGCCGATATCGCGAGCGCATCGTCGCCGCCGGCGCGGACGCGGAACGGCCGTTCCTGCTCGACTGCCACTCGTTTCCGGCCGATCTGGCACCCAATGTCGACGTCTGCCTCGGTTGGAACGACGATTCATCCCGTCCCGGCGACGATATCCTTTCCGCCGCTCGCGCCGCCATCGAAGCGCACGGCCTGCGGGTCGCCTTCAACATCCCCTACGGCAACTCGATTCTTCCGGACGGGTGGAGAGGGCCTTCGATGCTCGTCGAGCTCAACAAGTCGGTCTACCTTGACGAATCGACCCTCGCGATTCTTCCGCGAGCCGATCTCGTTCGGGACGCGCTCGGCAGCCTCTACGGGACAATTCTTGGGGGCGCCGAAGGGGTCCGTCCCCTCAAGCCCCTTATCCCCCGAACTCGTGGCGGTGCCGGTGGCGGCCTTCGCCGAGGATGTGGTCGTGCGGGTGCGAGTGGACGACGACATGCGCGTGCTTCGTCCCGCCGTGGACGTGCCAGTAGACGTGGGCGTGCTCGTGCGTGTGGGTGCGCAGAAGCGTGTCGTAGACGACGAGGGCGGTACCCGCCGCCATCACGAGCAGGGCGACGCCGAACCGCGCCGTTGGCCGCTCGCCGAGGAGGACGAAGGCGAGCAGCGCGCCGAGGAACGGCGCGACGGCGTAGTAGGCGCTCGTCTTGGCCGCGCCGAGGCCGCGCTGCGCGCGGACGTAGGCGAAAATGCTCAGTCCGTAGGCGACGAACCCCAGCAGCAGCGCCGGGGCGACGAGCGGCGCGGGCGGGAGGCCCTCGCCGACGGCGGCGGAGAGCGCGAGCGAGCCTCGTTCAACCGGCGAGCGGCTTCGCCGCGAGCAACGGGCAACGGGCAAAGTAGCCAGACGCCGTGAAGCGCTGCCGCGGCTAGCGGCCGAGCGCGGCCTTGGCGAGGGCCGAGCCGGCGTTCCAGGCCTGCCCGGCCTTTTCGCCCGTGGCGTAGTAGCCGTGACGGAACTGGTCGAAGGCGATGGCGTCCAGCTTCGCGGGATCGACCTTGCCCTGTTCATCGAGGACGCGCTCCTCGGCGAGGGTGTTGACGATCGTGCCCACGACGGCGAAGAGCGTCTTCGTTTCGGCGATCTCCGCCAGCGTGCATTCCATCGCGACGG
>OCTW011433108.1_pt1 | contig 11732 bp, 7 predicted proteins | sample 1539671 | NCBI WGS metagenome assembly OCTW01 (sample SAMN02144230, study PRJEB22623) | gut metagenome | biome: sheep rumen | host: Ovis aries | place: New Zealand | reverse complement strand
CAATATAATAATCATTAGATATTTTAGGTATTTTTAATACTTGTCCTACTGATATTATATTAGTTTTTAAATTATTATATTGTTTTAAATCATTTACAGTTATTCCGTATTTATTAGATATACTCCAAAGACTATCTCCTTTTTTAACTATATATTCATTATCAAAAGTTTTATTATAATCTACTCCATAATAATCACTAATAGCTTTAACAACGCTCTCTGCATATCTTTCATAGTTATTAATTACATTATTAATATCATCATTATTATTTATATAACCATAACTAATAATTATTGTCTCCGTATTAGTATTTTTTAATAAATTATCTGAATCTTTACTAGTATCATTTTCATCTCTTTTTTGATATACCTTATTTACATATATATCCCTATCATTAAAGGCTGTTTCTAACCTATTAGGTATATTATTACTATTCTTTAAAGAATACTCTATTTCGACCCCATTTTCATTACCATAATTAAGTCTATTAGATATTGCTATACCATTATATTTATTTATTATATTAGATCTATCTAAATCACTTAAAGTATTATCCCCTTCTCTAGTCATTATAGTATCTATACCTAATTCTTTTAATCTATTATAAATATATTTACTTATCATTAAATTAAAATCTTTTTCAATAATATTACCATTTGTATATCCAGAGTCTGATCCCCCTCTATACGCATCTATTATAACCATATTACACCTCTATATATTCTATGAATTTATGTTATAATATGTGTAAGGAGTATCTAATGGAAGATAGAATTATTGAATTAGAAAAAAGATTAGAAAAATTAGAAAAAATTGAAAAAAGAAGAAAAAGCCTTTTAATTGCTAAAATAGTAGGAATAGTATTACTAATAGTATCAATTATAGTTGGTGGTTATATTCTTTATCTAAAAGTAGAAGAAACATTAAAACCATATAAAAATTTAATAAACGCATCAGATAAAGTTAATACTGGTATAGATAATATTAAAGATTTATTTAATAAAAAAAATTAGAGTTAACTCTAATTTTTTTTATCTTGTTCTATTCATTATCTTCATTATACATTTTAATTATATCACATATATAGGTATTTATCATATTATAATCTAGAGGAGGAATATATGAATAAAGATATTAAAATTGTTATAGATGCTGGTCATGGAGGGGCTGATTCAGGAGCTTTAGGTAATGGTCTTCAAGAGAAAGATTATACTTTATTAATAGCAAAATACTTAAAGAATAGATTTGATGAACTTGGAGTTAAATCAGTACTTGTTAGAGATACTGATGAAACAGTTAGTCCCTCAGATAGAGTTAATAGAATACTTAATGCTTTTGGAAATAGTAGTGATGTATTACTTTTATCTAACCATTTAAATGCGGGTGGTGGTGAAGGATCAGAAGTAATATATGCTCTTAGAAATAATGATACTTTATCTAATATGATATTAGATAATCTAGGAAAAGAAGGATTAAAGAAAAGAAAAGTATATCAAAGAAGATTACCAAACGATAATACCAAAGATTATTATTTTATCCACAGGAATACTGGGAATATAGAACCAGTATTAATTGAATATGCTTTTATAGATAATAAAAATGATGCAGATAAAATTAAAAATAATTATGAAAGATATGCTGAAGCAGTAGTAAAAGCAGTAGCAGATTATAAAGGTATACCCTACACTAATTCAAATACTAAAGATACATATACTGTAGTAAGAGGAGATACACTTTGGAATATATCTAAAAGATTAGGTATATCAGTTGAGGAAATAAAAAGATTAAATAATTTAAATAGTAATCTTTTATATGTAGGACAAGTTTTAAAATTACCATCATATGAAACTAGTACTGATACTAATATCACTTATATAGTACAAAAAGGTGATACTTTATATTCTATTGCATTAAAAAATAATATTAGCGTTAATGATTTAAAAACATATAATAATCTAATAAATGATAATCTATCTATTGGTCAAGAATTAAATATACCAAAAGGTACTTCTATTATTACTCCTTCTGAAGATGAAATAATTAATGAAGGCAGTGTATATGAAGTACAAAAAGGTGATACCTTATATTCTATTGCTAAGAAATTTAATACATCTGTAGACAAAATAAAAGAAATAAACTCTATAGTAGGAGATCTATTAACTATAGGAATGAATCTATTAATACCTACTTCTAATCTTAGTGATATTATAATTCATAAAGTAGTAAGTGGAGATAGTCTATGGTCTTTAGCAAATAAATATAATACTACTATAGATTCAATTAAACAGTTAAATAATTTAGTATCTGATTTATTAAAAGTTGGAGAAGAATTACAAGTAAAAAGAAATACTAAATAGTATTTCTTTTAATATAATCTAGGACATGTATTTGGATTAGGTTTATAAAAACAATGATTCTTATATCTACCACTATTAGCCTGATTATACCAAGTACTTCTACAAGGATTTTCTTTACCTGGTGCATAAAACCATAATGCATTTGTCGCAGGATAAAAATCTTCTCCATCAATTACTCGTTTTGCTAACCTCTTTTCATTAGTAGTAGGATTACTATTAAATAGAGAACTATTAATTGAGGAAAAACCTCCTGGAGATTGATATACCATATCAGTAATAGATCTAATATTTCTAAAATCTATACAATTACATATAACTCTATTAATAGCAACATTACCTACCATTAACATACCTAAATTACCATCTCCTAAAGCTTCTGCTCTCATAAGTCTAGCTAGTAAATCTAATTCTTTAGAAGTATAACTAATTAATGCCATTTAATCACCAATATATTATATGTTTTATCTTGATAAAATATAATAAATATGTTATTATTTATTCGTACCCAAATATAGGGGTGTAGTTAAATGGTATAATAGGAGTCTCCAAAACTTTTGTTGGGAGTTCGATTCTCTCCACCCCTGCCATTGAATAATAAAACACTAACTTATGTTAGTGTTTTTTAATACATTACTAATGATAATAATCCTAAAAACATAAATACTACAATTGTTACTATTATTCCAATTATACCTATAATTAAACCTGCTATTGCAAATCCTTTACCTGATTCATTAGTCTTTTTAATTTGAGATAATGCTACTGCAGATAAAATTATTCCTACAACAGAAGTTATACCCCAAAAACTTATTAGCAATGATGCTAAAGAAACTACAAAGCCTGCTACTGCTAAACCATTAGTCTTAGAAACAGTAACTACTTTTTCTCCATCTTCTGTTTCTTCAATCATTTGATTACCACAATATCCACAAAAAATATCTTCATTTTTTAATTCTTTGCCACACTTAGTACAATATTTACTCATTATTACCTCCATTTAATGGTCCAATCATCTTAGATATATTGATACTCATAAAACCACTTAAATTGATTATAACATAAAAAAAATGATAGATAAATCTATCATCTTTTTTTACTATTTTTTAAAACCACATTCTAGATTAACTTCTATTTTATAGTTACTTTTTCCGTATGGTTTTTCTGGATAAATAGTTACTGTTGTTTGTTTAGCATCACATTCTTTTTTAGTCTTTTTATTAACCATAGATTTAACTAAATCTTGATCAACTTTACTAATTTTAGCAATATTTTCTAAGTTAATTTTAATACCAGTCTTTTCGAATTTCTTAACGAATGCTTTAACATCGTCTTGAGATTTTTCTTGACTTGGATAATAGAATTCTTCATAGAATTGTTTACCTAATGTATTTAAATTAGCAGTTAATTGCTTTTCATTAGATCTACCTAAGAAAAGAATTATACCAATTACTATTGCTACAACAAGTATAGCAGCACCAGCAATTATTCCTATTTTTTTCTTATCCATATTAGCCTCCTATAATTAGATTATATCATTATTTTATAAAGAATTCAACTATTCTTCATCATAATCATCTGATGAATGTTCAGGTCTATATTCATCTTCAGATTCTCTCTTCTTTATTCTTTTTTTCTTTCTATTAAGATTTTCTTGATCAAGAAGCATTTGAAGTTTATCTACATTTTTAGTTTTAATTCCTTCATTTAATGCATCAACTAATTCATCTTTAGTAACTACATCATCATAGATATCATATTTAGCATCTACTATAGTTTCTTGATTTTCAATTAATTTCTTAGGATCAACTCCACTAATCATTGGTCCATTTGAATAAATAGTATCATCATCAGTACCATTCTTAGAATTGAAATTGAATTCAGGTTTGAAATCAATATGAACTGATTCATCTTTCTTTTCTTCTTTTGGTTCTTCCACTACTACTTCTTTTTCTTTTTTCTTTCTTCTTCTTAATAATAGTAATAAAAGTAATAATAGTAGTAATAATAAGAATAATATAATTAAGAATGGTATTAATCCTATACCAAGGAATGGTTTTTTAATTTCCTTATTAACATTAATAGTATAGTATTTAACGAATCCTTTTTCATCAGTTACTTTAACAAGTACTGCATTCTTACCTGGTCTTAAATTATCAGCACCAGATACTTCATATTTAGATCCTTTTTCTACTTTAGCTATAACTTTAACTTTATCTACATTATAAGGTACTGTAACACTATATTTTGTAGTACTAGCCTTAAATTTAGGTTTCATTTCATAATCTTTTACTCTTAATGATAATAGATCTGTTTTTGGTTTATATTCAGTTCTAACAACATTTAAAGTAATTGTTTTAGAAGATCCATCTTCTGCTGTTACTTTAATAGTAACTGTATTTGGACCATCAGTAGTTAATTTGTCATTGCCACTGATAGATACAGATGCATTTTTATCATATGGTATAACACTTAAATCAAGTTTTTTAACATCATATGGTACTGTAACAGTATAGTTATTAGTATCATTATTGAATGCAGGATCAATTATATGTGGATTTAAAATTCTAAAATCTACATTTTTATCACTAGATTTAACTTTAGGATTAGATCCTTGTCTAGTAACATTAACTTCATAAACTTTTTTAGTTCCATCTTCTGCTGTAACTGTTATTTTAATTGTATTTTTACCAACTGACCAACCATAGTTACCTTCAATTTTAACTGTAGCTTTACTATCAGTTGGAATAGCTCCTACATTTAATTCAGTTACACCATTAGCAACTGTCATTGAGTATGAAGTAGTATTTGGATTAAATGCTGGACTATAACTATATCCAGAAACATCTAATGCCTTTAATGTTGCATCACTACTCTTTTCTTCTGGTGTAGGATCAACATGTTTTGCTCTATTAACTGTAATTGTATATGATGTGCTAGAATTATTTTCTGCAGTACATTTAACTGTAAATGTACTAGTATCTCCAGTTAATGTTTTAGTACCAGTTCCTTCAACTGATTTAGCTTTAGCACTATTAGCTGCTGCTGAAATATTTACTGAAGTTGTTCCTTCTGGAACATTAACAGTATATGCTTTTGTATTAGCATTGAATGATGGACTTAAGCTATATCCTTCAACTGATAAACTTTTTAATTTTGAATCGCTATCAAGTGCAGGTGCAGGATCATTGATTGTAATTGTTGCATTTGATACTGTTGCAACTAATTCTGTTGATCTACTATCTGAGAAATCAGGTTCTGTCATAGATATTGTTGTAGTTCCACTCTTTAATGTCTTAAATGTGAATACTCCAACTGCTCCATTATTGCCTATTCCTCCAGATCCCATATCATATGTTATGTATTTATATTTTCCAGTTCCTTTGTTAGAGGCAGATCCAGACCATCCTCCTGAGTTAGAATATGATACATATTGTAAATATTCTGAATCAAAATTGATATATCCTCCAGCTCCAGCTATTTGGTCATTTGCAGCACCTGTTATATTACTAACTTTAATAGTAACAGTAACATTATTTCCTTTAGTAACTGTAGTACTATTAGGAGAAAGCGTTACATTAACGCTTCCTGCCGCTAGTACTGTGGAAATACTTGCAAATAATGATATGAATGCAATTAATAAACTTTTAAATATTCTTTTCATTCTCTATTTCCCTTTCCTATTCTTAATCTTCTAGATAGATGTTAACTATAGCAACAACATCTCCAACCTTGATTGTTCCACTGTCATCCATGTCGGCGGCTAAGAAGAATGCTCCTTCTAATGGATTTTCTTCAGCATCAAGGTAGTTATTAACTACTGCAACTACGTCTCCAACTTTAACAAGACCGTCTCCAGTAATTTCACCTTTTATAACTAAGATATCACTATCGTGAACTCTATCATCCTTAATTAATTTAATTACCATACCTGTACCAAGTTTTTGGTCTTCAGATACTTCTTCTTCGTCTGCGAATATATGTAATTTCCAGTTTTCATTATCGCATTCATCTTTTAATTGTTCTGGTAAAGATTTATAAACAACATCTTTTATAAATCCATCAGCTATTGTACGAATTTGAGAAGTAATTTTTTCATCTTCTACTGGTTCTTCTTCTTTTGTTACTGTAATTGTGTATACTTTTTCAGTTCCATCTTCTGCTTTAACTGTTACTGTAACAGTATTTTCACCAGGTTGTAAGTTATCTGCTCCTTCTACTGTTACTGTAGCTTTATCAGAATCAGGTTCTGCATTAACTACTACACTATCAACGTCTTTAGGTACTTCAATAGCATAATTTGTTGTATCTTTATTAAATTCAGGATCTAATGTATATCCTTCAACTTCTAATGATTTTAAATCATTATTACTATCAGCTTCTCTTGTAACTGTAATTGTATATGTTCCTTCAGTTCCATCTTGTGCTTTTACTGTTACAGTTATTGTATTTTCTCCAACTTGAAGATTATCATTTCCAGTAACTTCAACAGTAGCATTTGGATCTTCAGGAGTTCCAGTTACTTCTAAAGAAGTTTTATCATTTGGAATTGTTCCATAATCATATGATGATACATCTGGATCAAATCCAGTAATTGTTTCACCTTCTACTTTAAGATCTGATAATTTAACATCATCACTTAATTCTCTTTCAATTGTTAAGTAATATGGTTTTTCATCACCATTTTCAGCTTTAACAGTTATTGTGAATGGATTAGAACCAAATGTTAAGTCTTTTTCTCCATCACCTGTTACTGTAGCTCTATCATCTGATACTGTAGCAACTATTGTTACTTTATCAACATCAGCATCTACTGTTAATGTATAATGATCAGTATCTTTATCAAATACTGGAGTAATTGTATATCCAGTTACTTCTAAGTTTTCTAAGTATGCATCACTAGATAATCCTCTTTCAACATGAATTGTATATGTTGTAATTGAACCATCTTCTGCAGTTACTATTACTTCAACATCTTCATTATCAGCTGGATTAACTTTTCCATCTGGGTGTCCAACTATTACTGCATCAGCTCCATCAGCAGGAGTAACAACTATTGTTACTTCATCTTCATCTGGATCAGATGTATATGTATATTCAGTAGTTGCTGGATCAAATGCTGGACTTAAAGTACCAGTAGTATCAGCTTGTACTTCTATACTAGTTAAGCTTGAATCATTATTTGGTTTATATACTTTAATAGTATATTCTTTCTTAGTAGTTGTATCTTGAGCTGTTACTGTTACTTTATATTCATTAGCACCAACTGCTACATCAAATGTTCCTGTACCAGTTACTCTAGCATCAGTATCTGCTAATGCAGCACCAATCTTAATTGAAGTCTTATCACTAGCAACTTCTCCTAAATCATAAACTAATGTTTCAGGATCAAATCCAGGTACTGTAACATCATCTGCAGTTAAGTCAGATAAGTTAGCATTATTTTTTAATTCTCTTGTTATATTAACATAGTATACTTTAGGTGTTCCATCTTCTGCTGTTACTGTAATAGCTATTGGATTATTACCATAAGTTAAATCTTTTTCACCATCACCAGTTACTTCTGCTCTATCATCAGCAAGTGTAGTTCCTATATTAACTGTAGCTTTATCACTTGGAACTGTAACATTATATGTTGTTACATCAGGATCAAATCCATCTACTGTAGTTCCATCTATAGTTAAATCACTTAAATTATTATTACTTGATTCTCCACGAACTAAGTTAATTACATATCTCTTTTCAGTATTATCTTCTGCTTTAACAACTATTGTTACTTCAGAAGTAGTTGCTGGATTATAAGTTCCAGGTCCTTCAGTTATTGTTGAACCACTTCCAGCAGGAACTGTAGCACTAATTATAACTTCAGTTTCATCTGGATCAGTAGTATATGTATAAGTTGTAGTTCCAGGATTAAATGTTGGCTCTAATGTTCCAACTGGATCACTTGTTACACTTAATGATTCAAGATTCTTAGAATCATTTAATCTTCTAACTTTAACTGTATAAGTCTTCTTTGTTGTTCCATCTTGAGCAGTTACTGTAATATCAAATGTATTATCTCCAACTAATAAATTCTTAGTTCCATCTCCAGTTACTGAAGCATCACTATCATTTAATATAGCTGCTAATTTAATACCTTCTTTATTACTTGCAACTTCACCTAGATCATATACTAATGTATCTTTATCAAATCCAGGTACTGATACGTCATCAACTTGTAAGTCAAGTAAGTCAGCATCATGTTTCTTTTCTCTTGTTACATTAATTGTATATTCTTTTTCTGTTCCATCTTCTGCAGTTACTGTAATTACTACAGGGTTTTCACCATATCCTAATGGAATTGTTCCATCTCCATCAACATCTGATCTATCATCTTGAGGAGTTGCTCCTACTACTACATTTTCCTTATCAGAAGGAACTGTAATATCATATGTTGTTGTATTTGGATCAAATCCAGTGATTGGTTCACCATCAATTGTTATTTCACTTAAATTATTATTACTTGATTTAGCAACTTCAAATGTTACTACATATGGTTGAGTAAATAATCCGTCTTCTGCTGTTACTAATAATGTAACTGAAGAAGTAGTTCTTGGATTAACTGTAGCACCACCTGATACTGTAGCTAAATTATCAGTAGGAATTCCAGATACTGTAACACTATCTTCATCTGCATCTACACTATATGTATATTCATATGTACTTGAATTAAATGCAGGACTTAATGTTCCAGGTTTACTACTACTTACATTTAAATCTCTAAGTGTAGCATCATTATTTTTTCTATGAATATTAATTGTATATTCTTTAGTATCTGTTCCATTTTGTGCTGTTACTGTAACTTTTAATGCGTTGTCTCCAACACTTAAATTTCTATCTCCATCACCAGTTACTGTAGCATCACTATCTAATTTAGTATAAGTGATATTTACTGATGATTTACTGTAACCAACAGGTTCTAATATATATTCTAATGTATCTTTATCAAATCCAGGTACTGATACTCCATCAACCTTTAAATCTGATAAATCAGTAATATTTTTCTTTGTTCTTGTAATATTTAATGTATATTCTTTTTCTGTTCCATCTTCTGCTTTAACAGTTACTGTTATTGTATTATCTCCATAATTTAATGAAGTATTACCAGTTCCAGTTATAGATTGAACTCTATCATCTTCTGATGTAGCTTCTATATTAACACTATCTTTATCAGAAGGTACTGTAATGTTATAAGTAGTAGTATCTTTATCAAATCCATCTACTGTAGTTCCATCTACTTTTAAATCACTTAAGTTAGCATTACTTGATTCTGCAACATTAAATGTAACTGTATAATCTTTTGTACTATTATCTTCTGCAGTTACTGTTACTGTTACTGAAGAAGTAGTTCTTGGATTAACTGTTTGTGATTCAGTTACTGTAGCTAATGCATGATTTGGTGTACCACTAACTGTAACACTATCTTCATCTGCATCTACATTATAAGTATAACTTGTAGTATTTGCACTAAATGCAGGACTTAATGTTCCAGCTGGATCACTAGTTACTGTTAATGCACTTAATGTAGCATCATTACTCTTTCTATGAATATTAATTGTATATTCTTTAGAAGTTGTTCCATCTTGTGCAGTTATTGTAACTTTAAGTGCATTATCTCCAACACTTAAGTCTTTAGTTCCAACTCCACTTATAGTAGCATGTTCTTCTTCTGAAGTGGCAGCTATTTCAACACTTGTCTTATTATTAGCTACATCATCAAGTGTATAACTTAATGTATCAGGATCAAAGTTTGGTACTGATGTTCCATCAACTGTTAATGTAGCAGCATTTGCATTCTCTGAAGCAGCTTCTCTTGTTACTGTTACTGTATAAGTCTTAGTTGTACATGTATTTCCAGGTACTGAACTATATTCAGTCTTACAACTTTCTGGACTTACTGTAACTTCTATATCAGTATTACCAACACTTAATGCTTTATTATTCCCAGTTCCAGTTACTGTTGCTTTGTTACCAGCAGTAGCTGTAGCAGTAACATTAGTTTTATCAGTAGTGTATGGTACTGTAGCAGTATAACTAGTTGTGTCTTTATTAAATGTACCAAAGTCTACATTTGATAAACTTAAAGCACTTAATGTATTATCATCATTTAATCTATAAACATTTACTGTATATACTTCAGTTTGTCCTGACTGAGATAAAACTGAAATATCATAACTATTATTACCGTATTGTAAATTTGATTTAGTACCAATTCCTGATACTATAGCATGTTCTTCATGTGGTGTAGCAGCAATATCTACTGAAGTTATATTAGCTGGTACATAAGTAGTAAATACTTTATTAGTTTTACTTCCAGCTACAAATTCAGGATCTAATGCATAAGTTGTACTACCATTTTTTACTGTTAGTGTTTCTAGAGTATTATCATCTGATTGTTCTTCATAAATAGTAAAACTAATATCTTGATTTGTTACTGGTGCTTTATTAGCTATCATTGTTTTACCACGATTCATATCATAATTAAAATCTAGTGCGGCTCCTGGAGTTGCATCATCTTTTACCTTAAAATAAACATAATATAAAATACCTTCATTTTCCAAATATTTTCTTTGAGCCAAGCTACCAGCAGTATCTTTTATGATAGAAGCTATAGAATGATCCTGCTTAGCATCATTAAACTGAACTATCCAGTTTGTTATTACCTTATTTGTAGCAGATGTTCCTTTTGCAGGATATGGTCCAGGATTAAGTATGTTATCTGGAGTTCCTGTTTGTTCAAGTAATAATGCGTCATCCTCATCATGAATTGCGTAAGTCAAATCTTCGTTATAGAAAACAAATGCCGACATATTCCAGAATGTTTCTGTTCCTGGTTTATAATAAATACCAAGTTTAATTACATCACCAGGTTTAACAACCAAATTGTTATAATCAAATTCTGGTACCTCTCCATCACCATTAGGGCCTAGACATCCTTCGCTAGGATCATAAGTTCCACATTGGAATGCCCTAAAAGAAAATTCGTGTTCTCCTTCCGCATAAACTTGCGTGATTCCTATACTAAAAGCAAAAAAAGCCACAAGTATAAGTGTAAAAATCTTTAAATTCTTTTTCATATTGTACCTCTCTAACCTACACTACTCTATTATATATAATATAGTATCACATATTTTTTAAAAATACTACATTTTTCGACAAAAAAAATTAACAATTTCTTGTTAATTTTTAATAGTTACAATCTAGCTCTACAATAATTTTATAATTATTCTTTTCATATGGTGCTTTTGGATAAACTATAACTCTAGTTTTATTTAAATTACATGCTTTATTCTCACCAGCAAAACTATCAATATCTTCTTTATATTTTGAAGAAT
>OCTW011532497.1_pt1 | contig 11733 bp, 16 predicted proteins | sample 1539671 | NCBI WGS metagenome assembly OCTW01 (sample SAMN02144230, study PRJEB22623) | gut metagenome | biome: sheep rumen | host: Ovis aries | place: New Zealand | reverse complement strand
TACAAAGGACTTCTTGATAGTTATGGTATTTCAGTAAAGACTGGTGTAGTGTGTGAGAATACTAGTGGATACTTCTATAAGCAGAATTTTGCTCTTCTTCCTGAAGTGCTGGAATCTGATGTATCAACCGGTGTTGAAGGAAAGCAATCAATACTTCTATATAGTGCTACAGCTTTATCTTATGTTGAGAATAATAATGCAACATTTACACCGTTAATACAGACATCTGACAGTGCATATATTAAGACTGGTCTGGATGGAAATAGTAATAGTACAGAGAAAACAGATGGTGACGAGACAGGTAAGTTCTATCTTGGAATTGAAGAGACTACATCCCAGGGAAGCGGAATTGTAGTATATGGATGTCAATATCTATTTAATGATGAGATGGATAGTTATGTGGCAAAACACAATTCACAATTATTTGTTAATACTGTAAATGCAATGGTTAAGACGAATGATAATAGCACATCTAATGTTGTTATTCCGGCTAAACAGGTTAAAGTAGATAGTATTATGGTTACAGGTGCAGCACTTGTAATATATGGAATTATTTGGGGACTATTAATTCCACTTGCATGTCTTGTAACAGGAATTGTTATCTGGGCTATCAGAAGAAAGAAATAAATTAATTAAGGCTCAAATCTTATATGCTAACATTTATGTTATGCATAGGATTTGAGCCTTATTTTTAAGAAAATCAAGAATATTCTATGCTGTTGGACTTGTGGTAGCTAGCATTCTTGCTGATAAGAAGAGAGAATTGTTTGATATTATAACACTTATTATTGAGACTGTCTTAATGTGTATCTATTCAAGAAGAGAAAGTTCTTGGATATCTGATTCAAGATATGAAAAAAACACCTTGATAATTGACTATTCTAATGATATTATTTGCTCAAGCAGATAATTTCTAAGTAATCTAATTATTATAAAAAATTCTATTATTCAAACAGAAATTCCTGCTTATTACCCCACAAGAATATAAGCAGGAGTTTTATATAGGCGTATTAACTCCTGTAATGAATTAAAGGAGGAAAATGCCTATGAATGAGATGAAAAACAAAAGAAAACAGGAAGTTGAGGCAATTGTAGATAATATGTGCCTCATGGATGATGACCTGATGTCCAGGGTATTTAATGAGAATATAGAAGCCACGCAGATTCTAATCAGAATAATACTCCAAGATGAAGTAGATGTAGTGGAATCAAAAGGTCAGTGGGATATCAAAAATGCGCTAACTAACGGAAGAGGTATACGCTTAGACGTATATGCGAGAGATTCTAAAGGTACTTACTTTGATTGTGAAGTGCAAAGAAAAGACGAAGGAGCAGACCCAAGACGTGCCAGATTCAATTCGAGTATGCTAGATACAAGGATGTTACATACAAGCCAGGAATTTAAGGAATTAAAGGATTCATATGTAATATTTATTACGGAAGGTGATTACTTTAAACGTAATGAACCGTTATATAGAATTAGTAGAACGCTTGAGTCGGGAGAAATATTTAATGATGGTAGCCATATCATATATGTCAACGGTCAGTATAAAGGCAACGACGATCTGGGACGCCTGATATCCGATATGAAGAATAGAACAACTGAAGGCTTTTATTATAAGGAACTGGAAAGTGGAGTTAAACATTTTAAAATAGATGAGGAGGGAAAAAGAACTATGTGTGAAGCAGTAGAAAGATATGCAGATAAAAACAGAGCAGAAGGAAGATTAGAAGGAAAATTAGAAGATATTAAAGCACTAATGAAAAATCTTAAGTGCTCTGCCGAACAAGCAATGGAAACACTCAATGTACCAAAGAGTGATTATAATAAGTATCTTAGTAGATTATAGATATTTTTTAAGAAAACATATTATCATTTTCTTCTTTCTTTTCTTTGATTTTTTTTGCTATCTCGATTCCGCAGAATAAAAGAATTGGTATTATTAGTGTGGCTGCAATGGATAGGCCGAGGAACGTCATTACATTAGGGCCGCCGATTAATGCAATAATAAGAGTTGAGGCGTACATACCTACAAGTAGTATAATAGCAATTATTGCCAGGATTCTTTTTATTTTGTCCATGGTGTATATCCTTTCTTTCATATAGAAATAGCGTACTCAATAAGATTATATCAAAAAAATCGGAGAATTATATTGTATTTTTTGAGTTTATGGTGATTTTTTGATATAATAATTGAGTTATAATAATGATAATAGATTGATAAGGAGATAATATAAATGACATTACTTGAGACATGGAGAAAAGTAGCATATGAGAGCCAGCAGGATGAAGTTAGTGCGAATAATTTCTGGAATGAATATTTTATGCAGGAAAAGAGCGTATACGAGAAGCTCCTTTCTAATCCGGATGAGGTAATTACCGGAACTGTAGAGGAACTGGCAAAAAAGTATGATATGGAAGTTCTTACCTTTGTAGGATTCTTAGATGGTATCAATGATAGCTTAAAAGAACCTAATCCTATAGAAGAGATGAAGGAAGATACTGTAGTCAGTCTTGATTTTGACAATGAGAAGCTCTTTAGAAATATGGTAGAAGCGAAAGCTGAATGGTTATATAAACTTCCTGAGTGGGATAATATCTTTGATGCAGATACAAGAAAGGCTATGACGCTAGAGCAGAAGAGAAGCCATACCTTTGTTGCTGATAAGAAGGTTGGAAGAAATGATCCATGTCCTTGTGGAAGCGGTAAGAAATACAAGAAATGTTGTGGCAGATAATAATTAAAATATAAAAAGTTATTTTTTTATATTAAAGGTGGCATTATTTATGTTTTCTAAGAATAATCTTTATCATATATTAATATTAGCTCTGGGTTTTTTTGCTTGTAGTTCCATTTATATGACGCAGAATACAATATTATCAGAATATACAGGCGTTGAATTTGCCAATCTAATAACTGCAAGTTTTGGTAATCTTGCTATGGCTCTTGGTATTCTTGCTTTTGTATTGTTATACAAAAAAATTAAGAATATTAAGAGATTTTATATCGTTGCAATGATACTTTCTATTGTTTTTTTAATTGTTTTTTGCTTTATTGAAAATGTTATTGCAATGAGCATACTTATTGTCCTCTATTTATTCTTATGTACATCAGGTTTTTGTGGAGGATATCATTTCTCATTAATTGCATATAATATTGAGAGCGGATATAGAGGAAGAGTATTTGCCATAGGATATGCTATTGGTTCATTATCTTCCTTTATTATGTCAATACTTCCAAAGTCTATAAATGCTTCATATATTTGTCTGTTTATATATGTGCCGGTTATTATTGTTAACATTATTCTAGTATATAAAGGCAATAATATGCCTGTTATTGAGAAGATTGAATATACATTAGACTTTAAAAAGATTTTCTGTTTGCTTTCCATATTAGTTGTTGTTATGGCGTTTTTATCTTTAATGGCGGCTGATGTTATTCCAACTTATTCTTATGATGCGCAAAGCTTTTTTGGAGAATCGAGAATATTCTATGCTATTGGTTTGATAATAGCTGGAGTTATTTGTGATAAGAAGAAAGAGATATTTAATATTGTTACTATAGCAAGCTTTGTATTCTTCTTTTTGGGATTGTTTTTATTTGAGCAACAGATTCTTACAAGTATAATTATAGGATTGACTTTCGGATTGTATGGATTCTTTACAATTTTTAGAACTACAGCTTTTATGGATTTAAGTAAAGATAATAAGAATTATATTGTATATGCAGCATTTGGACTTATGCTCGCAAGAGTTGTTGAAGGCATAGCCGTTTATTTTAAGAATAGCTTTATTGATAATTTCTTTTATCTTGTTATTGCTGAAGCAATAGCTCTTTGTATATTGTTAATTACATATTTTGTTTTCTATAACATTATCCATAAGACGCCTAAGACGACTGTGGATAAGGTTAAAGAAGTTGCACTACAATATGATTTGTCTTCTCAAGAAGAAAAAGTATTAAGCCTTCTTATACAAGATATGTCAAATCAGGAAATAGCCGACGAATTATATCTTTCTGTCAATACAATCAAGAATCATAACACTCGAATTTATAAGAAAACTGGTATGAATAAGAAAGAACTTAGAGAAAAGTGCCTTATGGACAATTAGGAAATTTGAAATAAAATAGCACGTAAAATAGCCCCAAATAACTAATTAGTACCTTTTTAGTCCTTTTCAATTTGGACGTATATTGATACAATTTTCTCCATAAAATGTGTATGAAAATATAAACACATATTAAGGAGGTAAATGTATGAAAGTAAGAAGAAAAATTATGGCGCTTGGCACAGCGCTGGCTATGGCTTTTGTAATGATTGCAAGCCTAGTGATGGTGACGGATGTTAAGGCGGATGAGCCAACAATTATTAGTAAGGTTAATCTTTCTTTTACTGTTCCAAAAGCCGGAACAGAGGTTACAGCAGGTGATTCGGGTCAAACACCTAAACCAGTTGTGTCATCAACTACAGTTGGCTTGCAAAAAGGACCTGATACTCCTGGAGGAGTTTATTGTAAGTCATCAACTGATAGTAATGCGTTTTATGGTACTTTTGAAGATGGCAAAACATATTATGCTTATGTTTATGTTAATGCGGATCAAGGCTATGCGTTTAATCAAACAGAAGGTGGATTTCAGTTTGAGGTTTCAGGAGCTAAGATTGAAAGTTTTCAAGTTGAAGGCGGAATGTATGCTAATGCCATACTATCATTTAAGATAGGTGGTGACGACCCAAGCGAAGACCCAACAGTTGACCCAACAGTTGACCCAACAACCCCAACTGAAGATACATCAACTGTAACAACAGTTACAGATGGTTCGTCAGCTACAATAGCACCTGCAGAAGATGGAACATTATCATTTAGAATTGATAAGCCATTAAGCTATTTTGAAGATGGTGGCGAATTATATATTGATGGTACATTAATTGAAAGATCTCAATATACATATAAAGAAGGAAGTACAATTATTACATTAGTAAAAGAACTTGCTTCAAAGCTATCTGACGGAGCAGCACATGTATTTAAAGTAAAATTCAATGATGGAACAGAAGTAACATCTAATATCACTGTAGGTACAGCAGCTGCATCATCTGCAGCAAACGGAACAAGCGGAACAGCTTCTTCAACAGCTGCAACTACAACTAAGGTAACTTCACCTAAGACTGCTGATGCTCTTCCAATAGCTGGAATCGCGTTAGTATTTGTAGGTGCAACTGCAATAGGTGTTATTGCAATTAGACGTAAGAACTCATAATAATTAGGCGTAAGTACTAATATTTATTTTTACGATTAATTTAATACTAGGTAATAAAGTCTCTCGAAGTTAGATTACTAGCTTCGGGAGATTTTTTTACTATGCCTCATTATTTTTACAGTATTAGAATACCTCGTGGCTAATATTTTAGAATATTCGACTATTATGTTAGCCACCACACCCCGATAACAGCGCATACTCCACAACCGCGGCTAACAATGTAACCGTATCTAACACAATTGTTAGCCACTGACCCCCAACAACAACGCATACTCCACCACCGCGGCTAACAAAAGAGCCTAATTTAGCACAATTGTTAGCCACCGCCCCCGACAACAGAGCATAATCCACCACCGCGGCTAACAATGTAACCATATCTAGCACAATTGTTAGCCACCGAACCCCGACAACAGCGCATACTCCACCACCACGGCTAACAATATAGCCATATCTAACATAATTGTTAGCCACCGCACCTCGACAACAGCGAATAATCAATCCACCACCGCGGCTAACAATGTAACCATACCTAGCACAATTGTTAGCCACCACACCCCGACATCAGTGCATACTCCACCACCGCGGCTAACAATGTAACCATATCTAGCACAATTATTAGCCACCACACCCCGATAACTAGGCATAATCCACAACCGTGGCTAACAATCTAACCATATTTAACATAATTGTTAGCCACCACACCCCGATAACAGCGCATACTCCACAACCGCGGCTAACAATGTAACCATATCTAACACAATTGTTAGCCACCACACCCAACACCAGCGCATAATCCACAACCGTGGCTAACAATGTAACTATATCTAGCACAATTGTTAGCCGCCGCACCCAACAACAAGGCATAATCCACCACCGTGGCTAACAATGTAACTATATCCAACACAATTGTTAGCCACCACACCCCGACAACAGCGCATACTCCACAACCGCGGCTAACAATGTAACCATATCTAGCACAATTGTTAGCCACCACACCTCGACAACAAGGCATACTCCACCACCGTGGCTAACAATATAACCATATCTAACACAATTGTTAGCCACCACACCTCGATAACAGCGCATACTCCACCACCGCGGCTAACAATATAACCATATCTAACACAATTGTTAGCCACTGAACCCCGACAACAGCGCATACTCCACCACCACGGCTAACAATATAACCATATCTAACAAAATTGTTAGCCACCACAACTCGATAACAAGGCATACTCCACCACCGCGGCTAACAATGTGACCATATCTAGCACAATTGTTAGCCACCGAACCCAACAACAGCGCATACTCCACAACCGCGGCTAACAATATAACCATATCTAACACAATTGTTAGCCATCACACCCCGATAACAGCGCATACTCCACCACCGTGGCTAACAATATAACCATATCTAGCACAATTGTTAGCCGCTACACCCCGACGACTAGGCGTACTCCACCACCGTGGCTAACAATGTAACCATATCTAGCACAATTGTTAGCCACCACAACCCGACAACAAGGCATAATCCACAACCGCGGCTAACAAAAGAGCCTAATTTAACACTTTTGTTAGCCACCGCCCCCGACAACAAGGTTTAATCCAAACCGCGGCTAACAATGTAACCATATTTAGCACAATTGTTGGTGCGAGATGAGTTACTGCTCTCTCGCACTTTTTGGTGTAGTAATTATGATTGTGTTTATGTTTAAATGCATCTTGCATTATAATGATTTTGTATATATAATATAATTATGAAGATGAAGGAGGAGAAGCTAATTTGAAATTTGAATGGGATGACAAGAAGAATAATGCCAACAAAAATAAACATGGAATATCGTTTGAGGAAGCGATGACAGTATTTGATGATGAAGAAGCTATTGTAATCCCCGATCCTGATCACTCAATAGATGAAGAGAGATTCTTGATATTAGGATTGAGTAAAGATATTAACTTAATGGTCGTATGCCATTGTTATAGAGGTGAGGATGACATTATAAGGATTATTTCAGCAAGAAGCGCAACTAAGACGGAGACATCACAGTATAATTCGAGAATTGGAGGATATTGATATGAGAGAAGAATATGATTTTAGTAAAGGGATTAAGAATCCATATACAAAGAGTGGAAAGAAACAGATATCTATTAATATAGCTGAGTCGTCTATTGATTACTTTAAGCAAGAATCAAAAGAAACGGGAATACCTTATCAGGTCTTGATTGATCTCTACTTGGCAGATTGTGCTAAGAATAACAAGAAGTTGCAATTGACTTGGGATTAACCTGTGGAGTTTTGTTGAAAATGATTGGCGGATTAGTGGCGGGTTAAATGATTGCTAAAAGGTTTCATTTCGGGTTCGTCGCTTTTTCGTCGCTAATTTTTCAACAATATTTGCTTAGTAATAATTGAGACGATGTGTGTCGAGACTTTTCTATGAGACGAATTAAGTGTACAAATTGCACAAAGGGTAGCTATATGCTTGTTCGAACCCCGTCTCGTGCTCTTTTTTATGCAGTTAGAAATTATCTAACTGTTCTTTTTATATATCTACCCAAATAAGTAGAGTCCGGAGCAAAGGATATCAAATCAACATTTGCTCCGTAATTGCCACAGCACCAAGAAAAGAATAAGTCGCAGAACTACGGAGTAAACAGGGCTAATCGCCCCAATACTCCGTAATTGCAGTTTATGAAAGCTAAGAATGCTGTATTACTTTATACGCTATTTTTATAATATATAATTATTAAAACAAAGCTTTAGAGGTAAATTTAACAAAAATAAAATTTGTACTTACGAAGGATTTTTGTTTTGAATATTTCATTACAATTATGTGTTATAATAAATGTGATTAAGAAGATTGTTCGTGAAATGAAGATTGGTATTGAAATGCTTGGTGATATGAAGCAAGATGTTTTCCTTGAAGATGAAAAGCTTAAGAGAGCATTGGGGATGACATTTATGGGGAAGAATTATAGGAGGAATAGTATATTATATGAGAAATGTTAAAAGAAGAGCAGTAGCTATAACTACTGTAATTGCAATAGCATTTGTTATGGTAGTAAGTTGTATTCCGGCGATTATGGCAAAGGCGGATGAATATAAAGAAATAACAGATGTTTCACTGGAATTTGAAGTGCCTGAAGCAGGAACTGTGGTAAGCTTTTTAGATTCTAAAAAATTCAAACAATCGACACTTCCTGTTGTGATTCCATCTACAGATGGTATAAGAAATTATGACAATGGAAGTAATCGTTCTCCGGATGGTGTATTTATAAGAGATTTCAGTACAATTGAAGAATATAATGAAGTTGGAAGCAGAGGAATTAGAGATGAATATATGTTTTACGGAACATTTGAAAGCGGTAAGACATATAAAGCAATAATAACTGTAGCGGCCAATATAGATAATGGTTATTATTTATCTGACGAAGCTAATATATCGATAAAAAATGCAACTATTCTCGATTATGAGATTGATAATTGCTATGATGATGAAGAAAATGAATGGTATTGGAGTATGGCAAAACTTCTTATCTCATTTACAATTCCTGAAGCATCATCTGATATTACCACTATTACTAGTGGTTCGTCTGTTACATTAAATCAAGCTGATGATGGTACAGTTTCATTTAGACTTGATAAGCCATTAAGTTATTTTGAGAATGGTGGAGAGTTATATATTGACAATAACCTCGTCCCAAGAGAACAGTACACATATAGAGAAGGAAGTACAATCATAACACTAGGTAAAGCGTTTGCTTCAAAACTAATTGGCGGTGTTGAACATGCAGTTAAAGTTGTATTTAACGATGGTGAGACATTAGAAGCAAAGCTTACAGTAAAGGCGGCTTTAGCAGATGCATCAACAGTAACTTCTTCCGCGACAACTGCTGCTTCTACTTCAACATCTACGACTAAGAAAGCTTCCGCACCAAAGACTGCTGATGCACTTCCATACGCAGGGCTTATGCTTGTATTTGTAGGAACATCTGCGATAGGTGTTATATCATATAGACGTAAGAACTCATAATAATTAGGCGTAAGTATTAATATTTATTTTTACGATTAATTTAATACTAGGTAATAAAGTCTCTCGAAGTTAGATTACTAGCTTCGGGGGATTTTTTTGTTAATAAATTCTTAATAAAGTTGTCACACATTCATTCAAACTTAGTGCTATACTCCTTATATCAAAGCAACTCTGCTTTGATAACATAGGCAGTCGCTTATGTTAATTCCACTTCTACCAATAACTAAAAGGAGGAAGAGATTATGGCGCATGAGTACGACAACGCTTTCCGAACCATGGAAAACGATTGTCCCAAATTATTAATACCTTTAGTGAATGAGGTGTTTAAAACTAATTATTCACTAGAATCACCAATTGAGTTATATCCAAACGAGCAATTGATTACATCGCCAGAAGACAAGCAAATGATTAGGATTACAGATTCAAACTTTGTAATTATTGGTTCATCAGAAGACAGATATCATATCGAGTGTGAATCCAATCCGGATAGTAATGAGTTGCAGGTTCGTATATATCAGTATGATATGCAGGTTGCTCTATATGGACATACATTTATTGAAGATATAATGCATGTGGAATTTCCAAGAACTGCAGTATTGTATCTCAGACATAACGATAACACACCTGATACGCTAAAAATATGTATACACAATGAAGACGATGTATTACAACGTGAAATACAAGTTATTAAGGTGCAACAATACACCCTAAAAGAGATTTTCGATAAGAACTTATTTATTATATTGCCATTTCACATTTTTGTACACGAGAAGGAACTTTCGTTGTATAATAAAGATAAGAATAAGCTCAATGAATTGATTCACGAATATGAGTACATAGTAGGAAAACTAAATGACCTAAATCAAGTGGGAGAACTTACCTCCCTTGAAAAGTATTGTATAATAACTTCAATGAGAAGCGTACTAGGTCTAATTGCGAAGAAATATAATAAAGTTATAAAGGAGGCAGACAGAGTTATGGGTGGTGAAATATTAGAATACGAAGCTAAAACTATATATAGGAATGGATTCAAGAATGGAGAGCTAAAAGGTGAACTTAAAGGTGAACTTAAAGGTGAATTAAAAAAAGGGCTTCAAGCCTACAAGAATTGTATTGAAAGAGGTATGTCCAAAGAAGATGCTCTTGCTATATCGGAGTTGAAAGAGGAAGATATTTCTAAAGAGCTTAGTTGATGGATTTATCTTGCCTGCTGTTTATATAATTCAATACTAAATAATAAAGTCTCTCGAAGTTAGATTACTAGCTTCGGGGGATTTTTTTACTGTGAGACAACAATAATACGCTCCACCATTTCGGTGGAGCGTATATAGGATTAATTGTTCTTATATTTCTCAAGTTCAGCCTGAAGTTGTTCGATTAAAGAATCTTTCTGGGACAATTGTTTCTCCTTCTGAGACAATTGTTCATCCTTCTGAGACAATTGTTCATCTTTCTGAGATAATTGTTTCTCCAAGCTTTCCATCTTGTTCTGTACGTATTGCTCATGGAAGATGGCTTCTCTTCTTGCTTCACACATCATTCTTACAGTCTCATCAGAATTCTGCTCGTATATGGAATTGGCGGCTTCTGAATATACCTTGTCTTTCTCAGCAATCATCTTCAGTTCCTCCCATGTGGTAGCTTTGAATAGCCTGGCCCATTCATCGATGTGCCATCTCTTATCCTCTTCAGTGGCAAGTTCTATCTGATTTAATGATAACACGCGAAGACAGAAATTTCTATTGTAAATTGTTCCTGTCTTAACATTTTGGAGCATGTTTTTACTATAAAATTCCTTCTCTTCTGGGAATAGGTCATAATCAAGAAATCCGATGTGTGTGACAGGCATGACAGAATTATAATCTTCTCCCTTTTGTACGTTCTCAAATGTTCTACACAAATAAGAAAGAGATCTATTCTGCCAGTTGCCTAAGTCAGCAACCTGCATCTCAAGATTGATAATTGAATTGTCATTGAGTTTGACTTTAATGTCTAGCACATAGTCTTTGTCCTCTATGTATTTACCTAATTCTATTGGATTAGCAATCTCAACTGTAGTAATTGTATCCGAAGGAACATGCATCATAGAACTGATAATCCCTTTTAATACATTATTGTTTGACTGGAGTACCATGCGAAACATATAGTCATTAGTCATGCCATACGCTATTTTGCCATTCGCATGTCTCCATTCTTCCTTATTTAATTTTAAATCTATTGTCATAAATACCTCCATATCTATGACATGGTAGAAGTGGAACTGAAATAAGTATAACACAAACGCATACGAACAAATTATTAACTTTTTATTAATTCTGTAAATAATGCAAAATCTGGGACATGAGTGTTTTGTACTATTTACGACATAATTATAAAAGAAAATTAATTATGAATTACATAATGAATTACACTATAATTATTTATGCAATAACATAATAAAT
>OCTW011050149.1_pt1 | contig 11733 bp, 8 predicted proteins | sample 1539671 | NCBI WGS metagenome assembly OCTW01 (sample SAMN02144230, study PRJEB22623) | gut metagenome | biome: sheep rumen | host: Ovis aries | place: New Zealand | reverse complement strand
ACAGCGCATGCATGCACGAGGAGGAGACCAAGATGAACCTTTCTACACTAATAAATGATGGCTTTTTTGCCTACACAATGTACCAGACAGCCCGGCAGCCGAAGTTCTATGTGCACTTGCCGTGGAGATGGTTTTCACCACCAGCTAAGGAGGTGATACGAAACGCTTGCATGGTCGGATATTCCGGCATGCTGCAGCTGCTTAGGATGTCAAACATAATGTGGCAGGCGGAGACTTTGCGAGAATCTTTGCCACCGAATATTCCGGTAGATGTTTACGCGCTGGCATTGAGTTCCGGATTCGAGTTCTCTGAGCAGAGTTGGGAAGAAGCGCAGGAGATTTGGCGGCGCTGGGAAGCAGATTGCCGTGAGAACCTATACTGGTAAGGAGAGTGATTATGGACGTATTTGACAAAGACATAGAGTATGCAGCGAGTATTAAGGACGTCATTTTAACATGGTGCGAGAGCACTGAGTTGGTACCCTGCGAAGAGAAGGTACGTAAACTGGAGCAGCTTGACAAACAGCTGTATCCAATTCTCGATGCTGGCGCACTACCAGCTGTGTTGTTTCATAAGCAGTTCGGACATATCGTATTGATGGGCACAGCTGTGTATCACGACACACAGAAGATAGAGCATCCTTGCTTATACGGAGTGATGTACGGTCTTGTAAATGGCTACACGGAGAATGGACAGGGGCTTAGGCCTAACCAGATGCCTTTCACAGCCTGTTGGGAAATAACTACTGAGTTTGCTAAGCAGTTACAGCCTGTGCGCAAAGAGGTACGCCGTCACCTTAGACTTTTCTTCGGCGTCGCAATGCGTAAGGAACTTGAAGAAATGCTTGATGTCCCTAACCTGGCGGCATTTCTCGCACAGCCAAACGCCCGGGCAGTTACGCTGCAGCCTATCTACAGAGTGTCTGGCGTACTTACATTGTTACCGGCTTCTGGGACCGCTGCGAGATTCAGATGGCGTAGGAGTGGCGATGTATACTTAAAGCAGGCAAAGCAGTTTTATGAAGGCGACTATAAGCAGTTTATGACCAACTATATCGATGAGGAATTGGCGGAGGCTACACGTGGAGTTGTATGATTTTCAGCAGTCGGCTGTGGACTTTTTCAAGGACAAAGAAGCCGGCGGTATCTTCAACTCAAACTTTTGTATTTATGGATGCAACTGGAAATATTGTGCAGCAAACAATTCCTACATTCAATTAAGCTAAAAGTTTGAGCGTTGCCCCTCTATAAAGTGTTTTTTAGAGGGGTTTTAAATGTATTTTTTTTAGAATATCCTATTATTAAAATATTTGTGGTGTTCAGTATGGATTGTAAGTACTATAAAAATGAAATTATAGATGAAATCATACATTAAAAATGTGAGTGATAACTGATTTTTTTATACTTTCTCTTAAAAGCCTTGTAGCAAAAAACTGGGGATAACGGCAGACAATTTCTACTTCGCTGGAATCAAATATTTTATCCTGGAAATATATATAGTCCCTGAAGATTTCAAGGAATCTTGCAGGAGAATAAACACCGTATACAAGACATTCAAATTCATCTAATGAAGAATCTGCAATTGGTTGGTCATCGTTAATTCGCCGCCATGTATAAAAATGCTCATAAGGAGTTTTTACAGTGCCAAGTCTAGTTTTTACACCATCGCTGATACATGCCAAAGAACAGTAATGAAGAAGATGTGGAATATCTCTCCAGTAGCGGACTGTAATCTGCTCAAATGCATCGTGAATTGTTGCCTTGTCATCAGCTGGATTTTTCAGCTCAATAATACAAAGCGGAAATCCATTAACATAAAGGAGAACATCCGGACGGCGATTTTTCTTTTCGTTGTTATTTATGTATTCTACAGTGAACTGATTTACAACCTTAAAAATATTTTTGTCCACATCGTCAAAATTGATAAAGTTTATTGTGCGAGGAATTCCATCACTGCCAGTAAATTGGAGACCATCAATAAAATGATTATAGGCTTTGTGCAAAGTTTCAAATTCAGACTGACCACCAAGCAAGCGCATTGTGTCGCAGATTTGAGTAATGTCTTCTTCCGGCAAATCAGGATTAGAGTCTTTTAAAAACGATTTCAAATCTTCAAGGATAAGAGTTTCATCCAGTTTTGAGCGAACAATATCATCTCCTGCCTGATAAGTCCATCCTGCATCTTCAAGATACTGAATGAAGACGTTTTCGAAGTCGTATTCACAAAATCTGCCATTAAATTGTTTTAACTTTGACATAATTTATTCCTTATATATCGCCACACATATAAGGCCGATAAAGTCAATATGTTTTCGCAAAAAAAACTCCCTAAGCTTTCTTTTTTGGGAAAGCTTTATTTTAGAGAAGAAAATATTGGTTTACAATTTTTCTAAACAAACAAATCTGTGTCGTATTCAAAGCAAAATTCAGTAAGCAGGACTGAATCATACACATATAGTCGGTCACAAAAAAATGTGCCGAAGAATTTCATCGGTACCTGAAGAAGCCTAATGCAAGGATTCGGCGAGTTTTTTCAAGAAAAACTGCAGTGGTTTTGTAGGTCAAAAACAGGACAGTCTGCATATTTAAAAAATTAAAACCTATGAAAAGGGACCAGCAAAGCATCCATTCACGGATTGGTGAATTATTCTCTGTTTTTCAGAAAATGTTTCAGTGACAACGCGAGCTTGCTTTACTGTCCCGTATAAAACTTGATTCCGTCAAACGGCTCCTTGCGCTTGAGCATGTAAAATACCGTTCTTCCAAGTTTCTGAGCGATTACGCTCATGGCTTTTGCCTTTCCATATCTTGAGACAAGCCTTTCATGCCATTTTTGAGCTTCCTCATTCCCGGAGAGAATCATTACGGCCGCCTCGCTGAAAGCCCATTTCAAGTGTACATTGCCGATTTTATTGTGGCCTCCGCTTACTTTTTTGTCTGCTGACTCATGAGTACATTTAACGAGCCTTGCATACGACAGGAAATTCCCGACATTCTTAAACCGCGAAATATCACCGATTTCATAAAGGATTGTCAGAGGAATGACGAATCCAAAGCCGGGAATCGTCTGAAGAATTTTTAATTCCTGCGGAAGCTGCAGGTTTGCAAGCTCGCCAATCTGCCTTTCGATTCTTGAAACTGTCAGATGATACTGGTCATAGAGGTATAAATCAGCGTCAACCATATCAACAACTGCTGGATTTGAAAACTTCTCTCCGATTGTGTCGCGATATTTTTTTGTAGCTATTTTTTCTACCTGCTATGCGCAGCTTTCTGTACCACAAATTCCCTCTTTTGTTGCGGAAACAGCTTATTTTTTACCATGGCCCCATCCACACCCTATGGATAGTCCATTCCACAGGCAGTGGACAAGGCTATCCACATCCTCTGGGAAGTCTTATCCATACACAATAGATTTACTGACATTTACATTTTGTGAAAATATTTATCATTTTAGTGTTGACATCATAAAATATCTGTAATATATTATAAACAAGAAAGAGAGGTCTGGCGGAAGTAGCAAGCCGCCTTACAAACAAAAATCCTACGGTGGAATCCGTAAAAAAACGGGTAGGTAAATATGGCTACAGAAATCGCAAAGTTTCTTAGGAAGATTCGCATTGACAGCGACGAGAGCTTGGGCGATATGGCGGAAAAAATCAATCTTTCTGCCGCTTATCTTTCGGCAATCGAAAACAACAAGAGGACTGCGCCGGAAGACATGAAGGAGAACCTCTATAGTGCATACAGCCTTTCGGAGGAACAAAAGCTTGAGTTTGCGCGTCTTGTCGCGGAATCAAGGAAAAAGGTCGAAATCGGCCTTTCGGGTATTCAGGCTGAACTTTTCCCTGAATATGTGGACACTGCTGTTATGTTTGCGCATGACCTGTCGCAGATGAACAGAAAACAGCTTGCAGAAATAAAGGATTGTCTGCAAAGAATCAAATCGGAAGCTGGGCCTATGTAGAACGGAGGTTACTAAATGGCAGATCAGATTTCAGTGGTTGGAACGGTCATCCTAATGATGATTGTTGATTTTAAGAAAATGGCAGTTGAGTTCAAAAAGTTTTTCGGGCTTAGCTCCACACAAACCTTCCCGGCTTTGAGCATCGCAGAAAATACGCTTTGCCAAGCCGATACAAACTTTGAGTTCAATGTCATTGCTGATGCTGATTGGAACTGCAAGGACAGCGTACAGGCATATTACAAACATTGTGCAAACTTGCATGAAATTTGCATCAAGGAATCCGTCTACGAAAGAGCCCGCGGCGGAGACCGGAGCGCACTCTATTCCATTGCACATGAAATTTCACACTGGGGTCTGATCAACTATTTTAAGCTGAACCTCGGAGTTCAGGAATTTGAACGGCTTGATCCGGTTTCAAAAGCTGTTTTAATAAACATTCACGAGAACATTGCGGACTTGCTTACATCTCTGCTTGTGTTCAGTGAAGAAGAGCTTCTGAAAGCACAAAGCGCAGGAGATTTTGATTTTAGCTCTTGTATGGGCAAGGACCAGATTTCTCTTGCGCTCTTTTATTGTCAGAACCGTAAAGCTCTTGCGGAGAATTTTATGAAGAATATCGTGCCAAAAATAATGGCTCAAAATAAACGAGCTGAATCACAAAGGAGGATTAGTTAGATGGCCCGTGGGCAAAAAAAATAAGCTTCCGTCTAATTGGCGTTAAACAGAAGCTTTGCATAGATTCTATAGTAGAATCCAAAATTGATTATCCTATTTTACTATAAATCTATGCTCCTTGTCAAAGACTTTTTTTCTTGATGCAGTGTCTTTGGAAATCGGACTCCGCTATCAAAGTTTTTGGTCTCCCGCCCTTCCGTTGCGTTGGGTTTTGACAAAACATCTTAAAACACGATGGCCGAGCTTGTCGGAACCATCATCTATAGAGGAGCATAGAAAAACTATGGCTATTTCTACTTTCAAAAATGCAGACAGCATATTAAGCGTGACTCTGCGCAAAAATCAGTTCTCTACAGAAGAGAATTCTTTCATTGGACGTGTAACAAGAAACACTGTAACTCTTGAAAACCTAATAGCATCAATTTCCGAAAAGAATGCGGGCGTGAGCCCATACATGATTCAGCATGTGGCAAACCTTTTGGGAGACGAAATGCTTTCTGCCTGCCAGAATGCAAAGGCGGTTGATGTCCTTGGACTCGGAACCTTGTACATCAGCGTCGCAGGAGGTGTAAGCGGAGAAAATCCGGGAGAATCAAGCATTCCGGGATTCAAGCTGAACTTTACTCCAAGCGGCCGTGCTCAGGAAGCCGTGGACAGTCTCAAGGTTGATAAGGTCATCATCGCTGATTCAAGTCCTGTAATTGACAGAATCATCAATACCTTCAACCAGAACGAGGAGCGCAATCTTCTTAAAGGTAAGGGAGTCAAAATCACAGGCACAAAACTTAAGATTTTAGGCGATGATGCGGGAATCTGGTTTGCCCCTCTCGACACAGAAGGGAACGTCAACAAAGACGAAACAACCTGGATTCAGGTAAGCAAGGAAACTGTAAGCTCCAACAAGCCCAAGACTCTTGAGTTCTACGTCCCCGACAGTCTTTCCGAAGAGAATTACAGAATCGTAATCCGCACAAGGTATAGCTCAGGGGATAAGGAATTGAAGTCTCCGGTAACAGCTGTCAGCAAAACTGTTACGGTAGCGGCTTAGTGTTGTAAGAGCATCTTGCCCCTGCCTAGGAGGAATCCTGGGCGGGGTGTTTTATTTCCTCGCAAATTTTACCTGTTTTTCAGCTTCTTCTAGCATTTTCATCTCTTTCTTTATTTCTTCTTCATCCTGCTTGTCAGCCTGCTGTTGCCTCGTAGGGCTTTGCGACGTTTGACAAATTCGATGTAGACTTCTTCAACCTGTTTTTCCATCTGCTTATGAGAACGGCTTCCCCTGTCATCTAGCAATGGCAAATCATGGTCGATAATAAGTTTGTCTACATTTTCTTCCCAATAACGCATAGTCAAATCTTTGCGCATTTTTGCACGAAGTTCCGCCGCTGCCTGGCGAGTAACCGCATAAATAAACTTGTTCTGAGTAGCTGCAAAAAACATCTGCGAAGCCTTGTCGCTTGGTTCATAATCAGAAGAAAGGGCATAATAAGTTATGCTATAATTCTTACCGTCAGAAGCAGTTGCTAAGTAATCCTTAACAACTGAATTTTCTTCCAATTCATTATCCTGTAAGATATTAGCGATATGCATACTTATGTTCGGCTTAGAGGTGTCAAAAAGTAAAGCCATCTGCTGCTGGTTCATCCAGATAACACCATCTTTGGAGTATAGTTTTACGTCAGCTTTGCCGTCATCCGTATTATAGATGATGATTTCGCTGTTTACTTCTGTCATTTTTTATTCTCCCCTATTTCTTCTCTCCACTGAGCACAAAAATCAACTCAAGTAGTGGCAGGTCAAATTTAAATGTCTCCAATCTTTTTTCTGCAAATTCCTTTACACATTTCGGAACTTCTGAAACAAAGTTTTCTGTTTCCATTTTATCAATAGCATTAACTATTTTTAATCCGTCATCCAATTTTATTTCGGAAACTCCTTTTGTATTTGAATCATAAGCCAAGAAGATTAAATCCCTATTAATTCTATCTCCAGAGTAATTTTTTTGATTTATGGCTTTATAAATAAAATACGAAATATTTCCCTTTATACAACAAGTAGAAGATGGTAATGCATCTGCAAAATCAAGGCACTTATTAAAAGCTATATGGCCAACACCACAAATATATTTTGCGTTTTCACCTTCTTTGGGTTTTCTTCTAAATATTAAATTATCATAGCGTGGTTTGATGCCGTATTCATTAAACCATTCCTTAGGTGTAATAAATGAATATCTATCATCATTAATTGTTAATCGTTTTCCCTGCAGACTAATTGTTCTCTTAAAGAAATTTTGCAAATCTTTCAAATCACATTTTGGTACATCAGGTAATCCTTCAAGATTAAATTTTGCAGCATTTCCTACCATATTTGATATTAAAGAAACTGCCTTTTCTCCTCCAAAAGTCTTTTCTCTCGAATCAAACCAAGAAGAAACATTTCCTTTCCTTGCAGCTGAAAATCCTTCTGAATACAAATCATCATAAAATTTATTCTTCTGCATACCTAATACAAGCATCATCATGTCATCTGGATCAGACATACCAGCAGAAAACGCTTTTGTTATATTCATGATTTTTAATTCAAGTTTAATCCATATTTTTGATTCAACGGTATCAGGATTTCTTAAAGTTATTACATCAACATCTTTTTTCTGTCCATAACGATTTATTCGTCCTACTCGTTGATGTAATCGCATAGGATTCCATGGAATATCTGCATGAATCAATACATGGCAATTTTTCTGTAAGTCAATTCCTTCACCAGCTGCCTCGGTAGATATTAAAAATCTAACATGACTTTCATTGAACTTCTCGGCAGCATCCGTCCTTTTTATTGTAAAATCTTTTTTAGAACCATCTGGCATAATAACATCAGAAAGGGCTTCATCACCATTAATAAATGTTACGCAATCTGGTCCCCATTTTTTCATTAATTCAGTCATTAAAAGGCTTTGTGTTTTCTTATATTCTGTAAAAAAGAGAACGTTTTCGTTTGGATAATCATACTCAACAATTTTAATAATTTGGTCAATTCTGCTTTCATGTGTTATCTGCTTGCCTAAATCAATTAATGATATAAGATTCGAAATCTCATTTTCCATTAATTGGAAAGTATCTTTTTTACATACTTTCTCAAATTCTTTTAATATTGCACTTTCTTCTTCATCTAAGTCATCATCATTTTCACCGTGAAGAGCTTCATATAATTCCTTATAACTAATATCAATTTCTTTTAATTTATTATCACGAATTGCAAGTAGATTTCGTTTTCTAGTTTCTAGTGCAGACGTTACTGCTGCAATTGAACTTGAAGCTAATTTTTGTAATGCAATTAAAACAAGTTGAATGCTGTTTACAATAGTTCCTGATTTAGAAAGGGCATATGCTTTTCCTTCTTCGATAAAGTCAGATAATTCTTCATAAAATAAAGCTTCTTTGTCAGTATATGAAAAAGACTTTGGATGCTGATGAATTGGTTTGAAAAGTTTGTTTCCCTCCATATCAACAGTGTTTTGTTTATTGTTTCTGATAAAATACTTTGATAATTCAGAAAACTGCGTAGAATAATCTCCCTTAGGATCAAATACATTAGGATTAACTAATTTCATTAAAGAAAAGAATCCAAAATCAAATCCACGATGCGGAGTTCCTGTAAATAAGATAGTAGATATTACTTTGCCAGCCTGCTCCAACTCTTCAAAAAAATGATATTGCAAAGTTTTTCCCTGGCGCTCTGTTGCATTCATATGGTGAGCTTCATCTACAATTACTAAATCCCATGGTTCGCTTTCTAAGATTTGACTTCTACGTTGTTCATTATCCATTGCTAATGTGGGAAATGAAGCAATGACATGTGAATGTCCTTTCCAGTAATTAACTTTTGAATTTTCCTGCTCAGTAGTAAATACATCAAAAGTTAAATCGAACATATTAATCAAACGTTCTTGCCATTGGAAAGTAAGTGGAGCTGGTGTAAGGATTAATATGCGATGAGCTTTTTTAGACGATATTAAACTCCATATCATTAAACCAGCCTCAATTGTTTTTCCTAAACCTACATCATCAGCAACCAGATAACGAACAGGCCACTCCTTCAATACTTGATTACATACCCATAATTGGTGTGGCAGCAAATCAATGTTTGAACGGGAAAAAACACCCCATTTATTGTTTATTGTTTGTATAATAGCTGATTGTGTTTTGGCAATTACTTCATCTGCGTTTGATTTATTGGCATTCTTTAATTCAGAATATATATCTTGCAAAACTTCAAGTTCATCAAAAGGACATTTTCTTGTTTCTTCATTTTCAAAAGTAACAATTGCAAACCCCTGTTTTACACTGTCTACAGTACCTATACCTAAAGTAGCATGTTTTACTTTATCATTTTCCTGAATCATTTCTTTACCCCAAAAATTAAGAATGGCAAATCATGACATTTCATAAATGCTCTTATGTCATCTTCACTTAGAGCTTTTGCTCGGAGTGCGTCCAAAATAGCACAATGTATAGCTTCTGATGTTCTTTCTGCCGGTCTTTCAGTCCAATCGTTAAACGCAATTCTTCTCAAATATGCATGCGGAATATAAGTAAACTGATTCAAATTATCAAAAGCTTTATCTCTTTCTTCATCAGTAGTTCCATAAAAATCTGAATCTAACAACTCTCTTACAATCAAAGATATTCCAAATTTTAATGTTTTCTTTGAACTATAAATCTTAAGAGCTTTTCCAGTTGCTTCAGCAGAGGCGGATGTATTTATTAAAGTTTCTTTTGAAATTTCTTTAGAATATCTCAATCCATGAAAGTTAGACCAAATATCCATAAATTGGCGTCGGAATTTATAGACTCTAAGTAAGCTTTCAAACTCTAATAAATCATCTTCATCTGTTGTATGAGAATCAAGATAGTGATCATACAATTTATCAAGCGTTTCTCCGTCAGAAAATTCTTTTATTAAGCCTGACATACTTTCCATTTTTTCTTTACGTGATACTTCTGTTCTTTGTTCACCAAAATAATTAATAGATTGAAGCGAGCCAAGCATAAACAGAGTACACCAGGACTCAGGCATAGTCTTTTTATCTTCATTATAATTTTCAAAGAAGTCGGCAGAAATAGCTAGAGACTTTTTTCTTGAATTTGTATCTGCTAATGAAGTTGGGAAAACTCTATTATAGTAATCTTGTTTTTCACAATTCCAGTTCCCAGTTTCAACGGATTGTTTCCATCTATTATAGACTTCAATAACAGTACAACGTAGATAGTTAATTGGTTCAAAAGGTTCAAAGTCTTCTGTATTACCTAGATATGAGGATAACGATAAATTCTTATTATCATGATTAAAACTTATAAATGTAATATGTTTATTAAAGAAATCTATTACAAATTTAGAATAGTCATTAGAGAAGTTTCCACACCTTGTTACCTCTCTAACATTTTCAAAATCTCCATCAACGTCAATAACCTTAAAATTATCCCAGTTAAAATTAGTTGGTAACCCATTTGGGAAAAATGCAACAAGCTTCATAAAAGCTTCTGCATCTTCATTCTTGATTAAAGCACCTCCAGCAATTATTCTAAGGATTCTCTCTGCGTTATCTATTTCGTTAAAATCTAGTGTAGTTTTGGACAATACTTCGTAAACATTTCTTGTTATAACCGCTTTATCTGTAATTACTGTTTGTAGCCTAGAAATTAAATTGTTAAAATTTGAAGAGCCATATTCAAGATTAAAACTATTAGGAGAAATATAATATAGGGATTTTGGTTGTTTAATTATTCCACCAATTCCGTCAGGTATAATCTTTATTTTATCATATAAAGATTTTAATACATTCATGCAGAACGTATATAATAATTCACTTTCTCTTATTCCACAGCCAGTTAGCAGAATGTTTAATAGAGACGGAATATATTTCAAGAAGGTTTCATTATTCTGTTCAATAATATTAGAAAGTTCTTTAGAGAGTTCTATTGATAAATCTATTAATAATTTTTCATTTTTTAGATTATTTTCATCAAGATTTTTTCGGCCAATATCAACTTCAAAAGGACAATTTATAGCAAACGGTAAAGTTTTTGCTGTAGCAAGTGGTGTCAAATTCCATACTCTTGATACAGAACTATCCCTAAAGCTCTCTACAGAATTCAAATCTTGAGCAACCTTAAAAACTAATACTCCAGCCTTTAATCCAAAACGAAGGTATAATTTATCATTAATCGAATACAGACCAATTCCTACTCTGTCTCCATTTTTTAATTCAGGTTTATACCGAGTTCCTCGAACTGAAATATCATCAATATGTTTACAAAACAGAGTTTGTAATCCTGCATTTTTTTCGAATTCGCTATATATTAAATCTATATTTGCCTTTCTATTTAATGTAAGTTCTATTCTCGTTTCAAAATCTCGTAAAGAATTTACTTCACATTTTTCTGGATATAAGGCTCCCAAAATTTTAAATTGTAAATCTCCACTACGAATAACAGGTTCCTGGCAAACAAAATAAACACTTTTAAATCCAAGTCCAAATTTTCCTGTGCTTGCACCTCCTTTTTCTGATGAATTAATCAAAAGCATATTTAAAAGATCATTTGAAAATACAGCTTCTTTTTCTTTACTAAGAATTTCATTTATCAATCGCCCAAAATGAGAAATATGTATAGCGGGGCTTTTTGAACCTTTTGACACAGAGTCAATAACTTCAAATCTAGTACGATTTTGTATACTTTCTCCATTTTCCACTAAATCATTCACGGCATCATCTGCATTTTGCAACAACTCAAACAGGATTCTTGACTGATCATATTTAGCTTGATCAATTTTCCTTACAACACAATTGAAGACTTCTTCTACAAAATAGTCAGTTTCAATTGTATCTGACGTAATAAGACTTATAAGCCGTTGAGAGAGTTCATCCTTTTTTTGAGCATAACCACTAAATCCTTCTTTCGCATTATCCTTTCTAGCTTTTTCATTCAAGAGATTTGTGTATTCATTAAATATTTCCTTAAAAGATGGATTATTAAGATTCAAATCTTTCAGATGTAAAATCAAATTCTCAAACATAAATAACTGGGCTGTCTTTA
>OCTW011552223.1_pt1 | contig 11738 bp, 10 predicted proteins | sample 1539671 | NCBI WGS metagenome assembly OCTW01 (sample SAMN02144230, study PRJEB22623) | gut metagenome | biome: sheep rumen | host: Ovis aries | place: New Zealand | reverse complement strand
ATGACATAAACGCTCTCATAGTCATCAGCCAGCGCCATAGCCAGCTGAACAAAGGTCATGGACTCATTTTCATACGCATGGTTTTCCGTTACGGACTTATCCATCGAAGCGTCACCTCACTTTTCGGAAGATAATAACCAGCCAAAATACTTTGTATTATTATAACACATTTCTTCAAAGATTGCAAGTACCGATTTGTAAATATGCACGAATAATTTGTTTTTTTGTTTTCACTTTATGGTTCACAAGAACGTGCCTGCCGCTGAACTGCGCGGTCTGCTGTTTACCATTGACAAACCCGCTCTGCCGTGTTAAAATATCTTTAAGAAGATACCGCCGACCTGCATGCGGCATGTCTTTAAGGGAGGGAACAAATATGTCATGTTTTACAGACAGGCTCATACAGTCGGATGACAGCTTTTTTGTGCGCTGTGTGGGCGTTAGCGACAGCTATATAAAAGATATACTCGAACTTGACACGCTTTACGGCGGCTGGGATTATGTTCGTGTAAACGGGCTGATGCCGCCGCAGGATAAAGACACGCTTGAACGACTGCGCATCGAAGCCCTCGATTTTGAGAGCAGTTTTGAGGGCGCAAGGGTGCTGGCACTCTACCGAAGCAGTGTGCCATCGGTCAATCCGTCCATCGAGAACAACCTTGTTATCAGCCTGCTTTACTGGCGGGCACTGCTTGAAAGCGACAAGGGCGTTTTCGTCTACAGCGGCAAAACAGGCTACAAGGAATATCTCTTCTGCTACATGGCTTATCTGCTGGGCTGGCAGGTGTTCATGCTGATGCCTGTGGGCGAGGGCAAGCTGTCGGAGGTGCTGACAGTGCGTTCGGAACAGCTGGTGATAGGTGAAGAAAAGGCTGTGGATATCCCGACGTTCGTACCACCGCTGAACAGCCCGCCGCGCCGTCCGCCACAGCGCCGGACTGTTCCCGAAGAAGACCACACAGGTGAGCGTTCACCGATAACGGGGAATGTCCGCCTGAAAGTGCCGCCCCGCGCGGGCAGACACGGAAGTCCCGTGACTAACGGAAACAGGGTGAATATCCCGCCGCGTCCCGACAGGAACGCTCCCCCGCCGAATGGTGCGGCTGTTCCGCCAAGACCTGACAGAGGTCAGCCGCCGATGGGCGGAAACAGGGTGAATATCCCGCCGCGCCCCGACAGGAACGTTCCCCCGCCGAATGGTTCGGCTGTTCCGCCAAGACCCGAAAGAGGTCAGCCGCCGATGGGCGGCAACAGGGTGAATATCCCGCCGCGACCCGACAGGAACGCTCCCCCGCCGAATGGTGCTGTTCCGCCAAGACCCGCTCGGAGCGGTTTTCCGCCGCGAACACCTATACCTGCGCACAGCGGCATGGGCTGGCGTGAACTTCCGCCAAGACCGCAGAGCCGTCCGCCGCAGAATGCACCTGCACCCGCAGGCAGAGTTATGTCATGGTCTGAGATAGCGGGACTTTCGGGTTCGGTGGTAAGACTTGAGGCACTGGGATATGCGGGCGCGACATCGGTCATCGGTTCGGGCGTGGTCATCAACCGACACGGCTACATACTCACAAGTTTCAGCATGGTGCGCGACAGCATGCAGATAAAGGCGCGGGTCGAACGAGATGAACACACCTACTACGCAAGGGTCATAAAGTACCACACCGAGCACGACCTCGCTGTGCTGAAAATAGAGTGCATGGTGACTCCGCTGACCATTTACACAGGCGTGCAGGAACCGACTGAGGGTCAGCCGATATATATTATCGGCAGCGGCGGCGGCAGGCTCAACAATATCTATGAGGGCAAGATAGCAGGTTTCAAGAACTATTACGGCTTCAACAACATAGTATTCTCATCACAGCAGGATCACGGCAGTACAGGCGGCGCACTGCTCAACAGCTGCGGCGAACTGATAGGCTTGTGCTTCGGCACTGCTTATGGCGCTTACGCGGCAAATCAGGCGGTAAGCTGCCGAATGCTCGAACCTTTTGTGCATGGATTTTTAGAATGATACCAAAAGCCGCCCGCAGGTCTAAAAACTGCGGGCGGCTCGTTTTTGCAGAATTTTAAAGAGCGTAAAAAAATATCTCCCTCTGTTTTCACAGAAAGAGAAAAATAAAAAAGTGCAGGTAAGAGGACTTGAACCTCCACGGGGTTGCCCCCACTAGCACCTGAAGCTAGCGCGTCTGCCAATTCCGCCATACCTGCATACTTTATTTTGTTTGTTGTGTTCCTCACAACATATAATATTATATCACAGCTTTACCCGATTGTCAAGAGGTTTTCTTCTTTGATTAGTAAACCTTTGGTGAATTGATTTACCTATATAACGACTATTTATCTGACAAAAGCGCCCCTCTCCTCTGCAATGACAGAAAAAGGGGGGCGTTTATCATCTATCTTTGGCTGACTTCATATCTGTGCCCGTCATTATCAGCTTCATAAAACTCCTGTTTTTGGTCATCGAACGAACGATAGGCACACCTATAATGCTCACGCAGATAAATTCGCCAAAAGCAACACTGCCAACGCAGCCCCAATATGGAAGCCCTTGCACTATCTTAAGTTCTGCCGCTATGATAAAGCCGTTTGTCACGACCGGAAAGAAAGATGCCACAAACAGATTGACTTTGTTACGCAGCAGATACATCAGCAGTGCCGCGATAAGTGTGGCAGCTGTGCCGAAGCCAACATCAACGAACCCCAGCGGGCTCCAGATATTCACGATACAGCACCCCAGCGTAACTGAAAGTATGTAATCCTTATTGAAACAGCAGAACAGCATAAGCAGTTCTGAAAAGCGGAACTGTATATCGTTGTACGCCAACGGCGAACAGACCATAGTCAGCGCCGCATAGAGCGCAGTCATCACACCGATATTCGTTATCCTGCGTGAGTTCACCATTTCCATAGCCGAACCTCCCCGTGACAGTCAGCCTGTCATATTAAAAAGTACAGCCTGCCGATCTTTCGCGGCAGGCTGTCACCTGTGATCAAATCAAACAGCTTATGAAATCAAGCCTTGCCAACAGAACCGAACAGTTCCATCTTCTCCTTGACCTTTGCCTTGATAGCCTCGAAGCCGGGAGCCAGCAGCTTTCTTGGGTCAAAGCCCTTGCCCTGCTTGTCCTTGCCTGCCTCAATGTAGCTTCTTGTAGCATCAGCGAATACCAGCTGGCACTCGGTGTTAACGTTGATCTTTGCAACGCCCAGCGAGATAGCCTTCTTGATCTGGTCATCGGGGATACCTGTACCGCCGTGAAGAACCAGAGGAACTTCACCGATAGAACCTGTCAGCTTCTTGTTGATAGCGTCCAGAGTTTCAAAGCTCAGACCTTCCCAGTTGTCGGGATATACGCCGTGAATGTTGCCGATACCTGCTGCCAGGAAGTCAACGCCCAGCTTAGCGATCATCTCGCACTCAGCGGGATCTGCGCACTCGCCCTTGCCGATAACGCCGTCCTCTTCGCCGCCGATAGCGCCTACCTCAGCCTCGATGGACATGCCCAGACCGTGAGCAACGTTTACCAGCTCAGTAGTCTTAGCAACGTTCTCCTCTATCGGGAAGTGAGAACCATCGAACATGATGGAAGTGAAGCCTGCCTTGATGCACTTGTAGCAGCCCTCGTAAGTGCCGTGATCGAGGTGCAGTGCAACAGGAACAGTGATACCCAGGCTCTTGTCCATAGCAGCTACCATAGCAGCAACGGTCTCAAAGCCTGTCATGTACTTGCCTGCGCCCTCAGATACACCGAGAATAACAGGCGAGTTCAGCTCCTGAGCGGTCAGCAGAACAGCCTTTGTCCACTCCAGGTTGTTGATGTTGAACTGACCTACGGCATACTTGCCTGCGCGAGCCTTATCCAGCATTTCCTTAGCATTAACTAACATTTTGAATACCTCCATATTTTGAAAAAATAAAAGCATTTGCCACATTTAATTATACATCATATCGGTACAAATTTCAAGTGGATTTGTCGGATTTAACATTCTGTATACATTTTATTAACACAGTTAGTTGTAACTAATCGCCACATTTCAAAACAGGCTGTGTATCACTGAACACACAGCCTATTTATAGCAATCCGCCTTAAAATTCAGACAAAATCCAGTCACAAAATCCATAGATCCGAGCTTTTGCGACTTGATTTTGTGAATTTAAATAGTTGGATTGCTATAGAATTCAGCAGATCACTGCTTTGCAAGGAACATATTCAGCATATAATAGCTGACTTTATCCCCCAGAATAAAAAACACCGAAGGGTCATGGGGGTCAAACACTACCCTGACGCTGTCACCGTCTTTCAGAGTCATTCTGCGCCCGTCAAGATAGTTATGATATATCTTTGAATAGACCTTGCCGTTTGCTTTGTAGCGTATTATCGGCTTATAGGAAACTCTGCCGTCAGGGATAGACTTATATGCGCGCACGACTGTTTCGGAAAGGGTCACTTTGCTATGATTTTTCAGTGTCCTTTCAAAACCGTCACGTTCAAGTTCATAAGTCTTAGCAGTTTCAAAGCCTACCACCTTGCCGACCACCACCAACCCGCGTTCAGCACACAGATCGAGTTTTTTTTCATCACTCATTGGAAACAGCCTGAACATTCAAACACCTCACACATGTACAATAACCAAAGCCGCAAACCCGCGCCACTGTCAATAATTATGAATTATGAATTATGAATTGTGAATTAAACCTCATACATCTTAATGACCTTTCGCGCGACTTCCAGCTTGGTACAGCGCAGGTCCATCGCCTGCTTTTCGATGTAGCGGTGCGCCTGCTGTTCGGTGAAGCCGAGATACTGCATCAGCGCCAGTTTTGCGCGGTTTACAAGGCGTATCTCCTCCAGTTTTTTCTGTAGCTTTATGTTTTCGGAACGTATGCCCAGCATTCGTTTTCTTGCGGCGGCGGCGAACCTCATGGCGCGATAGAAGATCTCGCGGTTGAGCGGTTTTGAGATGACCAGTGCGCCGTAGTCTTCCACCTTGTCAGCCATTTCATCGGATATCTCGCTCTTTATCAGCAGTACGCACATAGCATCTGACGATGAATATGTAAATTCTGCCAGTTCAGTGCCGTTTTCATCGGGCAGAGGACAGCTGACCACCAGCATGTCGATATCCTGTTCTGCCACGAGCCGCCTTGCATCGCGCCCTGTGGAAACGCTTGAGAACTTCACTCCGGGAAAAATCTCTTTCAGCTGATTTATAAGCGCCGAAACGTGCTTGTCCGAGCCTGCGGCTATCAGTATCCTGTCCAAAACTTTTCCCTCCTTTAAGGGCTGTGCGCCCTTGATCTTTTATGACTATCCCAAAAGCGGTCATCTGAAATGTTTATCCGGTATCTCCCTGACCGTCTGCGGGGTGATGCTGACTTCTGTATCAGCAAACGGTTCTTCAATGCGCAGTTTCTTGTCCGCCGAGTATATCACTACACTATGACAGCCCCCGAACCTTGCGTACCGGCAGCAGACTTCCCCGTTATAAACGAACCGCCGCCTGCTTTTTTCGCCGTCACAGCTGTGTGAAGTCCTGCTGAGTGCCCTGCACGAAATGCCCCTGCGCACCCGTCACGGAGCGCTTTTTCAGGGCAGTCAGGTATATGAGCCTGATAAACAGCAGAGGCAGAAGCACCATAGCCGCTATGCTCAGCACCATGCCCAGCTTTGTAACTATCAGCGCGATGATGAAGCCCGCCGCCGCTATCAGCCTGAAGCCCCATACACAGAATTTATACTCGCCATCATCAACAGTCCACGACTTGCGCAGTGCTATGAACCTCAGCAGAAGCGCCGCCACAAGACCTATCAACAGCATCGCGCCGATACATGCCACCAGTATCACCAAAGTCATAAAGCCGTTCAGTATGCCCACACCGCTTACGAAAAACAGCGTGAAGTCTGCGCCGTCAACTATCACCTTACCGCTCGGGTCTTTAATGGCAAGTTCTATCTGCGCATCGCGGCAGACCTCCACCATATTAACGCCGATCAGCGCCACCAGCGCCGATACTGCCAGAAAAACGATACTGCGTATCTTCGCAGTCTTAGTCATATTATTAAAGTTCATATTTATCTCCTGTTCCCGCTTTTTTCTATATTACAGCGTGTAGAAATATCTCACCGTTTCAAACATCTCTTTATCTTCGCACTCGGCGTATTCTTTGGCTTCGCGGCTCTTCTCGTTCAGCACATGCTCGATAAGGTTCTCAGGCAGTCTGTCAGCCAGAAAACTGCTCGATCTTGCGGCTTCGATAGCCTCATCAAGAGTAGCGGGCAGACGCTCGGTCAGTTCGGCTATATTATCGGGCGAAAGGTTAGTCGCAGAGCAGAGTTCCGCCCCCGACAGCGCCCCCTCAAGCGCCGCGTAGATTATCAGACCCAGTGCGAAATAGGGGTTGCAGGTGTTATCGGGCGAACGCAGTATCATGGCGTTCTCGTCTGTGTTTATCATCGGCACCCTTATCAGCTGTGCGAAGTTCTCATGCGACCATGTGATATATTTAGGTGCGCGTGAATTGCCAAGTCTGCTGTAGGAACTTGCCGTTGAATTGAGGAACAGCGTTATCTCACGCACCCTTTCGAGAATGCCTGCTATCATCGACTTTGCTTCATGCCCCAGTTCATCAAGGCGCGGCTTGAAGATATTCTCGTTGCCTTTCATGCAGAAAAGCATTATATGCAGTCCCGAACCCGGTCTGTCACAGAGGGGTTTGGGCATGAACGTTGCGTAAAGTCCGTTTCTGTCTGCCACAGATTTTACGACATTCTTGAAAGTCACCAGATTGTCGGCGGCGTTCAGGGCATTCGAGTACTGGAAATCTATCTCATTCTGTCCGGGACCGCTCTCATGGCGCGAACTTTCGGGGTAGATATCCATCTGTTCCAGCGTCAGGCAGATATCGCGGCGCAGGTTCTCGCCCTTGTCTGCGGGGGCTATGTCGCAGTAGCCTGCATGATCGTGGGGTATCTTGGTGATATGTCCGTTGTCGTTCTTCTCGAACACGTAGAACTCACAGGAAGTACCTATCTGGAAATTATAGCCCTTGCCCCGCGCATATTCCACTGCATTTTTCAGGAACGTTCTGCCGTCGCCCTCAAACACAGTGCCGTCGGTATACTTTATCGTGCAGAAAAACCTCACCACCCTGCCCTGCTGAGGTCGCCAGGGGAGCAGCGCCAGCGTATCAGGGTCGGGGAAAAGCAGCAGGTCGCTGCCTGAAAAATTCATAAAACCGCTGAGTTTTGACGCATCGAACAGCAGCCCCTTTGCAAATATCCCGCTCAGTTCCGATGCGGGCACAGATACACTTTTCAGCGCCCCGAAGATATCGCAGAACATCAGCTTGATAAACTTGACATCGTTCTCCTCCACAAACTGGAGAACTTCCCTTTCGGTATATTTCATTTTTGTAACCTCCTATACGAACCCCATCAGATGTATCCCCAGCATCAGCGCCGCTATGGGCAGTGTGCAGAAAACAATATTTGCCGTCTTATATATACTGCTCTCGGCGGATATCTTATCTTTTATCATCAAAGCGCCCAGCACAACATCTGCCAGCAGCAGCACCCCTGCCAGTATGCGAAGCAGGTACAGCCTGTCGGATATGGTATCGATGAAGTATCCATCGTCCAGCGCGAGATTTTCACGCAGCTGCGCCTGTTCCCTTTTGCTGAAACGTGCCGCGCGCCCCTCAGCATTCACGGGCAGTTTCTCACCGAAGTCCTTGTCAGTCCGCAGGTACACCGATACGCCCTCAGCGGTCTGCACGCGGCAGTAATACTCTTTGCCTGTCGGTATGAAGCGGCAGAAGGTGTTTCGCAGTTCAAAATCTGCGTCCTTGTCACGCCCTACTGCCTGACAGCTGACATGCCCGTAATGGGGAGCATCAGCCAGTTCTTTTATCACAACTTCCGTCCGTATAACAAGCCCCAGCGCCCCGCTGACTATACACGCCATAGCCGCCAGTGCTGCCGCCGCAGCCCACAGCTTCGGGTGAAGTGCTATCTTCCCGATAAGCGTTTTGTTTTCCATCTTATTCTTCTTTCAATATTTATTTGCTTTGACCTGTATCAAAACAATTATAACACATTTCCTCACACAATTCAAGAGCAAAAAAAACAGACAACGACCCCATTTTTCAGCGCCGTTGCCTGTGTGTTATCAATTAGTAGTTCTGCTCGCAGACATATGCGCCTGTTTCAGTGTTATATGCGACACTGTAGCCGTGTGCGCCGTTCTCGGTGAAGAAGTAGTAGTAAGCATAGCCGTTCAATTCTGTTCTGAACTGGCTGCCTGTGATCTCGCCATTGATGTCACCTGCAACTGCATCACGTACTACACTTTCCAGATCCGAGATATCTACCTCAGCCGCACTGCTGTCATCATCAGCCTGTGAAGACGAACTGCTGTCAGCTGCCGCGCTGGAAAGGTTCGGGTCAGCGTAGTTGACTGCGCTGCTGTCGCTTTCAGCCGCCGATGACTCAGGGGTATCTACAGACCTCTGCGAATTTGTATTAACATCGCTCTGCGACTCTGTTTCACTGCCGCTCTCGCCGTTTGCCGCACTTTCAGCAGCCGATGTCGGCTCGGTCTGTACAGGCAATGCCGCGCTCTCGGTAGGCTGTACCTGCTCGGACTGTTCCTCTGTTTCAGCCACACTTTCTTCTGCCGCCTGACTTGCAGCAGGCTGTGCTGCTACCGCGCTGTTTGTCTTGTCTTCGCCGCCCTTTTTGCCGAAGAGCCTCATGCCTATCAGTATAGCTGCGATAACAACTATCAGTATACATATCGTTATGACTGCTGTGATGATGAACAGACGCTTTCTCGCAGCATTCTCATCGTCCTCAGTGTCATAGTCATATCCGTCATCATCGGGATAATCGTCATCATCATAATCATCAAAGCCGCTACCCGAAAAGACATCATCAGCGCCCGCATCAGCGATCACAGTGCCATTTTCATCATCATCGGTGTCAGGCAGCTTGAAGCGCTTGGTCTTGTCGTCATCACCGGAAGTGCTGAACACTTTGGTCATGCCGTCATCAGCCTCAGAAGATGTCATATTGCCTTCCTCATCTATAAGAAGATTATGGCAGTACTTGCACAGCACCGCCTCGCCCGACAGCTCTTTGCCGCAGTACGGACATTTTTTTGTTTTCATTATATAACCATTCCCCTCAATTAGATACTCAAAAAACAGCCCCCGCAGAGGCATATAATAATGATAGCACAAATCTCCGCAAAAATCAACTGTTTTTAACAAAAAAATCTCAATTTTTTAACAGAACGTCATATCACACAAATTTAAGTTTATTTTCGAGCGATTTTCGCAAAAGAGTACAACAAAATACACTTATCCGCGCGCATACGGGCGCGCGGGAAAGCATGTATGTACGGACAGATATCCGCGCTGTAGGTTTATCAGCTTTTTCTGCGCCTTATCTGTATGCCGCCGAGATTTGAGCCGAGCGATTCGCTGATATTCCTGTTATCGCGCTTGTTCTGCTGTTTTTTCTTATCCTTGCCGCCGCGCTTTCTTTCGGGCTTGGGTGCTGCGGGCTTTGAGGGGTCGAGCATGGTCAGCGAAACTCTGCCGCGTTCCATATCTACATCAAGCACCCACACCTTTACCACATCACCGACTTTTACGACTTCCAGCGGGTGTTTGATGAACTTGTCGCTTATCTGCGAGATATGCACAAGACCGTCCTCATGCACACCGATATCAACAAATGCGCCGAAGTCGATGACATTTCTTACAGTGCCCATCAGTTCCATGCCCGGTGTGAGGTCTTTGAGTTCCATGACATCGCCGCTTCTCATAAGGGGAGGAGGCAGTTCGTCACGGGGGTCACGACCCGGCTTTTCCAGTTCCTTGACGATATCTGTCAGTGTGGGCAGACCTGTGTCAAGTTCTTTAGCCAGCGCTGAAAGGTCAATATTTTTCATGGCTTCGGTGAGTTTTTCGGTGTTGCCGACTTCACTTTCATCTATGCCGCACTTATCCAGCAGAGCCTTAGCCGCCGCATAGCTTTCGGGGTGTATGCCTGTATTATCGAATGGGTTCTTAGCTTCGGGCACACGCAGGAAGCCTGCGCACTGCTCGTAAGCCTTAGCGCCCAGCTTCTTTACCTTGAGAAGCTGTTTCCTGTCGGTGAAAGCGCCGTTCTCTTCACGGTAGAGCACGATATTCTTAGCAACTGCCGAGTTTATGCCTGCTATATATGAAAGCAGTGAATATGACGCGGTATTGACATCAACGCCCACCGAGTTAACGCAGTCCTCTACAACGCCCTTGAGTGCATCGTCCATGCGTGCCTTAGGCATATCGTGCTGATACTGACCGACACCTATCGCCTTAGGGTCGATCTTTACCAGTTCTGCCAGAGGGTCCTGCAAACGCCTTGCGATGGACACCGCAGACCTCAGCGAAACATCGTAATCGGGGAACTCTTCCGCCGCCAGCTTGGAAGCCGAGTAGACCGATGCGCCCGCTTCGGATACCACCATGTAGCTGACACCGCCCTCCATGCCGCGTATCATATCTGCGGTGAACTCTTCGGTTTCGCGGGAAGCTGTGCCGTTGCCTATCGCGATGGTGGTGACATTGTACTTCTTTATCATGCCGCTGAGCTGTTTTTTAGCTTCTTCCCTGCGGCGTTCGCTCTGTGTAAGGTAAACGATGGTGGTATCAAGCACCTTGCCTGTTTCATCGACCACTGCGCACTTACAGCCGTGAGCATATCCGGGGTCAAGACCGAGAGTGACGGTATTCTTGACAGGAGGTGCCATGAGAAGCTGACGCAGGTTCGAGGAGAACACCTTTATAGCGCCTTCCTGCGCGTTCTGTGAAAGTTCAGCCCTTATCTCGCGCTCAACACTGGGGGCGATAAGTCTTGTGAAGCTGTCCTCACACGCCGCCGCGACCAGTTTGCCGCAGGCAGAGTCGTTCTGCACATACTGCGCCTTGCATATCTCTTCGCCCATACCTTCGGGGACGCTTATGCTGACTTTCAGCGCGCCCTCCTTCTCACCTCTGTCCAGTGCCAGTACACGATGACCTGCGGTCTTCTCCACGCCCTCGCTGTACTCGAAGTAATTCTTGTACACCACATCTGCGTCTTCAGCGGCGGCAGAAGAAGATATCTTGCCCGACTTGTTATAGGCTTCACGCAGTTTCTTTCTCAGTTCTGCGTTGTCGGAAACATCTTCCGCGATTATATCCATAGCGCCCTGTACAGCGGCGGCGGCATCTTCAACGCCCTTTTCTTCGCTGATGAAAGCCTCAGCTTCGGCGTTGGGGTCGGTATTTTCAGCCTGAGCCATGATAAGTTCAGCCAGCGGTTCAAGACCCTTCTCCCTCGCAACCGAAGCGCGGGTCTTTCTCTTTGGCTTGTAGGGTCTGTATATATCTTCTACCTCCACCAGTGTAACAGCTTTTTCGATGGCGTCGGCTATCTCATCGGTCATCTTGCCCTGTTCGGTGATGGTGTTTGAAACTTCTTCCTTACGCTTTTCGAGATTGCGCAGATAGGTCAGTCTGTCGAACAGTTCACGAATGACCTGGTCGTCCAGCGAACCTGTTTCTTCCTTACGGTAACGCGCAACGAAAGGTATAGTCATGCCCTCGTCCAGCAGTGCAACGGTATTGTCTACCTGTTCCTGTCTTATGCTGAATTCCTGCGCGAGCATTTTGTTTATTTCCATTATCTTACTCTCCTTTTACT
>OCTW013381179.1_pt1 | contig 11739 bp, 6 predicted proteins | sample 1539671 | NCBI WGS metagenome assembly OCTW01 (sample SAMN02144230, study PRJEB22623) | gut metagenome | biome: sheep rumen | host: Ovis aries | place: New Zealand | reverse complement strand
GCATGTCTATACGTTGAACGGCGAGTTGCTGGCGTCGTCTTCTCCGCAGTTGTTCGAAGGTGGAGTGTTGTCGCGCAGCATGAGTGTGGATAAGCCCTTTTTCTCGGACGACGACATATCGCTTTGCTATGAGCAGATCAACGGTCAACCGTATCTGATTGCGTACCTGCCGTTCCATAACGGTGCTTTTGTGCCGATTGGTTATATCGGCGTACCGTATTTCTTGAGCGAGCAGACGCGTAACGAACAACTTCGCGCCTTGCTTTCGCGCTTGATACCGGTGTATCTCTTGGCTTTGATCCTCTCGCTCTTCATCTCCTATATGGCGACCAGATCCATTACTTCGCCTTTATTGCTGCTGACAGAGAAGATGCGGCATTTTGAGATCGGTGCGAAAGGTAATCACATCGACTACCCGTATCACGACGAGTTGGGGGCGCTGGTGGAAAGGTATAATATGTTGGTCGATCGGGTAGAGGAGAGTGCCGAGCAGCTTGCTAATTCCGAGCGTGAGGGCGCATGGCGAACGATGGCACGGCAGATTGCCCATGAGATCAACAACCCTTTGACACCGATGAAACTGTCGGTGCAGAAGCTCCAACTCAAGCGCGGAACGGATCAGTTTGACGCGTATTTTGATAAGACGACGAAGATGCTCATCGACGAGATTGACAATCTGGCGCACATCGCGCAGTCTTTCTCTGCTTTCGCCAAGCAGCCGGAGGTCGTTACGACCGAAGTGGATGTCGCTCAGAAACTATCCAACGTCATTACTCTCCAGCGTGAGAATGACGAGCAGATTCCCGTTCGTTATGTGGGACCCGACTCCGGCGTCGTTGTCCGTGCCGACAAAGAACAGATATCGCAGGTTTTTGTGAACATCATCCGCAATGCGCTCCAGGCCTCGCCGACGGATATTATCGTTGTGCTCAATACCGCTTATTCGGACCGCGAAGTGCAGATATCCATCTCCGACGATGGTACCGGTATTCCTGAGAATATCCAGGCGCGCATCTTCCAGCCGAACTTCACTACTAAATCCAACGGCAATGGTCTAGGATTAGCTATATCCAAGCATATAGTGGAAGGCTCCGGCGGCCGTATAGAGTTTGAGACTTCGTCCAAAGGTACGACTTTCTATATCTACTTGCATAAACAAAAAAGCTAATGTATTTTCAGATTATCTATCCTGCGGAGGTCTTGCGACCCTATATCTCCCGTTATGTGTTTGTGCGGGCGGAGGGTTCGACCGATACCATGACGCCGCCGGCGGATGATCCTCGTTTTGTGAACGGGAAGCATGTGCAGCCCTTATTGCCCAACTACGGCAGTTTCATTTTTGTCAGAAACGCAGAGATAGAAATTTCCAGCACTCAAGCAGATGGCCTGACGCTGATCGGCGCGAATCAACAGACGCTTGGCTTGACCACTCTCCGCGGATGGTTTGAGGGGATGTTAATGGATTTTGAGCCCGGAGGCATGCATGTATTAACGGGTATGGACTTGCAGCAGCTATCCGGCAAAGTGCTGACAGCCACCGATTACGGCGATGAAGGCTTGCTGCAATTAGATAGAATCTTCAAGTCCGCTCCGCAGGCCGAACAGATAGCGCCGTTAATCGATTCGTTCTTTATGGGGCGCATTCCGACAAAGGAGGATGCCAACTACGCGCGTATAAGAAAAGTGATCGCGGCTTGCGATGAGGCGAAAGGAAATATATCGGCGGCAGAGATGGCATCTATAGCATGTCTGGGCGAGCGGCAGCTTCTGCGTGTCTTCCGCAATTATGTGGGAATTCCGCCGAAACAGTTTGTCCGTTTGAGGCGCTTTCACCGAACTATCCAGGACATGCAGCAACAAACATCGCAGGGCAAAACCATTGATCTGTTAACTACTGTTATGCGACATGGTTATTACGACCTAAGCCACGCAGCGCTGGAGTTTCAGCAGATGGGCTGTGTCTCACCGGGGCAATTTAGAATGTTGGGTATTCCTTTATCAGAAGATTTTTCGGTCTTTTTTGCTTAAAAAACTCAGAATGTCCGATTTTTCATATACCAAATCCGCAAAAAGCAGTACTTTTGCACAAAATTTTAAAACGTACACAACTATGACAACGAAAAATGTATTAAAACTATGTTTCTGGACATTACTCGTCTTTTTGCTAGGAACTCTTGGTTCCTGTAGAAACGAACCGGGTATGAAAACCGCCATCGGTGAATATACCTATCGAATCGCCGGTACTGCGCAAATCTATTTCGCGGACCGGGACAGGGACACAGCCGTAATGCTCACGCCTGAATCCGGCACCATGACGGTCGTTCGTAGCAAAGAACCGGACAAATGTAATGTCACTCTTTATGCGGATGATGGTAACACGTACGAGATGGTATTGTTCTTTACCCATGACACTGCTTGGATTGACGAACCGGTCTATCGGGATATAGCGGTGAAGGTGAATGACCAAGATGAACTCTTCAATATCCGTATGTCCGGCGAAGGGCAAGTGTTGAACAACGGAGATCTGAATCTACGCTTGGGGTATAGCGGTCGCAGTCGGAATACCGATCATCCTTGGACGCTTACTGCGAATCCCGTTAGTGTGCATTTAAATGCTAAGAAAAGATGAAAAAACTGACGTTACTATTCGGATTGCTGGTCTCTGTAGCCATAAGCGCAGAGACGATCAAAGGTTCTGTGGTCAATGAACGCGGTGAGGCGATGCCGTTTGTGACCATCTCTGTGCTTGCGCAGGATTCATCGCTCCTTACCGGTGCTATTACCGATGATGAGGGTAGATATGAGATTGACCTTTCAACGTCCAACCTTCAACGTTCAACCTTCCTTCTTCAGGCTTCTTATGTCGGTTATCAGACAGCTTTCGGCGGGCCGGATTTTGTGCTGCGCGAAGAAACCGAGCGGCTGAAAGAAGTCGAAGTCAAAGCCAAGAAACCGCTTATCGAGCGACAGATGGACAAATTAGTGGTGAACGTCTCGGCTTCGCCTCTCTCGGCAGGTTCGAACGGAAACGATATTCTTCGTCGTGCACCGGGTGTCCGCATCGACAAGGACGGCAATATTACCGTAAACGGTAAGTCCGTGGAGATATGGGTGGACGGCAAACCTTCCTATCTCTCCGGCCAGCAACTCAAAGCCATGCTCGACGGAACGGACGGCAACACGATAGAGAAGATAGAAATCATATCGAATCCTTCTGCCAAATATGATGCGTCGGGGCAGGGTGGTATCATCAATATCAAGACCAAACGCAATATGATGAAAGGCCTCAACGGCATGCTATCTGCCGGTTATGGCGGCATGTATTTCGGCGATGTCAAGCGCTGGCTGAGTCAGGAAATGTTCTCGCTCATGCTCAACTACCGCGGCGAGAAGACGTACACTTTCGGACAATTCACCCAGGTCTTTGCGCAGAACGACATTGATTTTGAGTCGTACCGCGAGACGCCGGCGCTGAAGAACTACTCCTATTCGGATTATGCCATGAATTTCCAATATTACATGCTCAAGGTCGGTAACGATTGGTATATCGACTCGCTCAATACATTCGGCTTCATCCTTCAGGTGCCTTTCATGAACGTGGACCAGCATATTGTGCCCGGACGTAACTCCGCCTACATGATCCAAGGCACAGACACGACGAACAGTACGACCAATTCGCAAAACCGTCTTAAAGCTCCGCAGCACACGGCGAACCTCAACTATACCCACACCTTCTCCGAAGCCCTTGAGCGCGAGTTGACGGTCAATATCGACTACAACCGCTATAATAACTCTTCCGTCAATTTTCAGGAGACGAACTACGACAAGCCTTTTGGTGGTATCAATTCGCTCGGGATTGATATCAAGAGCAAGCAGATTGTCAATATCTACTCCGCCAAAATGGATTTCCAGACCAAGTTCTGGAAGACCGGCATGATCGAAGCCGGCGTCAAGTATGCCCTCTCCTCGACCGACAACGACATGACGACCGACTCGACAAGAAACGGTGCCGTGCGACCCACGGATCATAATGCTTTCCGCTATGACGAGCACGTCGCTGCGGCGTATATCTCCGTCGGCAAACAGTTCGGTGAACACTGGTCGGTCAAACTCGGTCTTCGCGGCGAATATACATTCTCCCACGGCGACTGGAAGGACGACGGCTTGGATTCAATCATCAACAAGTCCTATTTCGATCCCTTCCCCACGGCCTATGTCGGTTATACGTCCAAGCCCCTCGGCAAACTGCAACAACCGATTTCCGTTTCGGCTTCTTACACACGGCGCATCAAACGGCCTAATTACTGGATGCTTAATCCCTTCACTTCGTACGTCGATGCCTATTCCATCCAGAAAGGAAACACCAACCTCACGCCGGAGTTCAACAACGATGTAGAACTGCATTTCTCGTGGACGCAGTATTGGAACATGACCTTTAATTTCGCCCACACGCAGGATATGTTCTCTTCTAAGACTACGATCCTTCCGAGTGGTATCGGATTTGCACAATGGACGAATTTCGGTACCTGTACCACTCACGGTTTGAACGTCTCTTTGACCGAACTGCCGCTCGTACCGAAATACGCAAAAGCGGAGGATGGTTCTAAGTCGATGCAAGGTGCCTGGTTGGCGCTCACGGTGAATGCCGGATGGCTGCATTTTATCAACAAATCCTACAACAAACAAGACGATGGTACACCGGATTATATCATGAAAAGCCACTACGGCTACGTCGGCGGAACGCTCTCCGCGTACTTGCCCAAGGACTGGACACTCACACTCGACGGCAACTGGTCTTCGCCCATGCTCACCGGCTATAATCGCTCAGGAAGTACCTATTTCGCTTCTTTCGGTATTCGGAAAATGTACATAAAAAAAGGCCTGATCTTCAACCTTAACGTGCAGGACTTGCTGCGCTCGCTCAGTTTTAATAACGAAGATATGGGCCAGGAACCGGGTAACCGCTCGTGGTATAAAAACACCATCCGCCAGCAGCGTGTCATGTTCTCGCTCACATGGATGTTCGGTCAGTACCAGCAGCATAAGAACCGCAAAGTGGGCGATCTCGATGAGTCTTCGCGTCTTGGCGGAGGTGGCGGTGTAGGCCAATAAAAGAAAAAAAATCTCGAAAAGTGGCATACACTATTGTGTATGTCATTTTTTTTTTGTAATTTTGCAGGCAAAATTGAAAACAACATTTACTTATACCATTTAAAACACACAAAAACAATGAAAGTACAAGACATTATGCAGCGTTTAGCTGCGAAACATCCTGGGGAAGCAGAGTACCTGCAGGCCGTACAAGAGGTGCTCGAGTCGATTGAAGAGGTGTATAACCAACACCCCGAGTTTGAGGCTGCGAAGATCGTGGAGCGCATGGTCGAGCCCGACCGTATCTTCACTTTCCGCGTGACATGGATTGATGATCAGGGCGAAGTGCAGACCAACCTCGGTTATCGCGTGCAGTTCAACTCCGCCATCGGTCCGTACAAAGGCGGTTTGCGTTTCCATAGAGCCGTGACTCCTTCGATGCTGAAGTTCTTGGGCTTTGAGCAGACTTTCAAAAACGCGCTCACAACCCTTCCTATGGGCGGCGCAAAGGGCGGTTCGGATTTTGACCCTGTGGGTAAATCCGATGCGGAGATCATGCGTTTCTGCCAGGCGTTCATGCTCGAGCTCTGGCGTTGCATCGGTCCGGATCAGGATATACCCGCTGGTGATGTCGGCGTCGGCGGAAGGGAGATAGGTTTCCTGAACGGCATGTACCAGAAACTCGCGCGCGAGTATCACACGGGTGTCCTTACCGGAAAGGGTATGACCTGGGGAGGCTCGATCCTCCGCCCGGAGGCAACCGGTTTCGGCGCACTCTATTTCACGCAACACTTGCTGCACAAGGCTGGCAAAGATATCAAGGGAAAACGCGTGGCGATCTCGGGCTTCGGAAACGTAGCATGGGGAGCAGCGACCAAAGCGGTTGAGCTGGGCGCTAAAGTAGTGGCTATCTCCGGTCCTGACGGCGTAGTAGCCATCAAAGATGGTATTACCAAAGAGATGATTGACTACATGCTCGTTATGCGTGCGTCAAACCGCAATAAAGTGCAAGACATGGCGGATAAGTTCCCGAAAGAGTGTGTCTTCACAGCGGGCAAGAAAGCATGGTCGATTCCGTGTGACATCGCTCTGCCCTGTGCCTTCCAGAACGAACTCTCCGAAGACGACGCCAAGGAACTCAAAGCCAACGGTTGCTGGTGTTGCTGCGAAGTGTCGAATATGGGCTGCCAACCGGGCGCTATCCATTTCTTCCAGCATAACGGTGTCCTCTTTGCGCCGGGTAAGGCGGTGAACGCAGGTGGCGTGGCTACCTCCGGTCTGGAGATGACACAGAACGCCGAGCATCTCTCTTGGAAGGCTGAAGAAGTGGACGACCGTCTCCACCATATTATGGAGTCCATCCACGAGCAATGTGTTCGCTACGGCACCCAGCCGGATGGCACGATTGACTACGTCAAGGGCGCTAACATCGCCGGATTTATGAAGGTCGCTACTGCGATGCTTGAACAGGGAATCATCTAAAAAAACTTCGTGATTACGTTATTACGTGATTACGTCATTCCGATAAAAATATGTACGAACAATTTCAACAACACCTGCAAAAAACGCTGAATGAGATTCGCGATGCAGGCCTCTATAAGAACGAGCGGGTCATCATCACCCCGCAGTCTTCCGGCATTGCTGTAGAAGGCGGACAGGAAGTGATCAATTTCTGTGCGAACAACTACCTCGGCCTCGCCAATAACAAAGAACTCATCGAGGCTGCCAAAGCCCGCATGGATGCGCGCGGTTACGGCATGGCGTCGGTGCGCTTCATCTGCGGCACGCAGGATACGCACAAAGAGTTGGAGCGCGTTATCTCGGATTTCTTCGGCACCGAAGATACCATCCTCTATGCGGCTTGTTTTGATGCCAACGGTGGACTCTTCGAACCCTTGTTGACGGAAGAAGATGCGATTATCTCCGATGCCCTCAACCATGCTTCAATCATCGACGGCGTGCGCCTCTGCAAAGCGGTGCGTTACCGCTACGCCAACGGAGACATGGCAGATCTGGAGGAGAAACTGAAAGAAGCACAGGCACAACGCTTCCGCATCATAGCGACGGACGGTGTGTTCTCTATGGACGGCAATGTCTGCCCGCTGGATAAGATCTACGAGCTCGCGAAGAAATACAACGCTCTCGTCATGGTCGATGAATCGCACTCGGCCGGAGTGGTCGGCAAAACAGGACACGGTGTGACCGAACTCTATAACCTCCGCGGCAAAGTGGAGATCATCACAGGCACGCTCGGCAAAGCCTTTGGCGGTTCGGTGGGCGGTTTCACAACAGGAAAGAAAGAGATTATCGACTTGCTGCGTCAGCGTAGCCGTCCATATCTCTTCTCGAACTCCATTCCGCCGATGATTGCTGCGGCTGGTATCAAGACCTTCGAGATCCTCACTCGTTCCAACGAACTGCAGGACCGCTTGCATGAGAACACGGCTTACTTCGTGGAGAAGATGAAAGCCGCCGGCTTCGATATCAAGCCCACCCAGTCGGCTATCTGCGCAGTCATGCTCTACGACGCACGTCTCTCGCAGGAGTTTGCTGCGGCGCTCCAGAAAGAAGGTATTTACGTCACCGGCTTCTATTATCCGGTAGTGCCGAAAGGTCAGGCGCGTATCCGCGTGCAGGTTTCCGCGGCGCACACACGCGAGCAATTAGATAAGTGTATTGCTGCCTTCACAAAGATTGGCACGGTTCTTGGTGTATTGAAGTAAATTATGAAAGCATTAGTCAAGAAATATGCGAAACCCGGCATCTGGATGGAAGACGTGCCAATGCCGGAAGTGGGGGTCAACGATGTCCTGATCAAGGTTACCAAAGCGGCTATCTGTGGCACTGACCTGCACATGTATAAATGGGACGAGTGGTCGCAGGCCCACTGCAAACCGCCTTATACGATGGGGCATGAGTTTGTCGGAGTGGTGGCCGAAGTGGGCGAAGGTGTGCGGAACTTCTCGGTCGGCGAACGCGTCACGGCGGAAGGTCACATCGTCTGCGGGCATTGTAGAAACTGCCGCCGGGGCATGGGTCACGTCTGCGAGAACACGATCTCCGTAGGAATCATGGGCAAAGATGGATGTTTCGCGGAGTACGTCACTATTCCGGAATCCAATGTGGTCAAACTGCGAGACGAGATCCCCGATGATTTCGCGGCGATCATGGATCCGTTCGGCAATGCTACCCACACAGCCCTCGCTTTCCCGCTCCTCGGTGAAGATGTACTCATTACCGGAGCCGGGCTCATCGGTACGATGGCGGCTGGCATATGCCGCTATGCGGGAGCAAAAAACATCGTCGTCACGGACATCAACCCGCTGCGTCTGGAGATTGCGAAGAAGATGGGTGCTACCCTCACCGTCGATGGTTCCAAAGGCGAAACAATCGCCGATGCGATGTTCCAACTCGGTATCCGAGGCTTTGATGTGGGACTGGAGATGTCCGGCGCGCCCGCAGCCTTTAATGAGATGATTGAGCACATGTACAAAGGTGCCAACATCGCCCAACTCGGTATCCTGCCGTCGAACACCCAGGTCAATTGGTCCGACGTCATCTTCAATGCCCTGACCATCAAAGGTATTACCGGCCGACGCATGTGGGAGACGTGGTACCAGATGGAGCAGATGCTCCTCGGAGGCCTCGACTTATCGCCCGTCATCACCCACCGATTCAAGTTCGACGACTTCCAGAAAGGCTTCGACGTCATGGTCTCCGGCCAATGCGGCAAAGTCCTCCTCGAATGGTAAATTACCTCGATATATCGAAATTCGATATCTCGATCTATCGAAAAATAATTAACAACAAATATTAACAACAATGAGAAAACTTTTACTTAGCGCTCTGCTGCTCATCTGCGGCACCGCATTTCTCTCTGCTCAATCCCGCGAGGGCCTGACAGAGTACAAGTTGGAAAATGGTCTCACTGTCCTTCTTTGGGAAGATCACGATGCACCGGACGTAACGGGCTACGTAGTAGTTCGCGCCGGAGCTGTGGACGAACCGAAGGAGTACACCGGTTTGGCACACTACCTGGAGCACATGCTCTTCAAGGGTACGCAGCGTATCGGTGCGCTTGACTGGGAGAAAGAAAAACCCATCTACGACTCCATCATCGCTTTGTACGACCAGTACAGCGATGCCACCGATCCGAAGATCCGTGAGCAACTCGCTACCCAGATCAACGAGTGCTCTATGCGTGAAGCGAAAATCTCTTCAACCGAGGATTTCTTCAACATGCTCGACCTCATCGGTGCTGAAGGTGTGAACGCCTATACGTCTTACGACCTCACGGCGTACCACAACTCTTTCCCGGCTGCTGAGATGTACCGCTGGCTGACGATCTTCTCCGACCGTCTCATCAACCCTGTCTTCCGTACTTTCCAGGCGGAGCTGGAGAACGTGTTCGAGGAGTACAATATGTACGCCAACAACCCCTCTTCGCAGGCGCAGAAGCAACTTATGGAGGATATCTACAAAGGTTCTCCGTACGAGCGTGACGTCATCGGTCTGCCCGAGCACCTCAAGAACCCGCGTCTCTCCCGTCTGATTGAGTTCTACAACACCTGGTATGTGCCGAACAATATGGCACTCATCATCGTCGGTGACTTTGATTCCGAGTCCACCAAGCCGATGATCGCTGAGACTTTCGGACGTTTGCAGCCGAAAGAACTGCCTGCACGTCCTTCCTATCCGTCTGTCAAACTGGCCGGAAAGAAGCACTACAACCTCGGTTATAACCCGCAGGTGGCTTGGGTCTATCAGGGTGTCAAAGAGGGGGATGAGGATCAGGACGTACTGGAGTTTGTTTGCAACCTCCTGTACAACGGTCAGACAGGTCTCCTCGACCAGGTCAACACCAAGGGTGACGTCAGCCAGGCTTATGCGTTCTTGGACGCGCGCCGTAACGACGGCCGTCTGATTGTCATGGCGGTGCCGTACTACGATGCCAACCAGCAGATGTTCGAGTCCGATAAGGCTACCGAAGCCATCGTCATGAAGGAGATCGATAAGATCAAACGGGGCGAGATTTCCGATGAACTCATCGCGAACGTAAAGCACATGTACGCACAGCAGTACAAGGCCTTCAACGAGTCGCCTTCGACCAAGATGTCCGTCCTCGTGGACGCATTCACCTACGGCAAACCGGTAGATGACATCTTCACGGCAAACGAGAAGATTCAGTCCCTCACCAAAGAGGAGATCGCGCGCGTAGCAAAGAAATATTTCAACGCTGACCACATGACCATCTCCTTCGATGAGGACACCAAGAATATGAAGCCGAAAACGCTGCCGAAGCCGAATATCAAACCGCTTGATCCGGTGAAGAATGCGAAGACCGAGTACGCAGAGCAGTTCCAGAAACTGCCGAAGGGCGAACTCAAACAGACCTTCAATGACTTTAATGATGTGAAGCTCTCTTCGCTGGGCGAGAACGTAACGCTCCACTACACGCCGAATACTAAAAATGATATCTTCACTCTCATCCTCCGTTATGGAGTGGGCGAGCACGAGATGCCGCTTCTTCCGTACGCTGCGATGCTTATGGAGAACGCAGGTATCATGGGTAACCCGGCTATCGAGGGTAAGGATTTCGACCAGCAGATTGCGCAACTCGGCGCCGCGGTTTCCTATGGTTGCAACGACTCGTATTTCTACATCTCCATCTCCGGTGAGGATGAGAATATGAATAAGATCATGAACCTCGTCAACCGCCAGCTTCTCATGCCGTACCTCGAGCAGAAACAGCTCGATGCGGTCAAGGGTAACGAGTTCTTCTCGCGCTACAGCCGCCAGAAACGTACGGCCGTACAGAAGTCTGCCCTCATGCAGTATGCCCTCTATGGAAAGAAGTCCTCTTTCCTCGACGAGGTGAAGTTCATTGATATTTGGAATATGGATGGTGTACAGGTTCAGCGTCTCATCGCTTCGGCTCGTACCTACGCGCTCGATGTCTTCTACTGCGGTACGCTTCCTGAGGAAAAACTCGTGCCCGAACTGCCGTTGACCGAAGGTATGCAGCCTTCTAAGTCGCCGTTCGTACAGGACCGCGTGACCTACGATAAACCGACCGTACTCTTCCTCCCGAATAGCAACGTACAGCAGGCTGACCTCTATTTCTACATCAACGGCCGTCCGTACGACATCGCTTCGGATGTAGCCTCTGACGCCTTCAACCAGTACATGTCTGGCGGTTTCACGGGAATTATCATGAACGAGATCCGTGTAAAACGCTCCATGGCATACTCGGCTTATGGTGTGAACGCAACGCCGGAACTCCCGGGCAAGGATTGCTACTTCATCGGTTACGTGGGTACACAGTCGGATAAGGTCAACGACGCGATCTCCGTATATATGGATATCCTCACTGACATGCCGAAGGACTCGACTCAGTTAGTTGCTCTCAAAGCCGCTCTCAAGCAGGCTGCGCAGACCGCTAAACCGTCGATGCGTTCCAAAGCCGCTACCTACGAGTACTGGCAGCGTCTGGGTTACAACGACGACCCGTCGAAAGTCAATGCAGCGGCTATCGATGCCCTCACGTTCAACGACATCGAGAAGTTCTACGAGGAGAATATCAAGGGCAAACCCGTTACCATCATCCTCATGGGCGACCCGAAGAAGATTGACGTGAAGGCCATCGAG
>OCTW011594481.1_pt1 | contig 11740 bp, 12 predicted proteins | sample 1539671 | NCBI WGS metagenome assembly OCTW01 (sample SAMN02144230, study PRJEB22623) | gut metagenome | biome: sheep rumen | host: Ovis aries | place: New Zealand | reverse complement strand
AAAGTAGGGGGTATTGCTCTTTTTATTTGCAAATCCTCCAAAATCAAGGGTTATACACAGTTATACAGAGGTTATACATTACACTACGATTCGGAAGGGGAGAATTTTTCTATGAAAACAAAGGTATATATTGACGGTCAGAGCGGAACGACCGGTCTGCAGATTTATGATCGTATCGGGAAAAGAGAGGATCTGGAACTGCTGCGGATCGCGGAGGATAAAAGGCATGATCCGGAGGAAAGAAAAAAGTATCTGAACGCGGCGGATATTGTGTTCCTCTGCCTGCCGGATGACGGAGCAAGGGAGGCTGTATCCTTGATTGAGAATCCGCATGTCCGTGTCATTGATGCTTCTACGGCACACAGGACGGCCGAAGGCTGGATCTATGGATTTCCGGAATATTCCCCGGAGCAGAGAACTGCCATTGCAAAAAGCAGGCGGGTGGCAAATCCCGGCTGTCATGCGACTGGTTTTATTTCTGTCACAGCGCCGCTGGTCCGCATGGGGATTCTTCCCAGAGATTACCCGGTTACCTGTTATTCTCTGACCGGTTATTCCGGCGGGGGGAAGAAAATGATCGCGGAGTATGAACAGACGGATCGGAGTCCGCGGCTGGAGTCTCCGGGCATTTACGGACTGAGTCTGAAACACAAGCATGTCCCGGAGATGCAGAAAATGACGGGACTGGCCTTTCCGCCGGTGTTTCTTCCGGTGGTTGATGACTATTATAAAGGGATGGCGACAACCATTCTTCTTCAGAACCGCCTGCTTAAAAATACGCCGACAGCGGAGCAGATCTGCGCGCGCCTGCAGGAATATTATCACAAGGAACATTTTGTTCGCGTTCTTCCGTTCGGGGAAGGCGGAAAAACTATTTACGCCAATACGCTTGCGGGTACGAATCGTCTGGAAATTCTTGTCCACGGACACGAAGATCAGACCTGCATCACAGCACTTTTTGACAATCTTGGGAAGGGTGCTTCCGGAGCGGCCGTTCAGAACATGAACATCATGCTCGGTCTGGATGAAACCGTTGGCCTGGAATAAAACAGACATTTGAGGGGGAAAGGATGAAAAATATAACAGAGCTGATTAACCAGTTTGATTCGCTGGTATGGGGAATTCCGATGCTGGTTTTGCTGCTTGGGACCGGTGTTTTCCTCAGCATCCGTCTTCGGTTCATGCAGTTCCGGAGATTCGGATTTATTATGAAAAAAACAGTGGGGCAGCTGTTTTCCCATAAGAAAAACCAGGAGGGAAGTCTGACTCCGGTGCAGGCGCTCAGTACTGCCCTGGCGGGGACGGTCGGAACAGGAAACATAGCCGGTGTAGCGGGAGCCATTGCGCTCGGCGGACCGGGAGCCATCTTCTGGATGTGGATCGCCGCCCTGTTCGGCATGTGCACAAAATATTCGGAAATTCTCCTTGCCGTCCATTTCCGCAAGAAAAATACATCCGGTGACTTCGTGGGAGGTCCGATGTACTATATTCAGAACGGATTGGGATCCAAATGGCACTGGCTGGCCGTTCTGTTCTGTATTTTCGGATCCATTGCCGCTATTGGCACCGGAAATATGACGCAGATCAATACGATTGCTACCTCAATCGGCGCGGTATTTACTTCTTTCCATCCTGATATGCCCCAGGGAGATCTGCAGGCACTGTATATGGTTATCGGTATCGTGGGAGCAGTTCTGACGATTCTGGTTTTGTTCGGCGGTATGCAGAGAATCGGAAATGTAACAGAGCGGCTGGTCCCGGTCATGGCACTGGTATATATTGTGGCCGCCCTGGTTGTCGTTTTCGGAAATGTTGGCCAGATCGGCGGGGTTTTTGCCCAGATTTTCAAGGGCGCATTTGATCCGGAAGCAATCAGCGGGGGGCTTGCAGGCGTGGCTGTGCAGCAGGCGGTAAAGGCCGGGTTCGGGAGAGGAATTTTCTCCAATGAAGCAGGTCTGGGTACTGCCCCGATTGCGCACGCGGCGGCGGATGTAGAGCATCCGGTACAGCAGGGCATGTACGGGGTATTTGAAGTGTTTGCGGACACGATTGTCATCTGCACGCTGACAGCCCTTGCTATTATGATCTCCGGTCAGGCAGAACCCTTCTATGGCCAGACAGCTGGTACGGATCTCACTATTCTTGCCTTCGGAAGTGTGCTGGGGACAAAAATTGCATCCATCGTCATCGCGGTGTGTATCGCCATGTTTGCTTATTCGACACTGCTGTCCTGGAGCCTTTATGGAAGCCGGTGCTTTGAATTTATGTTCGGGACAACCGGAGCCAGAGTCTACCAGGCAATTTATGTGATTTTTGTGGTGGTAGGAGCAAATGTCAAGCTCGGACTTGCCTGGACAATAGCGGATGCGTCCAATGCCCTGATGGCTTTTCCGAACCTGATAGCCATCCTTCTGCTGTCTCCAGTGGTGGTAAAACTGACAAAAGAATATAAGGGACTGTATCACTAAGAATCAGAGCGGGTGAAAGATTTGTCTGAAATCAGCAATAGCGAGAAGAGAGAGAAATATATCGGCGTGTTTGATTCCGGCGTAGGAGGCGTGAGTATACTGAAGCGGATGACAGAGCTGCTGCCGGGAGAAAAATTTGTCTATTACGGCGATTCTGCCCACGCGCCCTATGGGGAAAAAACGGTGGAGGAAGTCCGGCAGCTCAGTCTGTTTATCACAGAAAAAATGCTGCAGGGAGGTGTGAAAGCCCTGGTTATTGCCTGCAATACGGCTACCAGCGCTGCCGGCGCTTTATTGAGGGAGAGGTATCCGCAGCTGCCGATTATCGGCGTGGAACCGGCCATCAAACCTGCGGCGGAGCAATATCCGGACAGCCGTGTGCTGGTTATGGCGACGCCGGTGACGCTCCACCTGGAAAAATTCAGAAGCCTTTCCGAGCGTCTTGCCGGAAAAACAGAGTTTTTACCGGTGGAATGTCCGGGACTGGCGGCTGCCATCGAAAAAGGGGATCCGGACAGCAGGGAAATCCATTCTCTTCTGCATAAGTTCCTTGATCCCTATATAGGCAGGGCGGATGCCCTTGTGCTCGGATGCACCCATTATCCGTTTATCCGGAAACAGATCAGGGAGGTTCTGGGAAATATCCCCATGTTTGACAGCGCAGACGGCACCGCCAGGGAGCTTCGCCGGGTATTGGCTGCAGACGGTCTGCTGCGGGACGGGACAGATGGAACCGTTGTCTTCGATTCCAGCAGAAAAACGACAGGGGAACTTGCCGTATACCGCAGGTTTTATCGGATGGAAGTTTAGCGGCGGCACGAATGCCCGGTCGCGCAAGGCCGGATAATTCACCAGGCTTTTCTATCAATATATTCCACTCCTACAGATGAAAGGACATATACCAGAAGCCCGCAGTCAGCGGAGTTTGTCGGGAGAGGGATCCGGCCGAAAGAGAAGAAAAAGAGAAGAATAATTGCACAAATACAAAACAGATATTGGCGAATAACTGGTAAATGTGTTATACTTCATGTGATCGGAATTTGACAGAAAGGTGGCATACAACATGGATAAAATACAGGAATTAATCGATCTTCTGAATCAGCAGAATAAAAAAGAAGAGAAAGCGTTTCACCCGTTCCAGCTGGTTCTGACCGTATTGGTCTCTATTGCCGCGGCCGCAGGGGCAGTTTATGCCATTTACCGTTATTTTACTCCGAATTACCTGGAGGATTATGACGACGAAGACTTCAAAGATGATTTTGATGATTACTTTGAAGATGAAGACATGAAAGAGGAAAAAGAAAAGAAGTCTGTTTGCCAGCGTGTGAATGACGTCCGGGAGGCGGCCGCTGCCAAGGTCGAAGAAGTGAAGGGTGTTGTTTCAGGTAAAGCGGAGACAGTAAAGGATGCGTTTACCGATACCGTTGAAAAGGTAAAAAGCAGTGTTTCTCCAGAGAAATAAAGAAAATACGGTTTTATCAGAATGAAAATCCGGTGCCTTTCCGCATCGGATTTTTTTCACAACAGAGTCCCAAAAGAAGCAGCTCTTTTTTGAAGAAGCGCGAAGAAGAATGTCCGCCAACCGGACATTGCCGACGGACATAGCGGTCGGGGAAGATGCGTAAATCCTTTGGGGATTGCGTGTGTATAAAGACAGAAAGGTGAAATGTTCTTTTATGAAAAAAGGAGATATTGTCGAAGGAATCATCGAGGCAGTCGATTTTCCGAATAAAGGAATTCTGAACGTGGACGGGAAGAAGATTATCGTCAAGAATGCAATTCCCGGACAGGTGGTGCGCGGCAGAGTAAATAAAAAAAAGGCCGGGAAGATCGAAGCGGCTCTTTTGGAGGTACTGCAGCGCTCTCCCGTGGAGACCTGCGCTGCCGGATGCAGCCTTTTTCCGGACTGCGGCGGCTGTCTCTATCGGACGATGGAGTATTCCTCGCAGCTGCAGATGAAGGAACAGCAGATCCGCCGTCTGATGGAAGATGCACTGCGGAAGTCAGGGCAGGAGCCTGCTTCCGTACATTTTGAGCCGGTACATGCCAGTCCGTCCAGGTGCCGGTATCGGAATAAGATGGAATATTCCTTCGGCGACAGCGAAAAAGGGGGACCGCTGACGCTGGGGCTTCATAAGAGAAACAGCACCTATGATATTCTGACAGCTTCCGACTGTCAAATTGTGGCAGAGGACTTTAACCGGATTCTACATGCTGTTTTGGAATTCTGCAGGAAGATGGGATGGGGCTATTATCACAAAATATCACATGAAGGATATCTGCGCCATCTGCTCTTGCGGCGCTCCGAGGCGGATGGAAGCGTGCTTGTGGATCTTGTGACCAGTTCTCAGTACCTGTCCTCCTCCGGAGAAGAGAATAGTTCGTTCCTGGAAAGGCAGGTGGGGGACGAATCCGGAAGCAGAGAAGCGGAGACACAGGATTTGAAGAAATTCTGTGAAATGCTTCTGGAGCTGAAACTTGACGGAAAAATAACCGGCATTCTTCACACGGTAAATGATTCGGTTGCAGATGCGGTTAAAAACGACCGGACCGATTTGCTGTATGGGAAGGACTATCTGACAGAATCCCTGCTTGGACTCCAGTTCAAGATCACGCCGTTTTCTTTCTTCCAGACAAATTCGCGCGGGGCGGAGATTTTATATTCTGTTGTTCGCGAGTATCTGGAGGATGCGGAAGGAAAAACTGTTTTTGATCTTTACAGCGGGACAGGAACAATCGCACAGATTCTTGCCCCGGCAGCCGGAAAAGTAATTGGAGTGGAAATTGTGGAGGAGGCAGTGGAGGCCGCAAAAGAAAATGCTGCCCGAAACGGGCTGAATAATTGCAGCTTCCTTGCGGGGGATGTGCTGAAAGTACTGGATGACATTTCGGAGAAACCAGATTTGATTGTTCTGGATCCGCCAAGAGACGGAATTCACCCAAAGGCACTTCCCAAAATACTTGCCTACCAGGTTCCGGAAATTATTTATATTTCCTGCAAGGCAACCAGTCTTGCCAGGGATCTTCCTGCGTTTGAGGAGCAAGGGTATAGGATGAGGCGGTGTACCTGCGTAGACTTGTTCCCCGACAGCGCTCATGTGGAAACGGTATGTTTATTGTCCAAACTTCATGAGGCAAAGCATCCTGTCAATGTTAAGCTAGATATGGATGAACTTGATCTTACAAGTGCTGAAGCTAAGGCAACATACAAAGAGATTGGGGAGTGGGTGCAGGAGAAATACGGATTTCATGTAACAAACCTGAACATTGCACAGGTTAAGCAGAAACATGGGATCATAGAGCGTGAAAATTACAATAAGCCAAAATCTGAGAATAGCAGACAGCCTGGATGTCCGGAGGAAAAGGTTAAGGCGATAGAGGATGCTTTGAGGCATTTTCAGATGATTTAGTAAAAGATAAGATATTAATTTGATGAAAGAGATACCGGTCAAAGAAAGCACAAAATGTCGGGATTTATTTTCATGGAATGATACACTTGCATTACAGTGAGCGAAGGGAGTGAAAAAGATGCAAGGAAAGATTGAGGGAATTCAGGAATCAATCGATTCCATTGAAAAGAATCTGACGAGGGAATTGGATATTGAAGATATTGCAAGTATTGCTGCTCTTTCACCATCCTATTATCAGCGCATATTTGGCGCTTTGTGCGGAATGACTGTCGGTGAATATATTCGTGCACGAAGGATGTCTTTAGCTGCGCAGGATCTTAGTAGAGAAGATGTGTAAGTAATCGATATAGCTAACAGATATTGTTATGATTCACCGGATAGTTTTGCAAAGACGTTCCAAAAATTTCATGGAATTACTCTATCTCAGGCACGGGAAACGGGGGCATCTCTAAAATCTTTTGCTCCACTCCATATCAAGATTACGATGGAAGGTGGAACTATGTTAGATTATCGAATTGTTGAGAAGAGCTCTTTTACTATTTTTGGCATTAAGAGACGTTTCAATTCTGATACAAGTTATCAGGATATACCAAAGTTCTGGGATGAATATAAAGAAATGGGAGCGAATCGTCCAGTTAAAGGAACATTTGGAATTTGCGTTGATGTTGGTGGAAAAGATTCAGACTATTGGATTGCTGATTTATATGAACCTGGGAATGACATTCCTGAAGAATGTGAAGCTTATCAGATTCCTGAAAGTATTTGGGCGCAATTTGTTTGCAATGGACAATCAACGGACGATTTGCAGAATCTTAATACAAGAATTTGGTCTGAATGGTTACCATCTTTAAAAGGATATGAGCTGGCAGGGAAATATAATATTGAAGTATATGGTTCATCTACTGATAACCCCAAAGATAAGGGAACCTATATCTGGATTCCGTTAAGAAAAATTTAAAAGAAAGGGGAATTAGTAGAATGGACAGACCAATCACAACATTATTTATGCTGATGTCAGTTGATGGCAAAATTAGCACTGGGGCATCAGATGAACTGGATGTAGACCGGGATTTTCCTGGAATTGATGGACTAAAAGAAGGGCTTCATCAATACTATGAGATAGAACAGACAACTGATTTATGGTCGCTAAACACAGGAAGGGTTCAAGCAAAGCTTGGTGTTAATCATAAACCAATGCCATCAAAAACTCCAGTATCCTTTGTTCTTATTGATAACTCACATTTGACAGAACATGGAATAAAGTATTTTTGTGAGCTATCTAAGCAATTCGTTTTGATAACCACTAATAAGAATCATCCAGCATTTAAGGTTGAGGCTGAAAATCTGGGAATTATTTTTCAAGAGGAATTCATACTTGAAAAGGCTCTTGAAGAATTGAAGAATCAATATGGCTGTGAAAGAATTACTATTCAAAGTGGTGGAACCATGAATGGCATTTTTTTACGAAATAAGTTGTTTGATTATGTTGATATCGTTGTTGCACCAGTTCTTGTGGGAGGAAAGGATACCTCAACATTGATTGATGGGGAATCAATAACGTCAGTTGATGAGTTAAATAAGCTCGGTGTTATGAAACTTATAGATTGTGAAAAACTGGAAGACTCATATATAAGGCTAAAATACAAAATAACTAGATGATGGAGGCATGATGGATAGTATTATTGAAAGGCGAAGCATTAGAAAATATAAGGCACAGGAAATATCTAAAGAACAGATAACAAAAATTATAGAAGCTGCAATCAAAGCACCTTCGGCAAAGAATAGGCAGCCATGGAAATATCTTATATACTCTGATAAAGCTAAAAAACAACTATTGGATGTAATGGAGCAAGGGCTTGATAAAGAATCCGAAGCACATGCATTACTTCCCAAGTCGGCTGTAGGACTTGCAGATGCGTATAACACGTTGAGGATTATGCGAGAAGCACCAGTTTTGATAATTGTTATAAATTCAAACGGTAAATCTCCATTCGAAGATATAGAACCAGATGAGAGGATAACAGAAATATGTGACACCTTGTCATTAGGAGCATCTATTGAAAACACGTTATTGAAAGCAACAGAGATTGGACTTGGAACGTTATGGATTGCAAATACATGTTTTGCCTATAATGATTTAATTGAATACATAGGCGAAGAAGAACAGTTAGTGGGAGCGGTTTCTGTTGGTTATCCTGATGAAACGCCAAGTGAAAGACCAAGACATGATGTTTCAGAGGTTATTGTATGGCAATAAAAGTCTGATTATAGAGTTTCTACACATGTCTTTCCATTACTTTTTATAATAATACAATCCTAGATAATCTCTTGGATTGTATTATTTTTTCTTTTTACCACGTCCATTTCCTTTTACAGGTTTACAAAGATATGAGTAACGCTGCAGAATATCGGTGAAGGTTTTAAACTCATAGGGATCCATCTTGGTAAAGTTTAATAATTTCCCAGAGATGCTCTGGAGATTCCGGTCTGTTCTGCCAGTTCTTGCAGTGACAGACCTTTTTCTATTCGTAAGTCTTTTAACTTTTCCTGGATTGATAACTTGCACTTCAATGTTCTATTTCCCCCAATACGCTTCTTATTTTCTTTTCATATGTCAATCATAGCAGAAAGTACATTTGCTATAAAAGGTGAATTCCATAATCGTAGAAATTTTTGTATTAAGAATATTTTTCCTACTTCTTGGATATACGGAGTTTGGTTTCTAAATCTTGGATAATTAGCTCATGAACAAAGACTACAAATCACGAGAGGAGGTGAAAAGCAAATGTTGTTAAATCAGGGATACGTTCCATGTGACAAACAAATTCATATCAAGATTCCGGAAGATCAATTACAGATGATTCATGACAGGATGAAGCAGATAGGAGTCAAAAACATGAGTGCCTATATCAGGAAGATGGCAGTCGATGGGTATTACATTCACATTGATTTCAGCGAGTTATTAGAAATCATCAAACTCATGAAAACTGACAGTAATAATATCAACCAGATTGCAAAAGTCACCAATGCATGTGGCACCGTAGATAGCAAAACTATTTCTGATATGAAGGAGAATCATGAACGAGTTTTGAAGAAGGTAGAAAAGACTTTCAACAAATATTTGGACATTTATTGATTTTGTTTTCAGCCTGCTTTGCAGGCGTAGCTTGCCGATGCAAATTGGCAATCAGGGGGATTGGGGAATACTCCCCAACAAGCAAAATCGCATCAGGTGTACACCGATGCACTGCTTGCCAATTTGTGAAAGGCCAAAAATCTCATTTAAGGAAGGGGATAGCTGTGAAGAATAAAGTGATAGTAAAAGACAAAGATGAATGGAGTTCTCTTGCAAACTTTATCGGAAATATAATAGCGAAATACGCAGATGAAATTGATTTTGATTCTTTACCTGATCCGGATGTCTATCTTCAAAAAAGGTATATATATGAATCTTATAAGGCGTATATGAAATTTCGTAATAAGAAAATGAAGTAGAACATTGAAGGAAATTAGGAACTATGTTATAATATTCACCAATATGAATGTTATATAAGTGAATTTTAGGTTGGGAATATATAGAAGCACTTAACAATACTTACATATTTATAGGCTATATGTAGTGAAGATTATGTTACACAGATACTATTTCAGAAGATTGGAGGAAGATAAATGGCCCTTATAGATACATATCGACGCAATGTAACAAGGAAGAGAGATGAAATCGCTAAACTGACTTCAGAAAAGGCAAAAGAGAAGAATAAAATAGCCAAAGCAAGAACAAAAATTGACAGCGCAAATTCTGCAATTGGTCATACAAAAAACACATCAACTATAAAATCTAAATTGAGAGACATTTCCAATGCAGAAAAAGATATTACAGCAGCGGAAAAGAAAATCTCAGAACTGGAGAATAAGCTTTCTAAAGCAGAAAAAGATTTAGCAGAAGAACAGAAAAAAGTGGAGAGAGAAGAAGAAAAGATCCATAAGCAGCGCATAAAAGAAGAAGAAAAAATGCAGAAAGAAACACAGAGGCAAATTTTTGATTTGAATAGAACTATGAATGCGCATGCGCAAATTCAAGATGAAATACAGTCACAAATACAAGAACTAAAAAAACTGCCAGAAAACATAACGATACTTTTCCTGGCAGCTAATCCAATTGATACAACCTCGTTGAGACTTGACGCAGAGGCAAGAGCTATTCAAGAGACAATCCGCAAATCTGAGTATCGAGATACATTAAGATTCGAGACGAGATGGGCCGTTAGAACCTCTGATATACTTCAGGCTATAAACGAAGTCAATCCTGATGTTATTCATTTCAGTGGGCATGGAGCATTAAATGGTGATCTTGCATTTGAAAACATTAATGGAGAAATGAAATTGGTGAGCAAAGAAGCAATGACCCAAACAATCATGACACTTTCAGATAAGGTGAAGTTGATGTTCTTCAATGCCTGTTTCTCATCAACACAAGCTCAGAGCATAGTTGAATATGTAGACGCAGCCATAGGAATGAATACTTCGATTGGTGATAAAGCTGCACTCGTGTTTGCTTCACAATTCTATTCATCAATCGGCTTTGGAAAGGATATTAAAACGGCATTCGATCAGGCAAAGGCAGCCCTGATGCTTGAAGGAATACCAGAGGAAACGACACCTGAACTATATGTTAGAAATTCGCTTAATGCAGAGGATCTTGTGTTAGTGAAACCGAAATCGATGTAATTATGTAGTTGATGATTTAAATGAATTATAAAGTGAGGTATCACTCATGATTATCAGTGAAAGAATTATAAAGGTTATGAAAGAACGCAATATGACTCAGGCGGAGTTCGCAAAGCAGGTCGGGATTTCAACCAGTACCATTAGTGAGTGGAAGAAGCGAAAGACAAATCCTACTGTTGAAAAGATTATGGATATCTGCAATGTTTTACAAATCACACCAGAGCAGCTTCTTACCGGTAAAGGAATTGAAGACGAGAGAGAAATTGCTGCCTCTAGTCCTGAGAGTAAATTCACTCCGGGCGATGTTCAGATGATTGAAGATTATCACAATCTTAGAGAAGAACAGCAAAAGAGACTTATGGCATATATGGAGGCTTTGAAAAAGATAGAGAGCCTTGAGGACATGTAAGTAAAAGTTTTATCTTATTTGAGTTAATAAATATATCCGAAGATTTTGCGGCCGATTATTTCGACCACAAAATATCTTGGCTTGAAAAGGAAATTCTTGAAGTCACAATTTGTTACTTCAAGACTGAATAGTTTGAAGAGGAAGATACCTTTTATGGAAGATACTAAGGAAATCCTTACGGTAGAATCAATTAGAAATTGTGTATATATAATCCGCGGACAGCAGGTGATGCTCGATAGTGATTTGGCATCTATATATGGGTATGAAGTGAAAAGATTAAATGAGCAGGTCAAACGAAATATAAACAGATTTCCGGAAGATTTTATGTTCCAATTGACAAGAGAGGAAGTTGATTTGGTGAAGTCGCAAAATGCGACTTCACGGAATGGTTCACTTTTTGAAGGGCAAGACGGTGGTAGGAGAAAGATGCCATATGCTTTTACGGAGCAGGGAATATATATGCTTGCTACAGTACTAAGAGGTGAATTAGCAGAACAGCAGAGCATTTTCATTATGCGAGCTTTTAAAGAAATGCGTCATTATATCCGACAGAATCAGCAGTTCGTTACCCAGTCAGAAATGAGCATGGTCACTGCTAAAGTTTCGGAGCTATCAGTGCAAATGGCTGGAGCAATTGATCATCAGAAGCTAACGGATAAAGCAATTGAAGATATACAGAAGAGTATTGATACCTTGAATGAAAACTTTGTTTCAGATAAGGATTT
>OCTW011553564.1_pt1 | contig 11741 bp, 7 predicted proteins | sample 1539671 | NCBI WGS metagenome assembly OCTW01 (sample SAMN02144230, study PRJEB22623) | gut metagenome | biome: sheep rumen | host: Ovis aries | place: New Zealand | reverse complement strand
GCTTAAGTTTTGTCTTGTCAGCTTCGTATTTTCTTTTTGAAACCTCATCGGCAGTTTCCGGATCAACCTTCTCTGTTCTTGCAGCAAACTTCTTAAGCGCGTCCTTCATCGCTATAAATTCAACCGAGGAAAGCATAAGCGGCGGATCAGTAGTTTCAAGTATTTCCAGCATCTCTCGCATGGAATCAGCCATACGTATCCTGTCCCCCGGATTTAAAGGTGCGTTAAGCTTTTCTTTTATGCCGATATTTGTTACTATGCTTATATTACTTTTCTTTAGACCTGCATTCTCACCGCCCGAGACCTTATTAAAGGTCTCAACAGCGCCGATAACCCTGTTAAGGTTTTCTATCCTGACGTCCGGTGTAAGCTTGACCGGTTCACCGTTTCTCTTACTTGTTATTACCTCTTCGAGCACAGCCTTCGCATTATTACGAGCCGCCTCTTCCTCCGGAGACTGTTCCGCCGGTATATCATTTAAAATAGTATTTACCTGCCACAAGGTATCAACATCATCTACAGGATAGCCCGCCTGCATCATCTTCTTCATAAATTCGGCGTAAGCCCTGCCCTTGTCGGGAAGATTTTCAGCTCCTAACTCATCATCAAGTCCCTTGATGATCTTTTCATGTGAAATATCACCATACTTTCTTGCTCTCTCAGCGTATTTGATCGGGGATATCTTACCCTGTGCAAAATCCTCTTCCTTAACGGTTTCCAGCTTCATTGTAGCCTTGTAAAATCTGTCTGTCACAGCCTGCATACCCGGCGTGATATATTCCTTGCACTTCTCAACAAGATTTGCCGGAACACCGTAAAAGGCCTCCGCCATACTACCGGTTATGCATGCGATCGTATCTGTATCACCGCCGATGGAGATCGCATTTCTTATAGCATCCTCATAGCTGTTTGACTCCAGGAAACAGGTTATCGCCTCCGGAACCGACTGTTCAGCAAGCTCAACATGTTTATATCCCGGTCTTATCTCATCAAGAGTCCGTGCCAGGTTGTAGTTTTTGTTCAAAAACTTCGGATCATTTGGATCCTTGGCAGAAAAATGCTGTACGACATATTCTTTTATCTGTTCCTTTGTGCTTCCGGTTCTTGCAAGAAATATAACAGATGCAACAGCTACTGCAGCACGCACCCCCTCCGGATGGTTATGTGTGATCTCAGCGGAAAGCCGGGCATATCTCTGGGTCTCCTCAAGCGTATCAAAAAGATATCCGACAGCACCCACTCTCATAGCTGAACCGTTTCCTCTGCTGTTATAGGGCTGCGGATTGTCACTTTCAAGAAACTTGCCGAAATTTCCACCGAATTCATTATAAATATGCTTATATTCAGGAGCCTTGGTCCACTTGAAGATAGACTTCGTAAACTCCTTCTTTATATCATTGTCAGACATGTTTTTCTTATCCTTGACATCCAGCAGAGCATCACAAATAGCGACTGACAAAAGTGAGTCGTCTGTATATCTGGAACTGTCAAACTGTCTTGCCTTCTTTATGAAAAGCGGTCCGAAGTTCTTAGTCTTCTGTCCTCTGTCAAATTCGTAAGGGGCTCCTATTATATCCCCGAGCATAGCACCATACATAGCACAACACCTCCTATGATCATAACATCTTTTATATTTTACCATAAAAATATAACAAAAGCGCAACAAAGTAATATTTACATTCACAGGCATGTTTGCAGACACTTGGCTCATTGTCCACAAAAAAACTTCCCGCAGCCGGTATGATTTTTACCGGATACGGGAAGTGAATATTTTACTTACAGCCTTATTCCTTGGATACTTTGGCAGCCTCTGATATTGAAGAAACAAGTCCTGCAATACCGGCGATATCTGACGGAATGATCAGCTTTGTAGCCTTACCGTCAGCAGCCTTTGTAAATGCATCCAGACTCTTTATCGTAAGAACCTGCTGTGAAGGAGCCGACTCATTGAGAAGCTTGATACCGTCTGCATTTGCCTTCTGAACCTCTACTATAGCCTGTGCATTACCTTCAGCCTTTCTGATGGTAGCTTCCTTCTCTGCCTCTGCCGCAAGGATCATTGCCTGCTTCTCAGCCTCAGCGCGAAGGATCTTTGCTTCCTTCTCACCTTCTGCAACAAGGATGGCTGACTTCTTCTCACCTTCGGCACGAAGGATCTGCTCACGTCTCTCACGCTCTGCCTTCATCTGCTTCTCCATCGCTTCCTGGATGGCTGCAGGTGGCATGATATTCTTAAGCTCAACACGGTTTACCTTGATTCCCCAAGGGTCTGTGGCTTCATCAAGTGTAGCTCTCATCTTGGAGTTGATCGTCTCTCTTGATGTAAGAGTCTGGTCAAGTTCGAGATCACCGATGATATTTCTGAGTGTAGTAGCTGTAAGGTTCTCAATAGCTGCGATAGGATTCTCAACACCGTAGCAGTAAAGCTTCGGATCAGTGATCTGGAAGAAGAGAACCGTATCGATTCTCATCGTAACGTTATCCTTTGTGATAACCGGCTGTGGAGGGAAGTCCGCAACCTGCTCCTTCATGGATACGACTCTCGCAACCTTATCGAAGATAGGCATCTTCAGGTGAATACCTGTCTGCCATGTTCCCGAATAGGTTCCGAGTCTTTCAATTACATAAGCCTGCGCCTGCTTAACAACTCTTACAGAGCTGCAAAGCAGGAGAATCACTACAACTAAAATGACAATTAATGCTGTTTCCATAAAATTTACCCCTTTCTTTTTATATAAATACTTTTCCGACTATTCGCAGCCGGTTTACATCAATGTGATACGATCTCCGGAAATGTCACGAATAATAATTTCGTCCGATTATATTATCGTGGCACAAAATCCGTTATATTATTTAGCCTTCCGCTCCTCCGATCGTATTGCCGCAGATCAGCTTGGTGCCCGAAATCTCTCTGACCGTCAGTTCGTCGCCAACTTCAACCACTCCATCGTAGACAACTCGCCATTCCACATCATTTATCCTTGTTATTGCGATTCCCGGATCATCTGTCAGCTTCAGAACCTTAACCTTTGTACCGACGAGGCTCTGAGCATTTGTTGGAACGACCTTAACATTGAGTTTCTTTTTTGCAAGTGGTTTCAGCAGAAGGAGAAATACAGTTGATACAACCATAAATACCACTATCTGCAACCACTCAGGCCCGTCTAGCGCCGCAGTTATCGCAGAACCGATACCGCCGGCCGCAAACCATATACTCGATAATCCCATGGTAATGATCTCAACGATGATCATTATTGCCGCGATCACCAGCCATGTTGCCGGATTGAAACCTATTTCCATGCATCATCCCTCCTTTTATCCTTCACTTTTCCTGTTCTTCATTTTTTCGAAGAATCCCTCTTTCTTTTTTGCTTCACTTTCTGTTCCGCGTCCGGGATGTGAAACGGCTCCGCTCATGACCCCAAGCCCTGTATTATCCGGTGTGCCGTAGCCACCCAGTGGAGAACTGAACTGTACTTCACAATTATCTGTTTTCTCATCTGCCATTTCAATCATCCTCCTTTAGCGTTATATTTTCACTGTTAATATCAGTCTCTGTAATAGTTGATCAGGCAGCCCTTCTTGATGATGGTTCTCTCATCATCTGTAAGAGCTCCGAGATGAAGTGTAAGCTCCTTCATATCCTTATTTACAACATAAGCCTTGATATCATCAGACTTGTTGTCCAAAGCTTCTATAATATCAGGCACGAAGATGTAATCGCCGTTATCGAAGGCATAATCCTCGTCGATAACAAATGGAAGCATACCCCAGTTGATAAGGTTTGAACGATATCTCTTGGTTGCGTATTCCTTGGCGATATTTGCCCATCCGCCGAGAACCTTCTGGCAGGAAGCAGCCTGCTCTCTGGCTGAACCATCACCCGGCTTAACAGCGAAGATCGTACTTCCGATTCCTACATCACTGCCCTTAACATCAGGGAACTTCTCCTTGAAGGTATGAACGACAGTCTCAAGCTCGTCATTGATCTTGCAGAGCTTCTCGCCGCCTTCTCTCTTAAGCTCAAGCTCGTGAATAGCCTTGGCTCTTCCCACATACTCAGGGTCCTTACGTGAAAGTGTAAACTCAGCAAGTCCGAGAGGATTTGATCTGAATGATGAGGTCTCTCCTGAAGGAATAAGCTCATCTGTTGTTGTAACAGGGTCGTTGATAACCGAAGCAACCTTGAGGAGTACATGCTTTGTAAGTGCAGGCATCTCCGGCCAGTCCTTAATGTTCGGTCCGAATTTGATCTCAGCCGATGGATCAGCCTTGCCGTAACCGTCATAAACTCTGTTATCGTAGATCTTTCTGTCGAAGAAATAGCTTGGTCCTGTATATTCAACATCAAGATCAGTAGCTGCTGTAAGATAGCCCTTATTTACTGCTGTTGCAGCGATCGATCTTGCATCCATAAGTGCAACTGATGATATCTGACCATTCTGTATCTTAGAACCCTCTCTGTTAGGGAAGTTTCTTGTTGAATGTCTGATACTGAGTGCTCCGTTACCCGGTGTATCTCCTGCACCGAAGCAAGGTCCGCAGAATGCAGTCTTTACGATTGCACCTGTCTCAAGGAGATCAGCGATAGTACCATTCTTTGCAAGTTGCATCATGATAGGTGTACTTGCAGGATATACTGAAAGCGTGAATTCGTCATTTCCGATGAACTTTCCGCGAAGGATATCAGCTGCATCACAGATATTTTCGTATCCGCCGCCGGCACAGCCTGCGATGATTCCCTGCTCAACATAGAGCTTTCCGTTACGCACCTTATCTGTAAGCTTGAAATCAACCTTTCCTGTAAGCTGCTTTCTGCCCTTCTCCTCTGTCTCGTGGAGAATATCCATAAGGTTTGCATTCAGCTCTTCAATCGTAAATGCATTGCTTGGATGGAATGGCATAGCGATCATCGGCTTGATCTGTGACAGATCAACGTAGATAACGCCATCATAGTAAGCTACCTCTCCCGGATTCAGCTCCTTGTAAGCCTCCGGTCTGTAATGAGTATCAAACCACTTTCTGGTCTCCTCATCTGTTCTCCAGATTGAAGAGAGACAGGTTGTCTCAGTGGTCATAACATCTATACCGATACGGTAATCTGTTGAGAGCTTGCTGATTCCAGGACCCACAAACTCCATCACCTTATTCTTAACATATCCGTTTGCAAATGTAGCACCGATAAGAGCTATCGCAACGTCCTGAGGACCAACGCCCTTTGCAGGCTCGCCATCAAGATAAACAGCTACAACTCCCGGACGGGCAACGTCATAGGTCTTGCCGAGCAGCTGCTTTGCAAGCTCTCCGCCGCCTTCACCGATAGCCATGGTTCCGAGTGCTCCGTATCTTGTGTGGCTGTCCGAACCAAGTATCATCGCACCACACTCAGCAAGCTCTTCTCTTGCATACTGATGAATAACTGCCTGGTGAGGAGGAACATAGATTCCGCCGTATTTCTTGGCACATGAGAGACCAAACATGTGGTCATCCTCGTTGATGGTTCCGCCAACCGCACAAAGTGAATTATGACAGTTTGTAAGAACATACGGAATAGGGAATTCCTTAAGTCCTGATGCCCTTGCAGTCTGGATGATACCTACAAATGTGATATCATGTGATGTCATCTTATCAAATTTGATCTTCAGACCATCCATATTTCCTGACGTATTGTGCTTCTCAAGGATGCCGTAAGCCATTGTATTTTTAGAAGCTTCTTCCTTGGAAGTGTTGATGCCCTTCTGCTGAAGTGCATGCTCCGCGCCGGCATCATCCGGAATTATTTCGGTTCCGTTAAGAAGATACGCTCCGCTGTCATAAAGTTTAACCATTTTAAAATCCTCCGCTTGTATATATAAATATTATTGGTTTTTATGTACTCCTCCGCTTTATACGACCCTTCCGCCGTATCTGTGCGAATGTTTTCATATACTATAACACAAATATCTTACATTTAAAATATATCCGCCCTTGCATTTTCGGCTACTGCGTTTTGCTGTTGCATATTTTGTACTACAATCTCTGATTCAGGATTTTAGTACTCCATCGGGCTGTAGCGATCCATAAAGGTGTTGAAATCATGTTTCCGCCTGGCATTTATTACGACATTAAATACCAGCTCGTGGTCATGCAGGATGAGCAGTAATTCTTCCTTGTTGATCTCGAGTTTTTCCTCGCCCATCAGAATGTAGAACCTGCCGTCCTCCTTCAGAAGATCAACATTATCATAGAGATGTTTGATGTTTTTATCATTCTCCGGTCTTTCACTCATGCTATGATCCCTCCGTTCATTCCGGCTGTCATCCGCCCGAACCACCGTTATCATAATTCTCCGATCCGGTATATTTTCGGCTGCGAACCATCTATAAATCCATTACTTTCAGTTAGTTTTACTTTCGTAATTGTAAATATATTCAAAATACCTCGAAACCGTTACACTGCCGGAAGGATCCGGATCGGAACCGCGGTTATTTGAAACATTTTCTATCTCCTTAAGTGCATTCTCAAACTTATCAGTCGGAGTGTTGCCGATTGCATCACCGCCACCGCTGTTTCCTGCGCCGTATTCAACGCCGTCTATATTCACATAGGAATAATCACGGTTTCTGAAGATAACTCTGTCAACATATATTGCTCCGTCACTCTGATTGAAATGGCAAAGCTCACGCTTAACAGCCGCTGCACCCGCAGACCCCGAATACGGCTCCGCAATGATGAAGGACGTGTCATTACCATAGGAAAGAACCTTCAGACATCCGGAAAATACAAGTCTTCCGTCAGTATAAGTCAGAATAAAGCTGTAACCGTTCCTGCTGTTATGCAGTATCAGTTCCGGAACTCCACCGCCGTCAAGATCAACAAGAGCCATCAGGTCCGGCTTGGCAGAATCCATATTAATATCAGCACTGTTATTGTATTCGCCGATATACTGTCCGTTTTCAACAGCAAGATTAAGACTTACCTCCCAGTGCTGCATATAAGTATAATATGCGGTCTTCCACTCATTTCTAAGGAAATCCTCAACCTGATCAAGATTAATATCATTTCCGTAAACAGCTTTGATCTCCTTTATTTTTCCTTCGACTTCAAAGATATTTCCGTCCTTTATAAAGTTATACAGCTGCTCAGGATAAGCCTGTTTTCCCTCTTCATAAGCCCTGTCACGAAGAGTTTTAAAGCTCTCGGCACAGCTCTTAAACAGTGCGTCATCCTTCTTTTCAGTCATGATCTTGTCAATATTTTGGATAACCTCAATATACTCCTCCTTATTAAGGAGTTCTTCCTGCTCGGCAAGGTACTTGTCATAGTCTCCGACTACTGAATACTTCTCTTCGATCTGTGCCAGCCTTTCCTTTGCCTCATCATAGAAAAGTATTTCGGCAACCTTGATGTAGGCATCCATGGATTCCTTGTCAAGCTTTCCGTCCGTAAAAGCTTTATATTTGTCCTCGATAAGCTGACCGAGCCTTTCATCTATACCGTTTCTGTATTTTGCAAAGCTGCCCTTATATGCAAGGATACTGCTCTGCTCCGTACCGTGATCACCATACTCAAGACGTCTCGCCTTACCATAAGCGCCAGCGGTGTCCTCAGCTTTTTTCAGATCTCCGTCTTTTCTTGCCATAACGGCCTCTTCAAATTGCTCGGGCACATAGATGCAGTTTGCATGGAAAAAGCATCTGTTCAGAAGTTCAACGAGCCCATCCGCTGCTTTGTCCGACTCATTTTCAAGCTTTCCGGCCAGATTAACGACCAGCCAGAGCTTTTCGACAAATTCATCATAGGAGATCGCGCCTGAGCTGCCGGTGTCCAGATATTTATTGGTGATGCTCACAGCCATATCCTTGAGCATGGCTATCGCCTCTTCCTTATCATCTTCGGAAAGCTTATCATAGGCTTCTATAAGCTTATCGGGATTTCCCGAGTCAGCAGCTTTATAAAAGTCATCCATTGACATTCCCGGTTTGACAAACAGAAAATAGCTGAGCGTCTCAGCAGCAATAAGGACAAGCGATACTATGATGATCATGAGACATTTTTTCTTACTCATCATTCATCCCCTCCCATATCTTCCGCAGTTGTAACTACCGGTTCCGCCACCTCATCAACAAAGCCTTTGCCTGCGGCACCCTTGTATTTATTACCATCACTGCTGATAGTATACTGATAAGTCAAAAAAATCATCGAAATAAAGCCCAGCACGGCTATCGAAAGGATCACGATGCTCGTTATGAGAAGGCCGATATGCTTCTTGCCGGATGTTTCGGTGTTTGTTGCATGGGCTGTACCCTCAGTGTTCAGTCGTCCTGTAGCACCGGGTGTGTTCAGTCGTCCTGTTGCACCTGCTGCGTTCAGCTGCCCTGTCGATCCAGCCGCGTTGGTCTGTCTCAGGGTTCCGGTCGCACTCTTATACTGTCCAAAGGCAGTATCGTTTTGCATATTTCCGTCCTGCTCAGCACCGGCATACCCATTATATTCCGCCGCTCCTCCGGAATAATCATATTCCGAAGCTGTATCAGAATATTTGCTCTGCTCATATCCGTTTGCCAGGCGATTAACTTTGTCAACATCGATTACGACCGTCGGGCTGGAACTGATATCTTCTTCCGGAACAAATGCGCTGTCCTCCACGTCAGGAAGCACCTTCCCGCAGTTTCTGCAGTATATTTCGTTATCATTATGTTCAATTCCACAACAATATTTACTCATAATTTTCTTGTCCTTTTTTGATCACGGATCAATTTTGTTATTTATCCATTCTCACATGAACTCATAACAATCCAATATGATTTTATCACACAAGCACTATTATTATCAATACTAATAAAGGGGCACAGCTGTGGCTGCACCCCAATATAACGCTTATTATTCAGTTTACTTACTTCACAACCTTACCGCCTTTGATGGTATAGGTTTTTCCGCTGTAGCTGATAGTTCCTGTATAGCCAAACTGAACCTTACCGCCCTTGCAGTACCAGGAGCCGAGAGAATTAGCAGCTATACCTGTAAAACTAAAGTTAACCTTACCATTCTGTATGCACCACCATCCGTTGCTGTTCTTCTCAACAGAATTGACAAGCTGAACCTTACCTCCCTTAACATACCACCAGCCGCTCTGGCCGTTTACCGATCCGCTGATTACATCAGTTTTACCGAAATCAACCTTGCCGCCTTTGCAATACCACCAGCCATTAGAATTTGAAGCAAAACCGGTGAATTTGAAATTAACCTTGCCGTTTTGTAATGCCCACCAGCCGTATTCATTCTTGGCAACGCCATTGTAGGAGAAGTTGACCTTTCCTTTCTCTATACGCCACCAGCCATTCTCATTCTTCGCGATACCGGTATACGAAAAATCAACCTTGCCGTTTCTGAGATACCACCAGCCAAGTGAATTCTTAGCCAGACCATTATATTTAAAATCAACCTCACCATTCTTATTGATGTACCACCAGCCAAGTGAATTCTTAGCAACTGTAGGCCCTGGGGTAACCTTGCCCTTTACGACGTTGTACCACTTGCCATCTGCAGGATTCATTATTACATCTGTTACATCAAACTGTACCTTTCCATCCTTACAATACCACATCCCACTGGAATTTGATGCAAAACCGGTATATTCAAAATCAACCTCGCCATTCTTATTGATATACCACCATCCAAGTGAATTCTTAGCTACCGTAGGTCCCGCTACAACTTTTCCTTTAACAACATTATACCATATGCCATCAACAGGATTTTTAATCACATCCGTCTTATCTGACATGACCTTTCCATCCTGACAGTACCATATTCCATTACCATATGCTGCAAAACCCGTGAAGCTCCTATCAATTTTGCCATCCTTATTGGTATACCACCATCCACTCTCATTCTTAGTTAAAACGAGGTAATCAACAACATCACCATCTACAATATTATACCATTTTCCATCGATAATATTATAAACACACCCGGTAGCTTTAATATGCTCATTATTTCTAACATATTGTCCCATATATTTTTTGTTATTTGTGCTATCATATTTATGCAAAACACATCCCCTATAATTTGCACTGTTTAATTCAATGCTTGTACCGTTATCCTTTGGAAAACTATAATATATCCTGCCCTCATTATCATAGTATGGTATTATTTCCCTTTTATCATCATAAGCATCATCTTCAGATATAACATATTTGTAATCAAACCGAATGTCTGCCTTACAATTAATTGGTGTATTGATCTTTTTTACATTATCAACAAACCCATAACAATAATACATACTGCTCATATCAAAATTGCTTAAATCAAGAACATCTAGAGAACTACAGTTACTAAACATCCCTCCAATACTCCCTACATTTCTTGTGTCAAATCCACTAACATCTATTCTTTCAAGATTTTCACAATCATAAAACATTGAATCCATATTTATTACGTTACTTGTATTGAATCTACTGACATCTAATTCTTTTAATTTTTTACACCGCCAAAACATAGCATACATATCTGTCACTTTGCTTGTATCAAATCCACTGACATCCAATTTTCTCAGGTTTTCACAATTTGCAAACATACAAACCATATCTGTCACTTCGCTTGTATCAAATTCACTGACATCCAGACTTTTCAGATTACTACACTCTGAAAACATACCTCTCATACTTGTCACTTTGCCTGTATCAAATCCTCTGACATCCAGGTTTACAAGCTTAATACACCCTGAAAACATGCCTGACATATCTGTTACATTACTTGTATCAAATCCACTAACATCCAGTTTGCTTAGGTTATTACATGCTTCACCCATACCCGTATGATCAATTCCAAACATATATGACATATTTGTCACGTTACTTGTATCAAATCCACTAACATCCAGGGTTTTTAGGTTAATACAATATGAAAACATACCTGACATATTAATAACGTTACTTGTATCAAATCCACTGACATCCAGGGTTCTCAGGTTTTCACACTTTATAAACATGTTTTGCATATCAGTTACATTACTTGTATTGAATCTACTGACATCTAGTTTTTCAAGCTTAACACAACCTGAAAACATAATTGACATATCAGTTACGTTACATGTATCAAATCCACTGACATCCAGACTTTTTAGATTACTACAATCTAAAAACATACCTCTCATATCTGTCACTTTGCTTGTATCAAATCCACTGACATCCAGATTCTTTAGATTACTACAACACCAAAACATATTTCTCATATCTGTCACTTTGCTTGTATCGAATCCACTGACATCCAGACTTTTTAGATTACTACAACAACAAAACATACTTCCCATATCTGTCACTTTGCTTGTATCTATCCGATCATACTTGATACTTTCCAAATAACGACAATTATAAAACAAATGACCGCAATCACGCGGCATGATAAAACCATCTTCAAATTCGATATCAGTTATAACCCCACAACCATATGACATCATATCCCATTCTGCCCAAACACTCACATTTTCTCTTGTTTCACTATCCGCAAATGTTACATCATACTTCTTTTTATTAATCACGACAGTCTTTGGAATATAAATTGATGTTTCTTTCCCCTTATAATGAATCAGTTCGACCTTACCGTCTTTTATCTGATAATCATAATCCTTATACCAGTCCTTTGAAACCTTCTGATCTGCTTTTGTACTACCTTTGGAATCATTCTCCGTATCAGCATGAACTCCTCGAGTTGCCGGCGCAAAACAATAGATCATGCCGGTTACCATAAATAAAACAATTAAT
>OCTW011600273.1_pt1 | contig 11743 bp, 11 predicted proteins | sample 1539671 | NCBI WGS metagenome assembly OCTW01 (sample SAMN02144230, study PRJEB22623) | gut metagenome | biome: sheep rumen | host: Ovis aries | place: New Zealand | reverse complement strand
CACAGAAGGCGAACATTGAGGTTAAGCACTATGGATGCCTATTTCAAACCTCCGTGGATTGTCCTCCAACTAATCCCATTATTCGCAAAAGTGAACTTCCCGATTGCGAAAAGGACGCTTCATCGGTAACGATTGCATATAAGATTGGTTCAGATAATTGTAAGATTAGCGAGGAGAAAGTAAAAGCCATCTCCAGCTTTTTTTGCAATAGATTCCCAGGATTAACGGTTTGTTTCTGCGGCTAACCCTTTTAGATGTGATTAAGGCCTCTCTCCATATTGTTCAAGAATACAGTAGGCATAATCAATCACTTCATTACGCAGTGATTCTGGCTCCAAGACTTCGACTTTGTCATAATACTTCATCAGTTCCATAGCCAAGTCCCAAGTTGGGGCCATATGATACTCAAGGATGGTCCACTGGTCATTGCTTTCAAGTTCCCTTTGCGACTGATGCAGTGGAAGGGATTGGAAATACTTCCATTGCTTGGGGCTAACTTTGAGCCGAATCCTTTGCGGCGGGATTTCATCGTCAATTACAACACCATAATGCTCATCGAAGAACTGTCTGGCATCGAAGGACTTGGGAAGCCTGAATGAAGAATCAAGTATCTCAAGTTCATCGATTCTGTCTAAACAAAATAGACGGGGCTGTCTATATGCATCTAGTTTACCCAGAACATACCAGCGCTGGTGAAAAAGCTTAACACAGTATGGGGAGATGATTATTGAAGAGGAGGAATCTTTTTCGTAATCCGTGTACTCAATTCTCAATTTCTTGCCCTCCTTCATCGCCTCGATAATGTCATTCAAGAAGCGGTATCCGGATGGGATGTCTTCGAAAAGAATACGAGAGCGCATATCGGCCGATTCCCTGACCGTATTGTTCACGGAGATGGAGTTTAACATCCAGTTCCGGAGACCATCTTCGCCCAATTCGTCCTCGTTGGCAATGCAGTATCCCTTGGGCTTGACGTACTTAATCTCAATCCCAAACTGATCCAGAATTTCCTTGCAATGATTGAAGAACGTCCTCTCAGGCAACGGCTCTCCCCGTTCATTCAGACTTGAACGCTGCCATTTCTCACTCAGTTCCTTGAACGTAATGTACTTGGCACGGCGAATCGTGTCAATAAGCCAGATGTAGCGGTTGAAGAAAGTTCGGGCCATAAATCGAGCATGTTATTTAAATCTCTCAATCTTATTGATTTAGCCCTATCACTTCTATTCCTGGCCAATCATTTCTGTTCGGGATTCGACTCTCCGCTCTTTTAGAAATACGTGAAGGCATATTTGAGAACAAATCTCTATGGACGATAAGCTCTAAGTCATCAATACTCATATATTCTGTATGTCCTTTTTGATCAAAAATAAATGCGACGCCGTAATATCCCCCGGAACGTTTTTCGCCAATAATTGCTTTGAAAAAACGTTTGGGGACGACAATATGTCTCAATGGGGTTACAATTACCTTATCAATCTCATCTGGTACTGGCCCGCAGACAATATATAGTGAAGTGTAAAAGTTGTCAAGGATCCATGTGTGACATTTATCCTCCAGAGTAAGCCAACTACGACGATTTAGGGAACTCTTTTGAGGGCAAACATTACTCATGTAAAAACTCTCAAATAGAGCCGTCCCTGATTGAAGGCAGTCATTCGCAGGACACATGTGTCCTCTATCATAGCCGGATCCTGTGTAATCATCACTAACAGGGCTTAAAGTGCCCAAATTAGGATCTGGAGTGAATTTGTTTCCTGAACGGGAGACTTTTATATTCCCTAGCCTTTCCTTGTTTAGATGCCACGCAACCCAATCGGGATTGTTCGTCTTGGTGTTGAACTGAACGGTATAAGCTGAATAGAAGTATGGGGTACCTGAATATGCGGGCAACTCATACATTTGGGATATTTTTCGTTCTTGAGCACAAACAAACCTTGCTCCCAGAAAGAGCAGTACGGCTATAGTAGCTATGCACTTAGAAAGAAATCTCATTCAGACTTATCCTTCTTGTGGAAAATAGAATGCCACCACTCTTTGAAACTTTTACGAGGTTTCTCATTATTGGCATCTTTATTAGGTTGCAGTTTAGGGGATTTCTCTTTTGGGGATTTAACTTTATCTTTCTTACTCTTATCGGGCCCTGAATTGACTCTTTCTTTTTTGGAGCGCTTTCTCTCTTTAACAGAACTTTGAACATCCTTCTTTTCCTCTGAAACTTTATCTGAGGCCCCTTTCTCAGATTTAGAGCTGGTAAAGATGGATTGCACCCATTCGATAAAGCTCTTTCTCTGGGATACTTGATTTGGTCCGGACTCTTGCTTGTTTGATTTCTTTTCTTTTTTTACTCCAACACTCGCTTTAATACCTTCAGATGGCAATATGGATATAGGATGACGCATGACGATACCGTCTCCGTTGCCATAGGCAACCAAACGAGCGTCCCCATCAATCAGTTGATACAATAGTTGAATATCCTTACTCTCCGTACCCTTTATAAAAAGTCGGATATGATTTCTATTATATTCTCTATGAATATCGGAGTAATAAGAACTCCCTTTTTGTTGGCTTAATTTGAGTTCATATGAGTACTGAATCTTCCCAGTATCTACGGGAGGTAGTAAAAATGGGACAAATGATAACGACGAAGAACTTTGGAAATGATTGTCAAGATAAGATTTGACTTCTTTAGAGCGCTGCTTATTTCGCTTAACTTTACAATAAACAATAGTTTCAGATGGTGATAGTGCTTGGTTCTTTCTACAGAAATCAACAATCTTCTGAAGAGACTTGCGATCTGGCGAAGACTTGTCAGTTAAATCCAATGAGAAGGATTTTATACCTTCGTATTCGTATGGCGTTTTAGTAAGTTTATTGAAATCTTCCTTAGTAATGGAGCGCTTGACATAAAATACATTTCCATCCTTATTATAGTCGAAGAAAAGATAGATTAAATCAGGGGAAGCCTTGAAAAGAGCAAATTTCTTTTCAAGTTTTGCCTGTGTAAAACCATGAGGATATGTCAGTGACGCCTCTTTAACTTTAAATACATCGCCTTTTAAAGACTCAACATAAACACTAAGATGATCAATTTTGATATCTAGATTCTTTGTAAGCCGAATCAAAAAAGGCTCTTTTACATTAACTGAATTCCCTTCGCCAGTGACACAAAGCAACTTCTCAATCTCCTCCCATGAACGTGTGTCTTCGCTTGCAATCAAGAAATGCAGATAACTATTTAAACTGACATAATCAATATTTGCCTCAATTGATTGACAAATAGAGTTATAGATGGCATTATACGACGGAGATTCTTTAATCTGAGGAAGCCATTCGGTGATTGTCATGATTATGGCCTCTTTCTCCGTCATCATGTCATCAAATAATGCATCCCTTAGTAAAGTGAAGGCCATTTCTTTACTCTGTAGTTTAGAGCAAAATATTGTCGCACATTGGATGCATGCTGCTCCATTGTGAGGTAGATTCTTCAAAGCCTCTGAAACGTAACGCTCCGTTACGCTTGCTGGCACCCTCTCTTCATATGCTAGCAAGGCAAGGTATATGCAGCCCAATTTATCATCAATCTTGTAAATCCTTGATTTGCGGGCATTAGCAATATAAGAATCAAAATAGGGTTTAGCTTTTTTGAAATCATTCTGTTGCAAAAAAGCCATGCCCAAATAGTAATTATACTCGTTAAGATATCTGAAAATACTAGCATTATTAATGAGTTTCTGGCTCCGCCGAACAGGATCTTGATCGGAAATAAGCTTGTTAAATTCCGAGGCCTGTCGAGGGGTCAACTCATACTCGTCGCCAAGTTGATAGAGTCTGAATATTTCGTTAATTTTCTTATAAGCCTCTGTGTTAAGCCAAGCATATTGTTTTAAATCTTGTTTCCTTATTTCCCAAAGAGCTTTTGCTTCTTCAGATTCAGCTTCCTTTTGGGATGCGCCATAATCGACGGCTGAACGGGCGGCTGTTAAAAGTGCATAAAATGCGGCTTGTTGAGCACCACCGCCACTTCTTCCAGGAATAAAAACCATTGCCTGATTTAATCCATTGGAAATAGCCCGCCATTTATCGCCTTCCTTGTCAATTGCTTTTATTTTCCTAAGTACTTGGCGTTCTTCCTGCGTAATCTCAAGTTGATATATAGTAGAAAGAATCGATTCCCGGAGATCAGTTATTTCCGGAAGTTTTGCCATACCTTCCTTACTGAGATTGTTAATAAGGTTCTCCCTCTCTTTTTCATAAGTCGCAAGCGATTGACTCTCATTTAGGTTGGTGAGAGACATTACGCAACTATTCATTTGGAAGGCAACGACTTCTTTATCTATTGACTGCCCACATAATGTAAAGCAAACAAAAAGGCTAGCGAAAAGCGAGAATATGTATCTTTTGCTCATAAGTTCCGATTTATTTGCCAAATTTAACAATTTTTGTGCAGATAAACAGTTAAAGTCTCTGAAACCAACACACTACGGTGTTTATAGTGATTGAAATTTGTATTATCTGCTTATTTTTACATTTCCGGCATCCTGTCCTGAATTCCTTATAAGTGTACTACCTGCACCTATCATAACCATGCCGATAAATAGCTTCAAGATGACTTTTACTACATCTCCCATAATCATTATACGATATTGTTATCATCTATAGTTTGACCTATCAATTCATCGATGAAATCACTGATTGATTGACCTAAATGGTTTCCGACTTCCATTCCCAGTTGTGCAATTCCTTGCGCGAAGGAAGGGACTTCGGAGTGAATGGATTGCATTAATTGTTGAAATGGAGACATGACTAAATTGTTTTTAACTGAATCATTTCCTGCATAAACCTGATTACCACTGCCAGCACCTTCTTGAAAACGGTGTTCGGGTAAATAGCACCGCATTTGGGGCAATGGATAGGCGCTGACAATACCGATGCATTATCCTCAATGTCTAAAGCGATGAAACTATGCCCACACTGTGGGCATGTGACTCTTTTAATATCTCTTAGCATAGTCAATTGTTTTATTATCGGCAACAAAAGTATTCTTTATGTCCGCCAAAATATGGCAGTGATAAAGTTTTTTCAATCAGAAAAACAATTTGCAACCACACATTGACACTATGAGGGAAGTGAGGGATGCGAGGGAAATGAGGGCGATTGCTATGCGGCAGTGGCCAGGTAGCGGCAGATGCCGTCGACATGGAGATTGACGATGCGCTGCTGGCCGTCTGCGAAGAAGAGGAAGTCGCAGTCTGGTTTCGCATCCATGAAGAAGTTCTCGACAAGGACTGCAGGCGGGAGCGAGTGGCGTAGCAGGTAGAAATCGGCCTCCTGGTCCGGATCGCCGTCGGTGTAGTCGGTGCGGAGGCGCTGGCCGGGGAGGTGGAACCGGGCAGCTTCATAGAGACAGGTGGCGAGGGCATCGGCCCGGGTGTCTCCCCGGGTGGTGTAGGCGCACCAGCCGGTGGCGTCGTACCAGCGGTCGCCCCGGCCGGCGGCGTTGGCGTGGATGGAGATGAGGATGACGTTGTCCCGGCCGAGAAGGCGGCAACGTTCGTTGACGCGACGGCAGCGCTCGGGCAGCGGGATGTCTTCCTGTTCGGGTACGAGGAGTGCGGCGTCGTGGCCGAGGTCGGTGAGGGCGGTGACGATGCGGGATGCGATGATACGGTTCCAGGCGTATTCCCGGAGTACCCCGTCGGGGCTGCGCTTGCCCGGCGTGTCGATGCCGTGACCGTTGTCGAGGAGGATTTTCATAGCTGGTTTTGTGTTTAGGTTTATAGTCCTAAGTTACACAAAATCAGGGAGGAATTCAAGGGGCGAAGACCTGCTTTTTATACGAAGCTATGAAAGATGAGAAAGTGAAAGGTTACTTTTTTGTGAACTACCGATTCCCTTTTCCTCTGTTGTGTTCGATGCAGAGCATCTGGCAGTTGTCTATGCTGGTCTTGCCGCCTTTGCTCCATGGAACAATGTGATCTGCATCCATTTCCTCAAACTTATATTGGATCTTCTCTCGGCCTTCGGCGGCACAAATGGGACAGATTCCTTTTTGGCGCTCATATACCAGTCGTTTTGTCGTACGGTCAAACAGGCGGAAGTTGAGGAAACGTTCATCGCCGGTCAGGACATACTGGTACACGCCACGGGCATTTTGCAGGTCATCGTCCTTGTAGAGTTCTTGAATGCGTTGCTCCAGCTTCTCTGCATCGAGATTATCATCCTTATGCTCATTGTAGATGACGCCCCATGGCAGACCCTTCATATCAGAACGATATACCGGGAAGGTGGTCTCAATCCAGTTTAGCATCCCTTCATAGTAGGCAATCAGTTCGTGTGCATCCGGTTTCTTGTAGTTGTCGCGCATATAACCTTCAATGTCGCCGCCGGACACCCATTTAAGGACCAGTTCCAGGAGTTCCTGTCGATCTACGTCTGCTTTGAGGTACTGGCCACCTTTGAACCAGGCCAGGCAGTTGGGCTCATGGTTCTTTTTGCACTTGCTGAAATAGCGCTTTGCATCATTGAGCCAGGGGCCATGATAGACCGCGTTTTTGAGTTCTTGGTCTGTCAGAACAAGGCCGGCGATGTTGACGACACGGAACCATTCGTGTTTCTCTTCCGGTGTGCCTTCGCAGAAATAAACCATTAGTTCGTAGTCGTCAATCTGCTTTTGCTTGTCTATGGGCAGTGTGTCGTAGAAGTATGTCTCGCCATATAATTTGATGGAGAAGTTGCCCGCACAGAACTCGCAGATGCTGAGGGTGCGTTGCTGGCCGTCCAAGACTTCGTAGCTGTCTTCTCCGTTCTTGACCCAGTACATCACGTTGAGGGGGAAGCCGTGTTCACCGCGCAGCATTGTGTAGATGACTTCATTTCGTTTGTCATCGGGATAGACAAAGTTACGCTGGTATTCCGGACGGATGTCGAGGCGCCCTCCGTAGCCGACAATCTTGTCTGTGCCTTCGTTGTATCCTTGTACGAGGTCTGAGACTTTGATTTTGTGGAGTTCTATGTTCATTCTTTTAGCTATTTCTTTCGTTTGATAACAAGCCTCTCATACAACCTCTCGAGTTTTCCATCTGTTTCCAAGTAGAAGCGGGGACCTCCATTCTGTTTGCCGAGACGTTTACGGACAACACTCATATCGGCCAGATCCAGACTCTTTCCGACAATCTCAAATTGATCAGGATTGTACTTATCCATAAATGTGATTGGAACACCCATCATACCATCATAGTCACAAGGTATGAATTCGGTCTTATCAACATTAATTGCATCGAAATTGAAATATTTTGGGTATAGGGTTGGAGTGTATTTCTTATAAAGTTCAAGCGGCTCGTGGCGCTCCAGATAGTCCATATTGGTGAACCAGCGGACTCCTTTTACACGGATGTATTTCTTCCCGTTTTCATCTACACGGTAACCGGCAGCTTCCAGCGGGTAGTTGTCTGGAACACCAAATTCGCGGTCACCGCTGTGAATGCTGGCTCCGAGCCAAATCTTTCCCTGCATCACCAAAGAGAAGATTTCCTTGTATGAAATGGCGTTGATATTCCCGATAATGAGGAATTCTTTGCCGTATTTCACCAACTGGGCCACGTATTCCCTGAACAGGCTGAACGGAGGATTGGTACAGACGATATCGGCTTGCTGGAGGAGTTCGATGCACTCCTGACTGCGAAAGTCTCCGTCACCTTTGAGTTCCTTGACTTCAATCTTAGAGAGGTCCGGGGTATTGCCATCCTTTTCGCCTTCATAGATGATGTAAACAGCCTTTTCTGAGGAGTTGAGGGAAAATAGGTCGACTTCCTGGTTTTTGTAACAGGTGGCAATGAGGCGCTTGAGTCCGAAATGGTGGAAACGCATCGCAAAATACCGGAAGAAGTTGGATACGCGCGGGTCATCACAATTGCAGAGGACGGTCTTTCCTCTGAAATGGTCTTTGTAGTATTTCAGTTCGGCCTCGATGTCAGTCAGTTGTGTGTAGAACTCGTCTTTCTTGGCTGAACGGGCTGTTCCGAGATTGGTGTTGGTGGGCATCACACCGGCTTTGGTCATCGCCGGCCCGAGGACGATGGGGTTGCGCATAAAGAAAGTGCAGGCCTATTTCGCTTTCCCCTTCGAATCGGCACCCGGTTTCCCGGGCTCTGGAAATGCCACGCATTGAGTACTCGCTAGTATGCCCGCACTTTGCTATCGTGTGAGCATAGCTCCGCCAATAGCCAGTGCAAGCGCTAACCATTACTCCGTATGCGTGTTGAATTTTCCAGATTCGATTCGAACGGAATAAAAGCTAATCGCTTTCTATGTCTGCTATCCCGCAAAGGATAACAATGCAAATCTACGAAATTTAGGCGATATATAAAAAACTTCCATCAGTTGATGGGCCTGATGGAAGTGATGGAATGATGGAAACGGCTACAGGAGTTTCTTGAGTTCCTCGATGTCGGGAAGCGCATTTCGGAACTTCTCCGGCATGTCTTCCTTGGTCCGGAAGGTGGCTACTCCCATCGGTTTGTTGTAATCCTTGATAAGGTATTCAACGATGGCTTTGTCGGCGCTCTTGCAGAGAATCAACCCGATAGAAGGATTTTCGTTCGGCTTCCGGACATAGTCATCCAAAATGGTCAGGTAGCTGTTCAACTGACCCAGATAAGCAGTCTTGAATGGTCCTCGCTTCAGTTCTACCGCTACGAGTGATCCCAGTTCACGATTGTAGAACAGCAGGTCAATCTTGAAAGTGTGGCCTTTGACATCAATGGTATATTGATTCTTGTAGAAGAGAAAGTCCTGACCGAACCGGAGGATGAAATCCCGGATGTTGTCTACAATCTCCTGCTCCAGTACGCGTTCATCTACATCTTCGATGTCACCGGCATCCAACTCCTCCGTGTTAATGAAGTCCAACAGATACTCATCCTTGAAAGCACGGAGAGCACGGCGGGCACTCTTTGCATCAGGTATGGTAGCAAGGAAATTGTTCGGCAAGGTGCCGTGCTGATGAAAATCATCTTCTGCTATTGATTTGAGAAGCGCCTCTTTTGAAAGGTGAGACAGAGCCGTGTGTCGTATATAGAACAATCGAGCATCGCGGTCCTTTACTTTCTCCAGAATCCGGATATGGTGAGTGAATGGTACGGCCAAGAACTCTTCCAATGGAAAGCCCTCGTAATTCGCCAATTGCGGTTGGCGAATTGCAATCGGTTCAGAATCTGATACTTGTAAATCGCCAACCACGGTTGGCGATTTGGAAACTTCGATGGACCACGCTTCATAGAAGATCCGCATATTCTTGAGACTACTGACGCCGAAGCCCATCAGGCCAGGAAGATCTTCTTTCAACTGAACGCTGATTATTTCCAGTGCTCCAGTACCCCAATAACCCGAACGCGAATTCTCAGAAATGTATCGGCCGACGGCATAATACAATTGTAATTGCTCTTGATTAGCGAGCCGGATGGCGTTGTACTGGCTCTGGAGGATGGCCTTCTTGATAAGCTCGACGGCTTGAAGGTATTTGGGTTCTATCTTGTCCATAAGGCAATCGCGTTAGGTATGCAAATATACTGATTTCATTTGGAATAAGCATTGACAAAACTGATGATTCCCCTGACGTGGAGGTCGATGATGGCCTGGCGGCCGGGGACGGATTCGAGGAAGGCGAGGTCATCGGCATTGTCGTGGAAAAGGTTCTCAGAGAGGGCGCTGGCGCAGAGGGTGTTCTTCAGGATAGTGAAGTCGGATTCCCAGTCGGGGTCTCCGTCGGAATAGTCTTTCTGAAGCTTATGGCCGGGAAGGTGGAGGGAGGCGGCTTCATAGAGGCAGGTGGCAAGACGGTCGCCGGCAGTCTGGCCACGGGAGGTGTAGCAGCACCAGCCACGGGCGGTCATCCACTGCCTACCGTTGCCGGCGGCGTTGGTGTGGATGGAGACCAGGCAGACATTCTTCTTGCCCAGCTGACGGCACCAGGTGTTGACGCGCTCGACGCGGGCGCGGAGGGATACGTCGTAGTCTTCCGGAACAAGGAGGTCGGCATCGTAGCCGGAGTATTTCAATTGCCGGACGATAGCGGCGGCAATCTGCCGAGTGTAGCTCCATTCGTGGTAGCGGCGGTCCGGGGAGCATTTGCCGGGGGTGTTGGAGCCGTGTCCGTTGTCGATGAGGATTTTCATTGCTGTGTCTTTTCGTAGTAACCTTGTTTGATGCGGTGGAGGAGGCCGTTTTTGCACCAGGCGCTGATGTAACGCTCGGCGGTGGGCTGGGTGATGCCGAGTCGGCCTGCGAGCTGGAGGAAGGCCTGGGTGGAAAAGGTGGCCGGGAGGGATGAAAGGAACTGCTGCTGGCGGTCGGAGCGTTCTGCAGCGGGCTTGCCGAGGTCGGCGCTGGAGAGTTCTCGATAGACGCGGACGGTGTGCCGGATGAGCGCCCGGGCGATGGCCATTGCACTTTGGAAGTCTTCGTCGTCACAGATGAGGGTGGTGACGACTTCGCCGGTGTCGTGGAGGCGAAGGGCGCTCAGGACCATCGCGAGACGGAAGGTGATGAGGCCGAGTCGCCGGACGCTACCGATGATGTCTTCACCGAAGAGGTAGTAGTACTGCTCCTGGGTGCTGCGGTAGTAATCGTGGAAGGCGCTCTGCTGTCCGGGTGTCAGGGAAAACTCCAGTTCCGGCTGCATCTCCAGGCGCTGGTAGAGTTCGAGGAAGCCGTAGCCGATGTCGTCGAAGATTTCTTCCAGGGTGGTGTTGCTGGTGCGTGCGAAGACATCAATCCATTCCAGCCGGAAGTTGAGGTAGTAGAAGATGAAGCGGCTGAACAGGCCGTTCTCTGCATCCGGGATGAGGGCGGAGATCTGTCGCGGCGTTCCGGAGAGGACGGCGGAGAGGCGCGGCCGCAGGAGTTCCACAAATTCCCTGTCTTTGCGCCGGGTATAGGAGATAGGCTCGTGGTGGAAGGCCTTTCGGAAGCCGTCGGAGTAGTTGCCGTAGTCGGAGGCGAAGACGTTGGCCAGGGTGTCTCCTTCGGTTTCGAACATCAGGCCGCCGCCTCCGTTGTCGGAAAGGATCTGATAGACGGAAGTGGAGCTGGAGTTGGCCGGAATGATGAGCATCCGCAGGGGCGGCTCTTCGGGCGGTTCCAGGTCCGGGTTCTTTTTCTTTGCTTGGTCGAAACGGGCCTTCTGGACGCGGTATTCGTCCATATCGTCCCGGTAGAGCTGGCGGAGCTGGTCGTGGATGGGCTGTGCAAGACGCCGGCAGAGGGAGAGCCTGCCTTTGCCGGCGGAGGCCGGAGCCGTGACGTAGAGGAAGAGGTTGGGATAGACTTTCTTGTTGTCATAGACGCCATAGACTTTTCCCAGACAGGCGGACCAGGTGACGAGGGCTCCGAGGATGAGGACGTCGGCATCTTCGTCGGAGCGGGCATTGCGGGCCACTTCGTCAAGGAGCCCCGGGAGGTGACCGTAGAGTTCCCGGGAGAAGGTGGGCATTGATTCCGGAGCGGCAATTTCCATCATTCCATCAGTTCCATCATTTCCATCAGCTGATGGAAAGTTTTGCTGCGGTTTTTCGGCCGGAAAGCTGACGGATACGCCGTTCTCTTTGGCCAGGTGGAAGAGGGTGCGGATGGTGATGCCGTGGCCCCGGGCGCGCATACATTTGTCGTACTGGGCGTCGCATTCCTGCTCCGAGTAGCCGGGATAGAAGCGGCTGAGGCGGTGGTAGTAGCTGCGGCCGTTTTC
>OCTW011431650.1_pt1 | contig 11744 bp, 8 predicted proteins | sample 1539671 | NCBI WGS metagenome assembly OCTW01 (sample SAMN02144230, study PRJEB22623) | gut metagenome | biome: sheep rumen | host: Ovis aries | place: New Zealand | reverse complement strand
CCCGCAGGCGTATGCCGCAAAGCGGCATAGACAGCGGATTGTCCCAAACGGCTATCCGCCATGAATCACGTAAGCGTCGCCCATATCCGTTCCGCACTGTTTCAATTCGGAGACGGTGATATCGATCTTTTGTCCCTGATTGCCATTGGACCACCAGCCGCCGCTGTAAGGATCGTTAATGATGGCGCGTTTTTCACCGCCCCCCGAAGTGTAAACGCCACTCGTACAGACATAGTGCCCGCCCGAGCTGTATCCAAAAGATCCGGTATGATTTTTGGTGCTGATTCTGTGAATCGGCAAGCATACGGCAGAGAGGCTGGAATGCAGCAAATTGTAGAAGTTGTCTATGGAATAGCTATTGACGACGGTGTACCTGTAGACGTTTGACCCAATGAAGTGATTGAGTGCATTGACGAGCTTATAGACATAAGTGCCATCGCTGGAGTTGGTTTCGGCTTTGGCGGCGACCTGAGCTTCGGAAATGTTGAGTCCCCGAGCGGCGAGTGCCATCGCGCCGGATGCAGCGCCACAGTTGTAGCTGGTATTTTGTCCGTCGATGGGAACATCGTAGGCGATACCTTCTGCCCCTTCGGGAACAGCACCGCCGCCATCGACCGTAACGACTTTGTTCGTCCATTCGGAACAGCACCATCCCTCCTTGCCATCGTAGACAACGCGATACCAGCCGTTCTTTTCTTCGAGAACGGTCAGGCGCGTTCCGGGCGGAATCGTAACGAGGACGGTAGACCCCTCTGCAGGCGTCGTACCACTGCCCGGTTTATCGCGCAGATTGAGGTAATCCGTCGTCACGATGTCAAACTGCTCGAATGCCGGCGGCTGTGGCTCGGGTTCGGGCTCTGGTTCGGGCTCTGGCTGTGGTTCGGGAGTTACAACGGGTTCCTGGGGCTTGTAATTTGTATACTTGGCACAAACCCATCCATAATCCGTTCCATATCCAATTTTGATCCACTCGCCATTTTCTTCGTAGACGTTGACGGTTTTCCCTTTGGTGAGCCCACCGATACGAGGATTATCAAGTCCTGGGCCACTTCGGACATTGAGCGCACCGCATGTCACGGTCGCAGTTCCGATGGGATCATCCTGTTTGACAATCGAACCGCCAGGTTTGGGCTTGCCCGTCGAAGTACCGGGTCTTTTGGGTTTCGCAATGGCGGATCTGGCGGCAGAAAAGGCTTGCCGGGTTGCTGTCCCTATCGCTGACGAAGCCGATTTTCCTGCGTTCGCAGTTTTTCCCATGCTCTGACTGGCATTGTTCTTTTCGAACATGGCGTTTTTATTGAGCAGGGATGTAGGCTTGACTTTGAGTAAATCAGACAGCGTCTTGACTGCGGACATCTGGTTTTTTGTAATTGCCATGGCGTCCTCCATACCAAAAGAATGTGAAAAATAACTCAGTATTTAAGGATGAGAAATAAAACTGACAGATTAACCACCGTGAATCACGTAAGCGCCATCACCTTTATCTTTGGCAGCCTGATGGAAATCGGAGGCGGCCATGGGGAATATTTTTCCTGTCGCAGGATCATTGATCTTGGCGTACATTTGGCCACCAAGTGTATAAGCACCAACGCAGCAAACGTAGTGCCCATTTGAGCTGTACCCAAATGTGCCCACATAATTCTTTGTTGTGAGGCGTTCGATGGGCATACACGTGACGGAGAGGCTTGATGTCAGCAGATTGTAAAACTGGCTTGTAGAATAGCTCATCGTATCTGTGTAACGATACACGTTCGAGCCAATGAAGTAGTTGAGTGCGTTGACGAGTTTATAGACGTAAGTCCCTTCTTCTGCGGTAGTCTGTGCAGCAGAGGCGACATCCCACTCGGAGACGTTGAGCCCGCGCGCGGCGAGTGCCATGGCACCGGATGCAGCACCACAGGTATAGTTGGTATCCTGTTTGTCCATGGGGACATCATACGCAATACCGACAGCACCTTCGGGTAATGCGCCACCGCCATCGGAGATGACGACCTTTTGGGTATAATCGGCACAACACCAGCCTTCCTGGCCATTGTAAATCACCCGGTACCAGCCGTTCTTTTCCTCGAGGACTGTCAGACGCGTACCGGTAGGCATACAAACAATGACATTCGAATCGCCTGCGGGTGTGCCGCCATTGCCAGGCTTGTCGCGCAGATTGAGATTATCTGTCGTGATGATATCGAATTGCTCAAACGATGGCGTTGGCTCGGGTTCTGGGGTCGGCTCGGGCGTGGGCTCTGGGGTTGGCTCTGGGGTTGGTTCTGGCGTGGGCTCCGGGGTAACCACAGGTTCCTTGGGTTTGTATGTCGTGTATTTGGCACAAACCCAGCCGAAATCGGTGCCATAGCCGATTTTAATCCATTCGCCATCTTCCGCGTAAACGTTAACCGTTTTACCATTTGTGAGGCCACCAATACGTGGATTTTCGATCCCCGGACCGCTTCGAACATTGAGTGCACCACAGGTGACGGTCGCCGTTCCGATGGGATCATCGTGTTTGACTATCGAACCGCCAGGCCTGGAGCCCCCGGTTTTTGAACCGGAGGTTGTCCCGGTTTTTTTGAGTCTGGAGGCAGAGAGGGTCTTTGCACCGGCTGCAGCCGTTTTTGTGCCCGCGCTCTTGGATGATGCCCCCACGCTCTTATTGGTGTTGTTCTTTTCGAGCATGGCATTGGGGTTGAGCAGCGAGGATACAGGTTTATGGAGTAAAGAGGATAGCCCCTTTACAGCTTCTAACTGTCTTTTATTGATAGCCATCAATGCGCTCCTTTGACCTATACTGCGAGACAGCATAGACCGCACATATCACACACAAATTTCCACGATGGCTGAAGACTCAGACTCACATTTACAGAAATGATGTTATTTTTTTACCCCTTCAAGTTTGTTCGTGATTGTCCAAGCATTCTTCAACCATTCACTTTTCCTAGATAAAATAATAGATATTAACAGGGAATCTGTTTTTTTCAATTTATTTTCGCTTGCCATCCCCAATCCGGATGATGTCAACATGGGTTTTGACGACGCCTGCGCGTACCATATCAATGAGATAGGCAGCCCCATAAGAGAGGTCTATGACCCGGCCGGAGACAAATGGGCCCCGGTCATTAATCCGTACTACGACACTTTTTCCATTTTCCTCGTTGGTGACGAGTACGACAGAACCAAAGGGCAATTTCTTATGAGCAGCGGTCATGCCATACATATCAAAGATTTCACCGGATGCGGTTTTATTCCCGTTGAGTCCAGGCCCATACCAGCTTGCTTTTCCGGAAAGATCATATTTTCTGCTGTCGGGATGTCCGGGAAAGCCTGCATTTTTCCAGTCTTCGAAAGCCCGGTTGAGTTCCGGATCACCATAGATCAGGGAAGGATCTTTCTTTTGTGAGACTTCGGATGTGGATTTGGCAGAGCCTGCTGCCGTCTGAACTTCACCGGGTTTGGGAGAGGAGGCACAGGCACACAACGTGCAAAGCACCCATGCAAAAAAAATGATCGCTATCCGATGTGTGTGTGTCATGCCCTTTGCCTTGTATCACATATTCACGATTCACAATTCACTTTAAGTCTCTAAACCAATGTGTCTTTGTTGCTTTATTGAGCTTTATATGAATCTACGTTGTGATTAACCTGTCACATGAGTGAATACGTCATAGTGAATCGTGAATAACAAACATTAGACGATCAATGCCGTCTCTATCTGATTCTGTGAAATGGCACCTTCGCGTTTAATGATGGGCTCACCATCGACAAAATCAATCACTGTGGAGGGTGTCGATTGGGGAATGTCACCGGCATTGACGAAAATACTCACATGCGACATGAAATTTTTTTGAATCATAGCAGGGCTGGAGGCACCGTTTTTCTTTTCGCGGTTGGCGCTCGAAACGAGCAGAGGACGGTCGAGTTCCTTGAGCAGGCGCAGCAGCCAGGGCTCGGATGGTACGCGAACACCGAGTTTTCCGCCGGCCTTGGTCAGAGGTTTTAATATCGCTGCAGGAATGGTTTCTTCATTGGGATCGAATCGAATGGTGAGCTCCCCCGGCCACAATTTTTGTGCGAGAATCTTGGCTTTGGAGGGAATATTCGAGGCTACAGATTTGAGTGCGGAATAATTCGAGATGAACACAAGAGAAGGAGCTTTTGCTGTGCGATGCTTGGAGAATAACAGGGCATTGACGGCTTTGGGATTGGTGAGATCTGCAATAATACGGTAACTGGTTTTACATGGAATGCATACAATACCACCCGATTCGAGGGCGCTTTTTACGTTAATAAATTCGGATCCTCGCATCATGTCCTGCAATTCTATCGTGCGCATATTATCTCCTTGTTTTGTTTTTGTGTGGGAAACTTTGTACCCAAAGAAAAGCATTCCCACACTCCCCCTTACAAAAGAAAAGCAATGTTAATAGCTTTGTCGAGTTAAAACGTTTTTCCAAACGTCACACTCACCACTCATCCATGTTAACGTCAAATGAATGGAATTTCATTACAAAAAAATAGACTATGTTTATGAAGTTAGCTTTTAGCTTATCGCAGGGTATTGTATCTAATAGGACTTTAATTCGACATCGCAATTGGGATCGTCACTCAAACACTCGACAACCCCCATGAGATATTGCCCCTTTTTACTACTACCACTATTTCCATAGGAATCGACGACAATATAGTATGTTCCAGCCTCCAGATATCCCTGCATAAAGATATCAGCACGTCTGAAGCATTTGTCGGCGGTCGTACCGTCTTTTAGCACATGGAGATCCAGGTCGGAATCCTGAGAGCTGACGGCAAATATTTTAACGCGTGTTTTCTTGTCGAGGACGAGTTTGTAATAAAGTTCTGGGCCATATTCGGGCGAGTCTTTGCAGGCGGTATAAACGTCAATGAGTGAATTGCTACTCTCGGCGGTATTGGCAGAGTGTGTGTAAGGCAAACTCGTGATGAGATATGGATCCGTTGGACTTCCTGCACCAGCAAAGGCTTCTTCGATATCATCCGTGGGAGCAACACTATTAACGATAGTTTGCCACGAATGATACAGCATAGTAATTGTTCCCAGGTTGCGCGCATTGGCACCGTACTTGAGTCCTTCGGGTGTAAAGTTACAGGGAGAACCATTTTTGCTTTCGTGTATATTGTCTTTCTGCAATCCGTTTGACGGCAATGCCATAAAATCATTGAAAGTGTCATACCATGGGAGTTGCCGATGTTCAGCGATTCCTCTTGAAACCGCGTCAAACAGTGGAACAGCATATTGTGGTTGATCGCCTTTATTCGATGCAGGGGTCTTTGAATTCGGAGCAACGCCAGAAATAAGTGGAATTACGCCAGCATTCATCATGATATCAAGTGCCTTGCTGACACGTTGATAGTAGAGCTGCAAGGCTCCCGGATAGCCATTCCCCACGCCAGATACTTTTGAGTAGGAGTTTCCCCCCGCATTGACATCATTTGTACCAAAACCAAACAATGCAAACCTGGGGTTAATCTCCTTGATTTCATTCTCGAGACGGTTTTCGCTGAGGACATAATTGGTCATTTTTCCTCCGACAGCCGTATCGGAATCACGGATGAAAGAATCTACTTTGGATTGGAATGCATCAATCACGGCTTGGAGTTCGGTGTGACTATCAAGTGTAACTTGATCTTTATCCTTACTGGAAAAACAAGTCATAAAGCCATAGTTCCATCCGTTCCCCTGAATATCGGCATCATAATGGGAATCGCCTACTTTCATAAAGACATTGCCATCGCGTGAAGTATTCTTAGCGGCAATGGCTTTCATTTGCTCGACGACGTATGGGGTTATCGGTGAAATGCGATTTTTCATCAGATAACGCGTTGGCTGGTTCAGATTTTGTTCTGCACACACTTTACCCTCATTGTCACAGCCATAGGGACATGGGGCCGGTGTACTCCAGGCGTTATCCATGCAGTTTTTGACACTGCCATCCGTGCAAACGGCATCACCATCATTGCATATTTTTATGAGACAATCCGTTTGTTCAGCATTGCAGCCATCCGGACACTCCTTGACAGTAGTCCATTCCTTGTTGGTGCACTGTTTAAGCTGTTTTTCTGAGCAAAGCATCTGTCCTTCGGTGCAGTCTTTTGGCGGTGCACAATCGGTACCTTCCTCGTTGCATCCTTCGGGACAATCGACAACAGTCTTTACCCAGAGGCCATCCTCACATATTGATTTTTGGCCTTCTTCGCATTTGTCAGAACTGCATTCGGCACATGCCTTACCCGAAGGTGCGCAGCCGAATTCACAGTTTTGCTTTTCCCATTCGCCATTTGGGCACGTCATCATTGTGCCATTGGTGCACAGCTCCTCGCCCTGCTGACATTTGGCTGTCGGCGGTTCGGGGGTTTCCCCCGGATCGGACAGACAGACGAACTTTTGGGTATCGCAGCCGTATGGGCATGCATCGGTATTTTTCCATTCCCCCGATTCACAGAACTGCACGAAATTGTCTTTGCACCGGCGATAACCTTCGTGGCAGCCGGAGGGCTTGGTGGGATCCGACGGCGTATTTTGTTGTGGGGTTACGACTTCATCTGAACATGCAGAGAGACAGAGCACAGCGCAAACAAGGAGTGAGAATTTTCTCATGAGCGACTCCCGGGATCATTATGAATGAAAAACAAATTAAAAGCGCGCAGCGTATTGCAAAGCAATAGCAGCGCGCATGGGCAGGGCGCATTTGGCCGCAGGCCAAAAAGCCCGCCCCCCAAATTGGTATCAATAGGCCTTAATGGGGTCATTGCACCGCTGATCATCGCTCATACATTCGACGATACCCATGAGATATTGGCCAGCACTATAGGAACCGTTCGCATCGCTCCAAGTATCAACTGAGATGTAATAAGTACCTGCATCGAGCGTGCCCATGAGGAGAATGTCGGCGCGTGCAGTACATTTGTCGGCAGCAATGCTGCCTTTCATGACATGGATATCGACATCGACGTTTGCTGCACTGACGGCAAAGATTTTTAGGCGTGATTTATTGGGGAGTTCCAATTTGTAATAATACTCGGGGCCGGCTTCACCGGTGGTTGAACAGCTTCCTGCATAGGCGGTAATGCCTTTGTTTGCGCTATTGGAGGTGTTGGCGGAATGGGTATAGGGGAGGCTGGTGATGACGAAGGGATCAGAGCTGGAGCCGCTGCCTTTAAAGGCTTCTTCAATGGCATCTGGTGCGGCTTTGCCATTGATGACGGTCTGCCAGGATGTGTTCAGCGCCTGAATCAAACCGAGATTCCGGACATTTGCGCCATTTTTAAGGCCCTCTGCCGTAAAGTTGCACGGGGATCCATTGGTGCTTTCATGCACGCCATCGTCTCTGACGCCATGATTGTTTAATTTGTAAAATGCATTGTAAGTATCGAACCAAGGAAGCTGACGTGCTTCTGCGATACCTCTCGAAATGGCATCGAAAGCGGGAACGATATAGCGCGGATAGTCACGTTTGTCGATGGGGCCGCCGCCGATGTAGTTGATGTTGGCAGGGGTGGACAGGTTTGGTGCAATACCCTGAATGAGCGGAATGATGCCGCCCGAGATCATCTGGTCGAGGGCTTTGTTTACCTGGCGATAATAATCCTGCATGGCCCAGGCATAACCGCTGTTAGAACCATAGACCTGCTCGTAGGTAAAACTTCCGTTGCCGATGTCGTTGGATCCGTGTCCAAAGACGGCAAAACGCGGGTTTATAGCATTGATTTCATTAGCCAAGTGGTTGTTCTGGAAACAATAGCGTGTGGACATGCCGCCTTCGGCGGCCTCGGAATCACGGATAAACGAGTCGATTTTCTTTTGAAATTCGTCGATAGCTGCCTGCAGTTCGTTGCGTCCATCCAAATTCACCGGCAGGTTCGTCGTCGAATTCGAAAAACACCGCATGAATCCGTAATTCAGCGAACCGCCGCCAATAGCAGCATCGTAATGGGAATCGCCGACCTTCATAATGACATTGTTGTTTCGGCTGCCATTTTTGGCCATGATGTTTTTCATCTGCTGGACGACATAAGGTGTAATGGGCGAGTTATGCGTACTCGATTTCATCAGATAGCGCGTCGGCTGATTATTGTTGATTTCTTTGCATTTCTTGGCCGAAGCGTCACACCCGTTCTCGCAGTCCTGTTTCTTGGTCCATGCATTGCCTGTGCATATCTGCAGGGTGTTTCCCGAACACTGGAGCGCATTATCGTCGCACACTTTGGCAACGCAGTCTTTCCTGGCAGCATCACACCCAACCGGACAATCCTTGGATTTGGTCCATGCATTGCTCGTGCATATTTGAAGTTCATTTCCCGAACATTGAAGGGCATTCTCTTCGCAGACCTTGACAAAGCAGTCATTTTTAGCGGCATCGCATCCATCGGGACAATCTTTGAGTTTGGTCCATGTATTCCCCGAGCAGGATTTAACCTGATTTTCGGTACAAACCGTCTGTCCTTCGGTGCAGGTCTGGCCAAGGGCACAATCCGTGCCGGTATCATTGCAGCCATTGGGGCATGTGTCGGAAGACGAGGCCCATACGCCGCCAACACATGTGGTCTTTTGATCGCCCTCACACTTGTCTGCATTGCACTCTGCACAGGCAGTTCCAGACTGGGCGCATCCAAGCGGGCAATCCTTGGTGTTGGCCCATTCGCCTTCCTGGCATTGCTTCAGGGTACTACCGATACATTGAATGCTGCCCTCCTCACAAGCCGTGGCACAGGATTTTTCATCCAGATTGCAGCCGTATGGGCATGGGGTCGTCGTTTCCCAGGTATTATTGGTACATGTTTTGATGGCACTATCATTACAGACCACATCACCGTCTGTACAAGTCGGCGGCAGTGCGCATGTCCTTCCGGATTCATCACACCCAAATTCACATGTCTTTTGCTGATAATGTTCCTGAATGCAGGTCTTTAAGATGCCACCGCCGCACAGAGCGGTGCCCGATGTACACTCGGGCACTTCGTGGTGGGGATCGTCTGGGCCATCCGGATCGGAATTGCATTGAAGTGTCGTGGAATCGCATCCATGCTCGCAGGACTTGGATAAAACCCATTCCCGGGATTTGCATTTTTGCAGGTCATCGCCCTTGCACCTGAGATCGCCGTTGGTGCACAATTTATCGCCAGGTTCCTGGATTTCGGGAGGATCGACATCACCTGGCGTTTCTTGATTCGCAATGAGCACCTCTTCGGAACAGGCTGTGAGAGATAAAACCGCCATTAAAAGGATCGCACCATTCTTCATCATGAACCTCACGACAAAATTGGAATTCGGAACCGAGAACGACTATGCAATAATCAAGCGGAAAAGTCAGCACAAATGGAATTACGAATCCAAAACGCGAAGGCCGTTAGGCCTGAGCAAATCCGTTTGTAAAAACAAAATAGGTCTGGGTCCGGGGCAGCTCCCCGGTTGAGTCATAGCACACACCCATCGCCATGGATATGCACTTAGACTTTTGGGACGGCACCAATCATTATTCTGATAAAATCGCGAAATCCAAGCGATTCCGCACGCACAGAGGGCTCATATCCCAATCGGGTCAAGCACTCTGACCATGCTAGTTTATCGAATCCATTAAAACCTGCAAGACTGTTGATGAGTGTTTTTCGTCGCAATGCAAAAGCGGCATGGACGAGCTTTCTGAAATTATCTTCTTCCGGTTTGGAAAGCTCCCGTTTTCGGGGTATAAACCTCAACACAGTACTTGTCACTTTTGGGGCGGGTTTGAATGCTTCGGGCGGTACATCCATGACGTGTTCAATTTCATGGTAGTACTGTGATATTGCCGAAAGCGCGCTATAATGTTTGGTTCCGGGCATTGCCAGAAATCTGTTGGCAACTTCTCGCTGGAACATCAGCACCATGCCTACGAGGGGCAGGTCTGCATCAATAAAACGAAAATAGATCTGCGATGCGACGTTGTATGGCAAGTTGGAGACGAGGATGGGACGATCCTCGGCATGGCTGCAAAAGTCGGGAAGGTCAGTTTCGAGAGCGTCCCCATGAATCACCTGAAAATTGGGAATATCGCCAAAAACCTGTGCAATATATCGGGCACAGTGGTCATCTTTTTCGATGACCGTCATGGGACGGCCAAGTTTGATCAATGCCAGCGTCAGAGCACCGGCACCAGGGCCGATTTCCAAAATATGAAAAGGCCTCAGGTTATCTGCTTCGCGTGCAATAGAGCGAGTAATATTCTCATCCAGCAGGAAGTTTTGCCCGAGGCTTTTCTTCAGACGTCGCTGGAGCCCTTCGACGAGGGTCCCAGGTGTAAGATCGACAATTGACATCATTATATTTATGCGCGACGACGGCGGGCAACGGCCAAACCGAGTGCCGCCAACAGGGCAAAGATACCGCCCACGGCAGATGACGTCGTGTTCGTCGGAGCCGCACTGCAGCTCGATGATTTTTGAGGTGTCGGAATGGTGTATTCTTCACGGCCTTTCTGCGCCACAGAAACGGTCACATCTTCACTCGGCTCCGTACCGCCCAATCGGATTTTATAGGTATCCGCCGGAACCTCGCCTTCCCATGGGCAGACATACTCCTCAACTTTGCCGTCCGAATGCGTCAGAATAAATTTGGATGCTCCCTTGGGGCATTTAACCCTCAAAAATCCCGCATATTCAATCGCCTGAAGTGCAGGAATGACGATGGTTGCGGTACCTTCGGCAGACACATTGGCTGTTTCCTTGCGCGGCTGATACCCCTCTTTGACCGCCGTAATCGGATAGCTTCCTGGCTGAACGTTGCCATAAAATGGGCATTTGAAGTTGGTCATACTTCCAAGACCATTAATCGTCAGTTCGGTATCCTTCATCTTGCAAGTAATTTCCAGCTTACCAAACTCACTGCACTTGGATTTCAGAGACTTCATGTTTTTCTTGAGCTCTTTATAGATATCACCATTCTCCTTTTGAACTTCGGGAGGGCGATCCATAAGGATACTATAGTGATAACAGGCATTGGCAATATCTTCGGTGAGCTGGTACAGCCTACCCAGCGTGTATTCCGTGTACACATCCGACGTACACATCGACATGGCCTTTTGGCACATCGTCAGAGCCTCGGAGTAATTCTTTTCACCTGCGGCATTGGCACATTTACCCGATAGGTCGTAAAAGGTCTGCATGTCCTTATCTGAAAGCGTGCTGCAGTCAATTTCTGGGCGTTCCGCATACGCAGATACTGGCATAAACAGAGCAAAAAGCCCTGCAAGTCCAAAGGCATAGCCGCAACTGGCAATTTTATGCAAACGATGATTCATAGTAGTACTCCGAATGTAAACGAAAAAAAGGGATCACATCCCCCTCGTTATCTATTTGTATTGCGCAAAATATAGCTAATGTCAAGTTGGTGGGGTTTATTTGACTTTAGAAGTCTCATCGTGTGTGTGCGGCTATGGAACCATACGCCGCACATGGGCAGCTCTATGGCTTGCGCCATACGATCTGCCATTTATTGTGCGTTTGCCAGCTCCCCCAATCGATTCAATGCTCATACGTTGAATTTCATTCCCCATCCGTGCTTTTGCCGCTACGTCCCCCCCACGGTAAAATATGCCCACCCCCTGCGCAGCTCTGCTCACTGCACATTCAAAACAATTCCGAATTAATCAGAGTCTCCCTTGAGTGTTGCATCCCAATCGCACATTATGAATGCCATTTCACTGAACTTCAGAACGGCCCTTGAGTGTTGCATCCCAATTGCTCAT
>OCTW011584177.1_pt1 | contig 11745 bp, 4 predicted proteins | sample 1539671 | NCBI WGS metagenome assembly OCTW01 (sample SAMN02144230, study PRJEB22623) | gut metagenome | biome: sheep rumen | host: Ovis aries | place: New Zealand | reverse complement strand
TCGGCGACGAGCATGACGTTGTTGATCTCGTTGGCGGCGAAGTCCTTGCGGATCTCGGTGCCGTAGATGGTGTTGTTGGTGGTGATGTGGAAGTAGTCGGCGTCGGCGGGGACGGTCCAACCCTTCGGGATGTAGCTGTAGGTCTTGTCCTCGCTGCTGGCCACGATGACGGTCTCGCCGAAGTTCTTGGCCTCTTTGGCGGCCTTCTTGGCCCAGACGCCGGTCTGGAGGTAGGCGGCCTTCTTGTTCAGCAGGTTGGCGGGCACATCCATGAAGCCGGTGCTGGCGCCACCACCGAGGAAGAGGATTTCGTACTCAGCGGGGATGCCGAGCAGGTCGCGCCACAGCTGGCGGGTTTCTTCCATGGTGCGCTCCCAACCGGGAGTACGGTGAGAGATTTCGAGCAGACCGATACCGGTGTTGTCAAAGTCGCGGATAGCGGCGATGGTGGACTCGATGGCCTCTTTCGGCAGGACACAGGGACCTGCGTTGAAATTATAAGCTGTTTTCATTTTGTTTTATTTATTAAAAGGTTTATTTACAATCCTTTGACAGTTTGTTTTCTCTCTGTCAACAGGGGCAAAGATATGAAAAAAAAACGATATGCAACGACATAAGACAAAAAAAAGTGGTCGACGGCTTATTTGCCGCCGACCACACGTCGTGTTCAATGCTTGTCTCCGGGATTGTAGAAGACAAACTGGCCGTCGATGACATCAATGATAATGGTCTCGTTTCCGTGTATCTTGCCTTCGAGGAGCTGGCGGCTCATCTCGTTCAAGATTTCACGCTGAATGACACGCTTCACCGGTCGGGCGCCCATGGCGGGGTCGAAGCCCACTTCGGCAAGGTGGTTCACAGCCTCGTCGGTCGCCGAGATGGTGATGTCGTTCTTCTCGAGCATCTTGGCCACGCCGCGCAGCTGAATGCGGACGATGTCGCGTATCTGGTTCTGCGTAAGGGGCTGGAACATGATGATCTCGTCGATACGGTTCAGGAACTCGGGACGGATGCGCTGTTTGAGCAGTTCCATGACAGCATTCTTGGTCTCGTCGAGTTCGAACTGGGTGGGCATGCTGCTGCCTTCCAGCTTCTCCCGAATGATGTCGCTGCCCATGTTCGAGGTCATTATGATGATTGTGTTCTTGAAGTCGCAGGTACGCCCCTTGTTGTCGGTCAGGCGGCCGTCTTCGAGCACCTGCAGCAGGATGTTGAACACATCGGGATGGGCTTTCTCGATCTCGTCGAACAGCACTATCGAGTAGGGTTTACGGCGCACGGCCTCTGTCAGTTGGCCGCTCTCGTCGTATCCGACGTACCCTGGGGGTGCTCCGATAAGTCTACTGACGCTGTGGCGCTCCTGGTATTCGCTCATATCGATACGCACCATCATGTTCTCGTCGTCGAACAGCACCTCGGCGAGGGCCTTGGCGAGCTCGGTCTTACCGACGCCCGTGGTGCCGAGGAAGATGAAGGAGCCGATAGGGCGCTTGCCGTCGGAGAGGCCTGCCCTCGAGCGACGCACAGCGTTGGCGATGACGTTGATGGCCTCGTCCTGGCCGACGACGCGCTTGTGCAGCTCGTCCTCGAGGTGCAGCAGCCGCTCGCGTTCGCTCTGGAGCATGCGGGTCACGGGGATGCCAGTCCACTTGGAGACCACTTCGGCTATCTGCTCAGAGTCCACCTCCTCGTTGATCAAGGCACCCGACGCCTGCATCTCGCGCAGCTGTGATTTGAGGTCTTCCACCTTCTTCTCGGCCTCCTTGATGCGGCCGTAGCGCAGCTCGGCGACACGACCGTAGTCGCCCTGCCGCTCGGCTTGTTCGGCCTCGAACTTGTAGCTCTCGATGTTCTTCACCTCGGCCTGTATGCCTTCCACTATCTGCTTCTCGTTCTGCCAGCGAGCCTTCATCTGGTCGCGCTGCTCGCGCAGTCCGCCAAGTTCCTTGTCAATCTGGGATATCTTGTTTTGGTCGTTCTCGCGCTTGATGGCTTCGCGCTCAATTTCCAGCTGGCGTATCCTTCTTTCAATCTCGTCCAGCTCTTCAGGCACCGAGTCTATTTCCAGACGCAGCTTGGCTGCGGCCTCGTCAATGAGGTCGATGGCCTTGTCGGGCAGGAAGCGGTCGCTGATGTAGCGGTGGCTGAGCTCGGCGGCGGCGATGATGGCCTCGTCCTTGATACGGACGCGGTGGTGCACCTCGTAGCGCTCCTTCAGGCCACGGAGGATGGAGATGGTGTCCGGCACCGACGGCTCGTCGATGAGGACGGACTGGAAACGACGCTCGAGGGCTTTATCCTTCTCGAAATACTTCTGGTATTCGGCCAGGGTGGTGGCGCCGATGGCGCGGAGTTCGCCACGCGCCAGAGCCGGTTTGAGGATGTTGGCGGCGTCCATGGCTCCCTCGCCGCCACCGGCACCCACGAGGGTGTGGATTTCGTCGATGAAGAGGATTATCTCGCCGTCGGCCTCGTTGATTTCGCGGATGACGCTCTTCAGCCTCTCCTCGAACTCGCCCTTGTACTTGGCGCCGGCAATCAGGGCGCCCATGTCGAGACTGTAGATGGTCTTGCTCTTCAGATTCTCGGCGACGTCGCCGCTGACGATACGCTGTGCCAGACCTTCGGCGATGGCTGTCTTACCGACGCCGGGTTCGCCGATGAGGATGGGGTTGTTCTTGGTGCGGCGGCTAAGAATCTGCAGCACACGGCGGATCTCTTCGTCACGCCCGATGACGGGGTCGAGCTTGCCGGCCTGAGCGAGCTGGTTGAGGTTTTTGGCGTACTTGTTCAGGGCGTTCATGGTCTGCTCCTGGTTTGGGGAGGTGACCTTGGAGCCCTTGCGCAGGTCTGCGATGGCGGCCTGGAGGGCCTTCTCGTTGCAACCGGCGTCTTTCAGCAGCTGGCTCACGCGGTCGCGGCCGCTGAGGATGCCGAGCAGCAGGTGCTCCACGCTGACGAACTCGTCGTTCATCTTGGTGGCCCGCTGTTGTGCGTTCACGAGGGCCTGGTTGGCGTCGCTGCTGAGATAGACCTGTCCGCCACTGACGCGGGGCATGCTGCCCAAGATGTCATCCACCTGCTGCGTCAAGCGGGGGATGTTGACCTCCATTTTCTTCAGGAGGTAGGGGATCACGTTCTCGTCTTCGGAGAGGAGCCCCTTCAGCAGGTGAGCCGTCTCGATGGCCGGGTGCTGCCCGCCGAGGGCAATCTCCTGCGCCTTCTGCACGGCTTCCTGCGCTTTGATTGTGAACTTGTCTAATGTCATATTATTTGATTTTTGGATTTTCTTGGTTGTTTCTGCCTGACAATAATACAACAACCGTACCAAAAAAGAGGCGACTGCCAAAATGGCAGTCGCTGTGTCAGTCATCAGAAACGGTACGGTTGAGGGCAACTATCGGCGTGGCCGCGGAGCCGTTCCCGCCCCGTAGAGCCGCTGGACATAGGCGCCGAGGCCTGCACGCCGCAGACTCTGCTCGATAAGGTGCCGCTGGTCGGGCCGGTAGAAGAAGAAGAGGCGTCGCTGGTCGGCCTTGTCGGCCGGTGAGGTGGCCACGTAGACGGGTTTCATGGATGAGGGGTCGATGCCGGTGTAGTACATCTCGGTGCTCAGGGTCATGGGGGTGGGCGTGAAGTCCTGAATCTGCTCCAGGCGGTAGCCCATCTTCTTCATTTCGACGGCCAGGTCGGCCATGTCTTCGAGCCGGCAACCGGGGTGGCTGCTTATGAAATAAGGTATCAGCTGGTAGCGGAGGCCCGCGTCGCGGCAGATGGCGTCGAAGCGACGTTTGGTCTCGCGGAAGAGCGAGAAGGAGGGCTTGCGCATCATGGCCAGCACGCGATCGGAGGTGTGCTCTGGTGCCACCTTCAGGCGGCCGGAGGTGTGGTGCACCACCACCTCGCCAAAATACTGCCATCCGGCGTTGTCGTGGGGTGCGGAGGCTTCGTCCCGACCCTCCTGGAAGAGGTCGCAGCGGATGCCGCTGCCCACATAGAGGTGTTTCACGCCCGGGTGCGCCGCCACTCTGCGCAGGAGGTGTATCATAGGCCGGTGGTCGCTGTCGAGGTTGCGGCACATGGTAGGCATGGAGCAGCTGTAGCGGCTGCAGCGACGGCAGAGGTCGGGATTCTTGCCGTGCATGCGCCACATGTTGGCGGAAGGGCCGCCGAGGTCGGTCAGCACGCCGTGGAAATCGGGGTCCTGGACGATGCGGTCGACTTCGGCCATGATGCTCGCCTCGCTGCGCGATGCTATCTGCTTGCCCTGGTGGGCGCTGATGGTGCAGAACGAGCATCCGCCGAAGCAGCCGCGGTGGGTGTTCACGCTCCAGCGTATCATGTCGAAAGCCGGGATGGGGCCGCGTTTCTTGTATTTGGGGTGCGGAAGCCGCATGTAGGGCAGGTCGAAGGTGGCGTCGATTTCGCCGGTCGTCATTGGGGGCTCGGGCGGGTTGACCACCACGTAGCGGTCGCCGTGGCGCTGCACGAGGGTGGCGCACTCCGTCTTGTTGCTCTCGAGCTCGATGACGTGGTAGTTCTCCGCCTCGAGGCGTTTGCTCTTAAGACACTCCTCGTAGGAATGGAGTTCGATAACATTGTCCTCCCCTACCCTTTTCGCGTTCTCGATGTATGCCACCTGGGGCAGGTGGCGGCAGGCCTCGATGCCGTGGCCGGCGTCGAGTAGGCTGGCAATCTTGAGGGTGGTGCGCTCGCCCATGCCGTAGTTGAGCAGGTCGGCAGGGGTGTCGGCCAGGATGGATGGGAAGAGCCGGTCGTCCCAGTAGTCGTAGTGTGCCAGCCGCCGCATCGAGGCTTCGATGCCGCCGATGACGACGGGCACGTCTGGGAAGAGCTGCTTGAGGATGCGGGAGTAGACGTAGGTGGCGCGGTCGGGACGGAAGCCGGCCTGCCCACCGGGGGTGTAGGCGTCGTCGCTGCGCAGGCGTCGTGCGGCGGTGTAGTGGTTCACCATGCTGTCCATGGCGCCGCTGGTGACGCCGAAGAAGAGACGCGGGGCGCCGAACTTGCGGAAGTCGCGCAGGTCGTCGCGCCAGTTGGGCTGCGGGATGACGGCGACGCGGAATCCGGCCGCCTCGAGAGAGCGCCCGATGACGGCGGTGCCGAACGACGGATGGTCGATGTAGGCGTCGCCGGAGACGAGCACCACGTCGGGCTGGTCCCAGCCGAGGCGCTTCATCTCATCGAGTGTTATGGGCAGGAAGTGTGCCATCAATTGCCGGCCCGGATAATCTGAGTGGTGCCTTTGGAGTTGAGCAGGGTGGCCTTGACGGTGCGTGCGTGGCCGTCGCGGACGTAGTCCACGTCGACCTCGTCGCCTGGGGAGAAGAGGCCGAGCTCTTCGGTCATTTCGGCGAAGGTGTTCACCTCCTTGCCGGCGACGCGCAGGACGACGTCGCCCGGCACGATGCCGGCGCGGTCGGCTGCGCAGTCGGGGTTCACCTTGACGACGTAGAGGCCTTTGGTGTCGCGTGCGCCGACCTTCCGAGCCACGTTGGCGTCGACTTCGGTGACCTGTAGGCCGAGGTAGCCGCGCTGGACGTAGCCGTAGTGCTGCAGGTCGGCGGCGACTTTGACGGCGAGGTTGGAGGGTATGGCGAAGGAGTAGCCGATGTAGTTGCCGCCGTTGCCGCCGGCGATGGCCGTCACGACGCCTATGAGCTCGCCCTGCGAGTTGACGAGGGCGCCGCCGCTGTTGCCGCTGTTGACGGCAGCGTCGGTCTGGAGGAAGGACTCGAGCGGGGTCTCGTTGGAGCGCGGGTTGTCGATGATGTGCATGTTGCGGGCCTTGGCGCTGATGATGCCGCTGGTCACGGTGGAGGTGAGGTTGAAGGGGTTGCCGATGGCGAGGACGGGCTCGCCGACGCGCACGAGGTCGCTGTTGCCGAAGGGGATGTAGGTGAGGCCCTCGGCTTCGACCTTGATGACGGCGAGGTCGGTGGCGGGGTCGTGGCCGACGAGGCGTGCGGGCAGCTCGCGGCGGTCGTTGAGGGTCACGCTGATGCGCTCGGCGTCCTGCACGACGTGGTTGTTGGTCAGGATGTAGCCGTCGGCGGTGATGATGACGCCGGAGCCGTAGGCGTTGTAGACCTGGCGCTGGACGCCCTGAGGGATGATGAAACCGAAGAAGGACTGGTAGAGCGGGGTCATCTGCGTCATCTCGGTCTTGATGTGGACGACGCCGTCGATGGTAGCGGCGGCGACGTCGGTGAAGTCGGTCAGCGTGAGGCGGTGGACGGCGGGAGCAGGAGCCGGGGCGGCGACGGAGGCCACCACCTCGTCGGGCTTCTGAGCGCAAGCCTGCACTATCATGGCGCATGTGGCGAGGGCTAATATGACAGAGTATTTCATAGGTGTTGTTGTTTGTGGTACTTTATAAACTGATTTCGGACTGTTTTATTGTCCTGGATGTACAAATTTCGTGCCAGCGTGCCGACGGGAGAAAGAGAGGGGCCGGCGCATCCGATACGGAGTGCCGGCCCCTGCAGGAGAAGGCCTATGGCCACGAGGGCCTACCTGACGAGGAGCTTGCGGATGGCGTTGAGGTGCTCGCCGCTGAAGCGGACGAAGTAGGTGCCCTGTGCGAGGTCGGCGAGGTCGATGACGGAGTGGCTCTGGACGTTGGTCCGGAGGACTTCGCGGCCGCTGATGTCGACGATGGTGACGACGGCGGGCTCGCTGACGCTGACGTTGAGCATGGTGGTGGCGGGGTTCGGGAAGAGGGCGATGCCGTTCTCATCGACATCGTCGATGCCGACGGTGAATGTCAGTTCGGGGCTCCATTCGCTCTGGTTGGTGGCGCTGCAGTAGGCACGGACGCGGACGCGGTAGGCGGTGGAGGGAGCCATGTTGGAGAGCACGTAGGTGGTGGCGTTGGCCATGACGAGGTGGTCGGGGTCGTCGTTCACCATGAGCTGCCACAGGGACTCGGTGGCGCCGGCGGTCCAGGCGATGGTGGCGCTGGTGCTGTCGGTGGAGACGGTGTGGAGAGCTGACGGGACGAGGCATGCGGTGTCGCCCCCGGCGGCGAGGGTGGTCACCTCTTCGAAGACCCAGTCGGAGACGCCGTTGTCGCAGACGGCGCGGACGCCGACGGTGTAGGCGGTGGAGGGAGTGAGGTCGGAGAAGGTGTAGGAGGTGGCGGTGGTGGCTATGCCGGAGGCGGGACCGTCCCAGGTGCCTTGGACGATGTGGACCTCATAGCTGGCGGCCGAACCGCTGTAGTTGAGCAGAACGCTGGTGGCGGAGGGCACGACGGAGGTGATGGAGGGAGCGGCGCAGGGCGTGGGCGTCGGGGGCAAGACGCCGCCGGCGACAATGGACAGATTGTCGAGGGCCACGGGTGCGCTGCCCTGAGAGCCGTCGTTGCGCCACATGACGACGAGCTGCCATGTGCCGTCGGAGGGAAGTGTGAAGATGCGGCTGTGGGTCTGCCATGAGGACTGGCCGCAGAGGTAGTTGTCGGTGAGCGCTATCCAGCCGTCGGGGATGCTCGAAGCGGGGTTGGACATGCCGGCAGGGGCCTGTGTGCCGCCCGTGAGCTCGACGGGCTGGGCGAGGAAGATGCGCACGAAGTCGTAGTTGTTTTCGCCGTTGATCTTCCAGTCGACGGAGAGGGTGTAGATGCCGGCGCTGTCGAAGGAGACGTAGCGTGAGGCGAAGGAGTAGGTGGCGGCGGCGTTGTTGTAGCCGTTGGTGAGGCCACCGTCGTTGGAGATGTAGAGGCCGTTGGAGCCGCCGTTGCTCTCGGCGGGGCCGATGTACCAGCCGTTGGTGCCGTTGGAGAGGAGCCAGTTGGCGGCGGAGGTCTCGAAGTCCTCGCTGAAGGGCATGACGGCGGGGGCGAAGTCGTAGACGTTGATCACGGCGACGGCGGTGTCGGCGCCATGGGCGTTGGAGGCGATGAGGGTGACGGTGTCGGTGCCGGTGGCGGTGTAGGTGAAGACGGCCGAGTCGGCGGCGGCGACAGGAGTCACACCGAGGGACGAGGACCAGGAGTAGGTGACAGGCGAGGCGCCCTCGTGGAGGACGGCGCGCATGACGACGGGGACGTTGATGTCGGTCAGGCCGGGGCCCTGGACCGAGACGACGGGCACGAGTGCCGAGCGGACCTGGACGTTGCGGACCTGGACGCCGTTGTCGTTGTAGCTGTCGTGGACGAAGGCGATGCGGACGGTCTGGCCGGCGAGGTTGTCGATGGGAGCCGTGTAGTTGGTCCAGGCGCCGGCGTCGATGCTGGCGAGCTCGGTGGTGAAGCTGGCGGTGTCCATGCCTGAGGTGGAGAGGAGGACGCGGAGGTGGGAGCCGTAGCTGCTATAGGAGGAGCCGTAGGCGTCCCAGGAGACGACGAGGCCTTCGGCGTCGTCGGGCAGGACGATGGCGGGCGAGATGAGCCAGTCGTTGGCGTTGGCGTTGTAGTTGGCGCCGGAGCGCATGTAGCCGCTGCTATAGTTCCAGTTGGAGGATGTGGAGGCGTCGAGGTCGAGGGTGGTCCAGCAGGTGACGTTCTCGCCAGTGGCGAAGGTCTCGGTCCAGGGGACGTCGGAGACTGGGGCGCAGGTGGTGCGGAAGGTGCCGGAGAGGGCGAAGCTGGTGTCGCCCGGGGCGCAGTAGGCGCGGAGGGAGACGGTGTACTCGACGTTCTCGTCGAGGTCGGTTATGGGGTATGGGTTCTCGGAGACCTCGATGGGTTCGGCGTCGCCGACGGTGAGGAGCCAGGTGCCCTCGTCGCCGAGGGCGGTCCAGCCGATGGTGAGGCTGTTCTCGGAGGCGTCGACCAGATTGAGCGAGACGGGTGTTGGGCAGGTGTTGACGTCGATGCTGACGTTGTCGACGGCGACGGGCGGGTTCTGGTTGCCGGTGCCGTACCAGTAGAGGATGATGGTGTGCTGTCCTTCGAGCATGGTGAAGGGAGCGGCGAACTGGGTCCAGGAGGAGGAGGAGACGCATTCGCTGCCGATGAGTGTCCATTCGCTGGAGGGGGAGCTGCCGGCGACTGGGTGGACGACGGAGTCGGCGATATAGGCGCGCATGTAGCGGCTGCCGGCGGTGCCGGCGGCTTTCCACATGAAGCTGAGAGTGTATTCGCCGGAGGCGGGCACTTCGACGTGGCGGTAGGCGTAGGATTGGCCAGTGAGGCCGTCGGCCATGAGGTTGGAGGCGCCGTTGTCGCGACTGATGTAGAGGGAGTTGGAGCCTTCGTAGGCGGTGGCGGAGCCGATGTACCAGCCGTTGAAGCTGTTGGCGGTGTACCAGCTACAGTCGTCGCCGTCTTCGAAGCCTGTGGAGTAGGGGAAGGAGTTGACGAGGGAGTTGTCGATGACGGTGACGAGGACGCTGCGGGAGGCCTCGCCGTTGGCGTTGGAGGCGGTGACGGTGAGGATATCGGAGCCTGCGGCGGAGTAGACGATGAGGACGTTGGTGGTGTCCTGGCTGACGATTTCGGCGAGGCCGCTTTCGAGCATGGGGGAGGTCCAGGTGTAGGAGTCGACGTCGCCGGACATAAGGTTGGCGTCGAGGGAGAGGGTGTCGCCGATGTTGACGGAGTAGGCGTTGCTCGCGAAGGGACCGAGGACGGGGACGCCGACGCGGATGACGTTGAAGTCGTCGATCATGAGGGTGTAGATAGTGGGATTGCCGACGGGCGAGACCTTGATGGCGAGGCGGTCGCCGTCGCCCTGGTAGGTGTCGAAGAGAACGTTGTAGACGTGGTATCCGCCGCTGAAGCTGTTGGAGGCAATGATGTCGACGGTGTCGACGGGGACGAAGGTGTACTCGCCCTGGTCGTCGGTCTCGATGACGCCGGCTTCGAAGAGGAAGCCGTTGGTGGAGTAGGTGGTGACGGCGTAGAAGGAGAGCTGGAGTGTGCTGACGTCCTCCATGCGGGGCAGGGCCAGGATTTCGGTCTCGCCCTGGTTGCTCTCGAACTCGAAGTACACTCTGCTGTTGTGTGCATTGGGGGCATGGACGTAGGCCGAGGGGAAGACGGGGTGCGGGTTGAGGTTGGTGTTGGTGCCGGTGGCCACCTGCACCCAGCAGTCGGGGCTCTCGCCGGTGACGAGTTCCTCGAAGCCGCTGCTGAAGGGGACGGGTGCGTAGACGCTCTCGTCGCAGGGAGCGGAGAAGGTGAGGGTGCGCCAGTAGGAGGTGTCGTCGCCGTCGCAGAGGCGGGCGACACGGACTCTGTAGCGGGTGAGTGGGTAGGTGGTGAGGTCGTAGACGGTGTCGCCGGAGACGGGGTATTGGATGCCGTCGACTTCGACGATGTATTCATTGGAGGAGTCGAAGTTGGTGTCGCTCCAGCCGATGACGGTGGAGAAGGCGTCGTTTGGGGTCTGACGGACGGCCGTGGGCGGGATGCAGGTGGGGCAGCCGTTGGCGACGGCGACGACGGTGTCGCCGTTGTTGGCGGTGCCGTTGAAGAGTTCGGTGCCGGTGAAGTCGACGATGCGGAGGTTGGGGCTGCTGGTGTACTGCGGAGCGCCGTAGATGACAATCAGGCTGTCGCCGCTGCAGATGTCGACGCTGGTGTTGGTGTTGGCGTCGGCTAAGAGGGTGCCGTTTTGGTAGATGCGTGCATGAGGCATGTAGGAGGAAGAGGAGTAGTAGGCCGAGGGGATGACTTGCACCTCGCAGTTGCCATTCTGGCAGAGGGTGCGGAAGGTGCCGCTGAGGAATCCGGAGCTGTCGCCGTCGCCGCAGACGTTTTTCACCTGGACGAGGTGGTCGGTGTTGGCCGAGAGACCGGTAATGGTGTAGAAGGTGTCGGTGACGGAGGTCTCGTAGGCGCCGTCGACGAAGATGGCGTATTCCGAGGCGCCGTCGACGGGGGCAGTCCAGCTGACGTCGGCGCCGTTGTTGGTGATGGCGGCGAAGACCAACGACTTGGGCTTGCGGCAGATGGAGTTGCCGCCGGGTGTGTATTCGAACTTGGTCTTTGGCAGGAAGTTCTGGGAATAGTTGGTTTGAGAGCCGTAGCTGGTGGTGTAGGTGTAGCGCGATGCGTTGCTGAGCGAGACGCCGTAGAAGTAGGAGTCGCTGTACTCGCCGGAGGTGACGGTCTGGATGTCGATGAGGAGGTTGTCGCCATCGTAGATGAACTCGTTGTCGAACAGGAAGCTGAGTTCGTTGGTCTGGCCGTTGACGGTGCCCTGCCACACTTGAGTGAGGGAGGTGGTGGCGTCGAGGCCGGAGGAGAGGTCGGCGGCCGTGGTGGTGCCGACGCTGATGGTCACGGTGATGTCCCACGGGCCACTGTTGACCTGCGAGAGGTAGAAGGTGAGGCCGCTGATGGTGCCGCCCAGCATGTCCTCGATGGAGTCGGCCGGGTAGATTACCTGATTGTGCTGGTTGGCGTCAGTGTAGTAGCCATAGATGGGGATGTACCTGTTGGTTGTCGAACCATTGGCCACCAGGAGTTCATCCTGAGCACTTGCCATCGCCGGCAGCGCCACCAGGGCCGCCAGCGCGAAGAAACGATGTATTTTTTTTAACATAATGTATTGATTTATAATTTGTAATTTGTGTTTTATATCTTCTTTGACACCTGCAAACATACGACACTTTGTTTATGTTTGCAAATTATTTTTTTTATTGGAGGACGACAAAACCGCAAACTGCAACACCGGCCTGCGTTGCGGGGAAGACACTTTTTTTTTCGGCAGGGGGGGGCGGGAGGGGGGAGAGAGGACCCAGAGAGGGGGGAGAGAGGGGGGAGAGAGGCTC
>OCTW011606340.1_pt1 | contig 11747 bp, 6 predicted proteins | sample 1539671 | NCBI WGS metagenome assembly OCTW01 (sample SAMN02144230, study PRJEB22623) | gut metagenome | biome: sheep rumen | host: Ovis aries | place: New Zealand | reverse complement strand
TACTTCACAACCTTGCGCACGGTGCCGTCGGCTTGACGCTGGATGGTCAGGCCCTTCGCCGTCGTGGCTTTGACGGCACGGCCGCCGAGGTCGAAGGCCTCCTGTACATTGTTCATTGTACATTGTACATTATTGACCCCCGTGACGACGGCCTGGCTGGTCAGCTGGACGGGAGCCTTCAGCGAGCCGAGCATGGCGCCGAAGGGGACGGTCTGGTCGATGTCGAACAGCTCGCCGGTCAGCTCGTTGCGCAGGCGGAACGACACCTGCTCGCCGTTGTTGGCATGGACGGTGATGAACATGCGGCCGTCGACGCACTGGCCCTCGCCGCGGCACTCGTCGCCGACAAAGGCGCCAATCGACCATTGTTCATTATTCATTGTACATTGTTCATTGACCACGGCCACGATCGACATGTTGTCGCGGTAGGGGCGCGGGTCGTACTGCCAGGCCGAGCGCGGGCTGACCTTGCGGCGGGCGTTGCCACCGGGCTGGACCTGATCGTCAGGCGTATAGACGTTGACCTCCGACTGCCAGTCGAATGACGACACGGCGTCGGTGCTGTTATAATAGAGGTAGGACTGCCAGGGCTGCATGCCCTTCAGCGTGCCCGTCCACGACGTGCCGTCGTACTCGACGAAACCGCCATCCTTCGACACGATCTTGTCGCCGGCCGCACCCTGGATGCCGAGTTGGTCGAACGTCATGAAGTGATAGTAGGGATAGGGAATCCATGTCCAGCCGCGCAGCAGGTTCTGCGGCATGGCATCGGGTTGATAGAAGCCGCTGAACTGGATTTTGGCGTCGTCAATGCCGCGGTCGCGCGTGGCCTTGATTTTATAGGCCACCAAGCCCTTGAGACCATTGTCGTAGAGGTCGCCGAAGTAGCCGATCTCAGAGTCGCGGGCCATGAGCTCGTCCTGCGAGCGCACCTCGAGGATGCCGTCGGTGCCGAAGTAGTCGGTGAACTCGCGGTTCGAGACGTCGGACCAGAGCGTGCGCCACTGCCAGCCCTCGTCGAGCGTGAGGGCCACGCCGACGTTGACGTCGCTGTCGATGACGTTCAGATAATTGCTCTCGTCAGAATAGGTCAGCAGCAACGAGCCGCCGTCGGGCTCCTGCGGATAGACGTCGATGACGATGGTGCCGTCGGCCTGCTTCACGGGCTTGTCGAAGGTCATGTAGGGCCACGACTCGGGCAGATTGTTGGCCGTACCCGAGGCTCTGAAGGCATTAAGGTCGACATCGGCATCGGCGGGCTGCGGCGTCAGGACGATCTGATACTTGCCGCCAATGGCCATCTCCGTGGGATAGTCGGCAGTGAAGCCCGACAGACCCTCCTTGACAATAATCTTAAAGGTGCGCTCCACCGTTGTGCTATGATCCTGACGAGGATCGATGAGGTTGGCCAGGAAGTCGGCGTAGGTGATGGCCATCGTGACGGTCGTCTCGCCGATGCTCAGAGCCTTGGCGTTGACGGTGACGTCAACCGGCGTGTTGGTGGCTGTCCGTCGGATTGTGACATTAACGGTGGCCACATCGGGATTGCTCGACGTCGTCGTGGCGGTGACGAAGCTGGCATTGGCGGGCACGAAGGTGATGTTGTTCTTCACCTGCTCGGAGATGTCAACCTGGGTGCCGTCATAGGTCGTGACGATGTCGCCACCGAAGCTGACGTCGTTGGCCTGGATGAAGATGCTGAAGTTCTTGTAGGCTGACTCTACGCCGGAACCGTCATCGGCCACGGCCTTGACGCGGCCGATACCAGCGCTTTGGGCCAGCACCCTGCCGTCTGAGAGCGTAAAATCATTTGCCACTTCAAAATGATAGCTCTTGTTGGTGGCATCCTCGGGCAGGATCGTCACGACAGACTTGAGATAGTCGGTCGGGTCGTCACCGACGTTAAGCCAGGTAATGTTTGCCGTATTGATCGTGATGCTCGTCACGGGCACGACGACATGCACGGTCACCGTGGCCTCGAGGCGGGGAAGGTTAGACGAGCTGTTATAGTCGAACACCTGAGCCGTCATCGTGACATCGCCGCCGGCCAGGGGATTCCAGCCGTCGGCATCGGTCAACGGGGCGACGATGGTCTCGTCGGCCGACTTCCACACAATCTGGTCGGTGGCGTCGGCGGGATCCATCGACACGGCGGCTGCCAAGGCAGCGGTGAGGGTCTCGCTGTCGCCCTTGTTGACGGTGATCTCGGGCGTGTTGACCACAAGCTCCGTGGCGGGGTTGATGATGGTCACTTCCATCGTTTGCCAGAAGTTAGGCAGGTCGGCATAGTGGACCATCACAGGAACTCCCTCGGCTACTTGCAGACCGGTGAGCATGTTGTTCTCGATCTTCACCTTGTCAGCCTCGCGAGAATAGTCGTATGTCAACTTCGAATAGTCGATCTCGGCGTTCTCAGGATAGGGGAGGATGACGGTCGTCAGGTCGAAGGGCACATCCTTCGTGACGGTGATTGTTTTGGGCACTATCAGGTCTGTCAGTCCCTGCTTGACGTTGACGGTGAGGGTGAAGGTGCTCTCCTTGAGCGTCTCACCAGTCGGGTCGGCATTGTAGTCGGGATAGCTGACGGTGAAGGTCAGCGTGGCCGTGCCGGTGCCGTTCACCAGGATGCTGCCGACCAGCTCTCCACGCATGAACTCGACAGAGGGTTCGACCACATCGGGATTGTCAGACGTGACCTCGATGTTGAGGTCCTCATAGCCTTCGGGAGTGAAGGTGACGAGCTGCTTGACCTGGTCGAAGATGTCGAACTCAGAGTCGTAATAGGCCACCTCGAGGGTCGAGGGGTTGGCCTGTCCGGCCTTAGCCCAGTTCTGAACATTCACCTCGACAACGCAGGAAACACCGACGCCATCGAGGGTGACGCTGACATAGGTCGAGCCGCTCTTGAGGGCCTTGATCGACGTCTGGCTGACGGACAGCACGGACGCATCGGCATTGGGGCCAATCGAATAGACGACGGCGGGCGGCGTCTGCTCCACATCCTCAGGCAGGATGGTGTAATAGTCCTTGATGCGCTCGATGATGTCGTCGCCGACGTTACAGTAGAGCACGTCGCCCTCGGGCTCGATGGCCCACTCCGTGCCGGAGAGGACGACGAGATTGCTGGGCTCGCCGTACTTGCCTTCGTTGGCGAAGGTGATGGTCTGGCTTGGCGTCAGTTCAATCACGGCATTGCTTACTTCGTCGAAGACCTTAAAGGTGATGGGCTTGCCCGTGTCGCTGTCGCTGTCGCCGAAGTTGCCCGCGACGTTGAGGACGAAGTAGTTCTTGTCCACATAAGTCGCTAAGGCGGGATTCGCCGCACAACGGGCTACGGCACGACACTCGTCGCCGACGAAGGCTGCCACCTCGTAGGTAGCGTAGTCTTCAGACTGCTGGTTGGCAAGATCCAGCTTGGCATAGACCACCGTTGAGCCGTAGGAGCCCTGCTGACTGGGGTCGAAGCTGAGCTCGAAGTGGGAGTCCTGCGCCCACATGCCCGCGAAGCTGGCGAGCAGCGTGAGTAAAGTCAGAAATCGTTTCATAATGTTGATTGATTGTTTGAGATGAATAATAATAATTTCACGGAGAAGAATGCATATTTCGGCGGTTTCATCGTCGCAGACGCTCCATCAGGCGGCGCCACAGCGGAGGCTTCGCCGCTGCTGCCTGCTGCCGGGCCTCGAGCTCCTCCTGCTTGAGGTTGACGGCCCGGATTTCAGCCTGCTGCTGGTCGATGTCCTCCTGCGTAGCAGAGAAACTTGAATAATCCAGATTGCTCATGACGTCACGAAATAAATGAATTCGGGGCAAAGATAGGGAAAGAAACTGAAAGCGAGTTGCAAATAATTATTAAAGGTTTGTCATTTTCTGCGATTATCGACGTCCGCAATTTGTAAATATGTGACATAAAGAAGATGCTTACCACTGATTCACAAGTGGTTAGCATTTACAAATTAACAATTAAGAAATATACAACCTATTTGGCCCGCCTTGCCCACTGCGAGGGGCTCATGTCGAAAGCCTTCTGGAAGGCATGGCTGAAGTGGGCCACGTCGCTGAAACCGGTGCGATAGGCCACGTCGCTGATTGTGAGCTCGGGGTGCTTGTCGAGCAGGCGCTGGGCGTTGGCCAGCCGGATCTGCAGGATATAGGTGGCGGGGGTGCGGCCGGTGATGGCGCCCACCTTGCGGCGCAGCTGTCCGGTCGACATGTTGAGATGCTGCGCGATGGTGTCGACATCGCTCTGTCCGCGGCCCATGAGCGAGCAGACGAGGTCGGTCAGACGGCCGATGAACTGGGCGTCGCTGCGCGAGAGGAACTTGCCGTCCTGCGCCGACTGGTCGGAGCCGAGGGTCAGCATGCGCGAGAACTTCTCGCGCAGCAGCCGGCGCGTCTCGAGCAGCTGCTCGACGCGGGCCGTCAGCTCCTGGGCGTTGAAGGGCTTGTAGAGATAGGCGTCGGCGCCGGCCTCGATGCCGCGGATGAGGTCGTCGCTGGTGGTGCGTGCGGTGATGACGATGATGGGCACGTGGCTGACGACGTCAGAGGCCCGTACCATGCGGCAGAACTGCAGTCCGTCGACCTCGGGCATCATGAGGTCGGTGATGATGAGGTCGGGCACGATCTCGCGGGCCTTCTCGAATCCGATGCGGCCGTTGGTGGCATAGAAGATCTCGTAGCGGTCGCGGAAGAGCGACCCGATGTAGTAGGCCACGTCGCGGTTGTCCTCGATGACGAGCAGTCGGACGTTGTCGTCGTCAGTCGCATCGCTGACGTCGCTGTCGATGAGCTCGGCGTTGCCCGACGGGGTGAGCCCCGTGGCGGCAAAGGCGGCCAGTCCGCGCCGCTCGTCGTCGGTGAGCGGTCGCCACTGCCCGACGGTGACGGGCATCGTGACGGTGAAGATGGAGCCGTGGCCGGGCGAGGAGTCGACCTCGATGCTGCCTCCGACGGCCGTGATGATCTGTCGGACGAGGGCCAGTCCGACGCCCGTGCCCTGTGCGCTGCTGTCGTCGCCCGCCTGATAGAAAGGCTCGAAGATGTGCTGCTGGTGCTGGCGGTCGATGCCACAGCCGTCGTCGGCCACCTGGAGCAGGAACTGCTGCTGCTCGTGGCGGGTGGTGATGCGCACGTGGCCGCCCTTGGGTGTGAACTTCAGTGCGTTGGAGACGAGGTTGTTGACCATCTTCATCACGTAGTCGGGCACGAAGTCCATCGTCACCTCGTTCTCGCGCGGTGCAAAGATGAGTTCGATGCCCTGAGAGTGAGCATAGTCGTAGAACGTCTCGACGATCATCGAGAGGTAGGGCACGATGTTGTCCGTGCGCCAGTCGGGCTCCGCCACGTTGGCCTGCACCTTCGACAGGTCGAGCAGCTGGTTGATCAGCGCGAGCAGCTGCGAGCCCTCGCGCTCGATCATCGTGCCGGCAGCGCTGACGGCCTCGCTGGGGTCGGCCTGCAGCTGGCGCCCCTTGCCGAGGATGACGGTGAGCGGTGTGCGAAACTCGTGGGTGATGTTGGTGAAGAAGTTCTCGCGGGTGCGCTGCAGGCTGAGCAACTGCTGGTTGGAGCGGTTCTTCAGGCGAATGGCATAAAGGAGGAAGGCGAGCGCGACGAGCATCAGCGCGACGACGGCGATGCCCGAGAAGAGGATGATGCGGCTGGTGCGTGCGCGGGCGTCGCTCTGCTCCTGCAGCTCGTCGTTGCGGAACTCGGCGTTAGCCTTGCCCAGCGCCTCGTGCAGGTCGGCCATGTGGAGCGAGTCGGCCATCTGGGCATAGCGAGTGATGGCCAGCAGTGCGCCGTGCTCGTCGTAGGGCAGCAGGGCCTCGTGGAGCGCCTTGAGGTCATAGCAGACGGCGCGTGTGTTGCCCTCCTGCTCCTCGATGCTGATGGCCTGCCTGAGGGCGTCGGCCGCCTCGTGGTTGCGGTGGAGGTCGAGCAGGTTGTGAGCCTTATAGACGAGACTGATGGCCAGCAGGTTGCGGTCGGGGACGGCCATCTGCCTGACCAGGTCGATGGCCTGCTGGGCGGCCTGCAGTCCGCGCTCGTAGTCGCCCTGCCGGTTGTAGGCGTAGCTGATCTGCGACAGGTGGTTGACGGCCCCGGCGCTCGACCCAACGGCCTTGGCCGCCTCGACGGCCTGCCATCCGTAGTCGATGGCGCGTGCCGTGTCGCCGGCGAAACTGTAGACCTCGCAGGCGATGCCGAGCGCGTTGTGGGTGTTGTTGTTGAGTCCCAGCCGGGCGTTGGTCTCGATGGCCTTCTCGACGAAGTCGGTGGCCTCGGCGGGCAACCGGAGGCTGATGTTGATGCAGGCCAGATAGAGGTAGGCACGCGACTGCTGCAGCAGGCGCCCCTCCTTCTGGGCATACTTCACGGCCTCCTGGGCGGCCTCGGTGGCCTCGCTGATCTGTCCGGTCTTATAGAGGAGGTAGGCGCGGTCGCTCATCATCGTGGCGCGTATCTCGGGCTGGCGTCCGGCGAGCGGGAGGGCGCGGTCGATGTAGCGGAGGGCGCGGTCGAAGTAGGCGGTGTTATAATAGAAGCGGTCAGCGGCGAACCATACGCGCAGGTCGACCGAGTCGGCCGGTGACGAGGCGGGGGGCAGCGGCAGGCTGTCGACCACCTCGTCGCCCTCGATGCACAGTGGCACGAGTCGGCGGGCCAGCGCGACCTTCTCTCCGCGTCCGGCCTGGTCGTAGAGGGCCAGCAGCGAGTCGACCGTCGCCACCGGATTGTCGGCAGCGCGGCCTGCGACGGCTGCCAGGCAGCCCAGGATGACGGCCACGATTCTCAGTTTCATCATTGTCTCAGTTTAGAATCTTTTGCCTTCTATATAACAAATGGTTATTACACCGCTTTGCAGTAGGAGGCGACGTGTCTCACGTCGCAATCCAGCAGTTTGTTGCGACGTGAGACACGTCGCCTCCTACTTGTGCGCTGCAAAAATACTGCTTTTATTTCAAAAAGCCAAACAAAAATGACAAAACTTTTTATTTGGCTAAGCCAGATTCGGGGCTGATGCTTACGATCTGGCCGTAGTCCCCTCATTGACGAGGAGAGGACTACGGACAGAACTGCAAGCCAAGGATGGGGCGAGCGGCCCCTACTCGGCGAAGGCGGCAGCCTCAGCGGCGGCGATGATGTCCTCGCGGTCCTGCTCGGCCTTGTTGTGGGTGATGTCCTCGAGGGAGAGCTCATCGATCTCGGCCTCCACCTGCTCGCTCTTGGCGGGCTGCGGGGCGGCCTCGACGGCGTCGTCGTCGCTGCGGCGACGGCGGCGGGCCTGCTTCTCGGCCTTCACCTCGTCGATGGTGGCGGGGTGCTCCTGAGCGATGATGAAGTCGGTCTTCTCAGCCTCCAGGTTGGGAGCGGCGGCGGTGGGCTCCTCCTCCATCTTGGTGCGCTCCGACTTGGCCTGGAAGATGGCGTCGATGAACTGCGGCTCGCGGCGCAGGCGCTGCAGCGTCTCCTTGGCAGCCACCTGCTGCGCCTCCTTCTTCGAGTAGCCCTGTCCGCGGCCACCGTCGACGCCCTCGATGACGACGGCGACGCCGAACGTGGGCGAGCCCTTGTCGTCCTTGCCGGCGTCGAGTGTGCGGAAGTCCATGCGGACGCGGTTCTTCTGAGTCCATTCGATGAGCTTCGACTTGAAGTTGACCTCCTTGTAGGCCACCTTGTCGATGTTGACCATCTGGGCCAGGATGCGCTTCTTCATGAACCGCATGACGGCGTCGTAGCCCTGGTCGAGATAGATGGCGCCGACGAGGGCCTCGAAGGCGTTGCCGGCCATATAGCTGTTGTGGGAGCGCTGCGGACCGTTGCTCTGGATGAGCTCCACGATGCCCATCTCCTGGGCGAGCTTTCCGAGCGACTCGCGGCTGACGAGCTTCGAGCGGGTGTTGGTCAGGAATCCCTCGCGCTTGCCGCTGAAGTGCTCGAAGACGATGTGTCCGACGACGGCGTCGAGCAGTGCGTCGCCGAGGAATTCGAGGCGCTCGTTGTTCAGCGGGCGTCCCTTGTCGTTGCGCTGTCCGCTGCTCTTGTGGGTCAGTGCAATCTTGTAGTGGCTGATGTCGTGGGGATAGAATCCGAGGATCTGCCTGAGCTGCCGGCGCAGTTCCTTGTCGTCCTGGAAGCAGAGTCTCAGTCTGTCGATGATGTCGTTGAAGTTCATAGGTAAGAGTGGCCCACCCCCCGCCCCTCCCAAGGGGAGGGGAGCTCAGGTAGTCTTGACGGGGAAGAGCTGACCTATCTCCCCTCCCTTGGGGAGGGGCAGGGGGTGGGCTCTTTTAATACTTCTTGAACACCACGCAGGCGTTGTGACCGCCGAATCCGAAGGTGTTCGACAGGGCGGCGCGCACGGTGCGCTGCTGGGCCTTGTTGAAGGTGAAGTTCAGTCTGTAGTCAATCTCGGGGTCGTCGTCGCCCTCGGCGTGGTTGATGGTGGGCGGGATGATGTCGTTCTTCACGGCCAGCACGGCGACCATGGCCTCGACGGCGCCGGCAGCACCGAGCAGGTGGCCGGTCATCGACTTGGTCGACGAGATGTTGAGCTTGTAGGCAGCGTCGCCGAAGACCTCCTTGATGGCCTTGGCCTCCGAGATGTCGCCCACGTGCGTCGAGGTGCCGTGGACGTTGATATAGTCGATGTCCTCAGGCTGCAGACCGGCGTCCTCCAGGGCGTTGCGCATGACGAGCTTGGCGCCCAGTCCCTCGGGGTGCGAGGCGGTGATGTGGTAGGCGTCGGCACTCATGCCGGCACCGGCCATCTCGGCATAGATCTTCGCGCCGCGGGCCTTGGCGTGCTCCAGTTCCTCCAGGATGAAGCAGCCGGCACCCTCAGCCATGACGAAGCCGTCGCGCGAGGCGCTGAAGGGGCGCGAGGCCCCGGCGGGGTCGTCGTTGCGGGTGGAGAGGGCGTGCATGGCGTTGAAGCCTCCGACGCCGGTCTCGCAGACGGCAGCCTCGGCTCCGCCGGCGACGATGGCGTTGGCCTTGCCCAGACGGATGAGGTTGAAGGCGTCGGCCAGTGCGTTCGACGACGAGGCGCATGCCGACGACGTGATGTAGTTAGGTCCGTGCAGACCGTACATGATCGAGATCTGGCCGGCAGCAATGTCGGCAATCATCTTCGGGATGAAGAAGGGGTTGAACTTCGGGCCGTCCTCGCGGTGCGCTCCGTAGTAGGTCACCTCGTCCTGGAACGTCTGGATGCCGCCGATGCCGACGCCGTAGACGACGCCGATGCGGTCGCGGTCCTCTGTCTCGAGGTCCAGGCCGGAGTCCTCCATGGCCTGGCGCGCGGCTATCATGGCCAGCTGCGTGTAGCGGTCCATCTTGCGGGCCTCCTTGCGGTCCAGGTAGTCGTTCACGTTGAGGTTCTTCACCTCGCAGGCAAACTTGGTCTTAAACAGTGTGGTATCGAATTTCGTGATCGAGGCTGCGCCGCTGACGCCTGCCAGCAGGTTCTGCCAGGTCTCTTCGGGGGTATTGCCCACGGGGGTGACGGCGCCCAGTCCGGTCACTACGACTCTTTTTAGTTCCATAATTTGAAAGGAATAGTGAAAAGCGAAAAGTGAAAAATTTGCTGCCGCTCACTCAAAAGTGAAATAATGGGGCGGCAGCAAATTTTTCACTTTTCACTGTTCCTTTTTACTTTTTATTTCTGATTCTCCTCGATATAGGCGATGGCGTCGCCGACGGTGCCGATCTTCTCAGCCTTGTCGTCGGGGATGGAGATTCCGAAGGCCTTCTCAAACTCCATAATGAGCTCGACGGTGTCCAGCGAATCAGCACCCAGGTCGTTGGTGAAGCTTGCTTCGGGCTTGACCTCAGCCTCGTCCACACCCAGTTTATCGACGATAATCTCTTTCACTTTGCTTTCAATTTCTGACATGATTTTTCTCTTTTAAAGTGTTAATAATTAATGTTCTCTCTGAAATGATATCTTGAAAATCGGGTGCAAAGTAACAAATTTTCTTTCACTTACGCAAACTTTTTGGCAAAAATCTGACTTTCCCCTGCACACGGGTGGGGTAAGTGTGCAACTTTTTGCTCCTTTATTGACGAATATCATTTCTTTTTGCTAACTTTGCAGCCGTCATGACCAATAAGACCGACACCGCCATCCTGCGCCTGGCCCTGCCCAGCATCATCCAGAACGTCACCGTCCCCCTGCTGGGCCTCTGCGACGTGGCCGTCATGGGCCACGTCGGAGGGGCCGCCCACATCGGAGCCATCGCCGTCGGGTCGATGATCTTCAACGTCATGTACTGGCTCTTCGGATTCCTCCGCATGGGCACCAGCGGGCTCACCTCGCAGGCCCTCGGCGCCCGCCGCCTGGCCGACGTCGGGGCGATGCTGCGCCGCGGCCTCCTCGTCGGCGTGGGCCTCGGGCTGGTGATTGTCATCCTCCAGGTGCCCCTGCGGTCGCTGGCCCTCGCCCTGATGCGCCCGACGGCCGACGTGGCCCGGCTCTGCCTCCCCTATTATAATATATGTGTATGGGGCGCGCCGGCCGTGCTGGGGCTCTACGCCCTCACCGGATGGTATGTCGGCATGCAGAACACCCGTCTGCCCATGCTCATCGCCGTCCTGCAGAACGTCGTCAACATCCTGCTCTCCATCACCCTCGTCGTCGCACTCGGATGGGGCATCCGAGGCGTCGCCCTCGGCACCGTCGTGGCCCAGTGGGTGGGCTTCCTGACGGCCCTGCTCCTCCTGCGCCGCTACTACGGACCCACGCTGCGACGCCATCCCTCGCCCCTTTCCGCCGTCTTCAGCGGACTGGGCCGGTTCTTCCGCCTCAATCTCGACATCTTCCTCCGCACCCTCTGCCTCGTCGCCGTCAACCTATGGTTCACCTCCGCCGGCGCCGCACAGGGTGCACTGACGCTCGCCGCCAACACCCTGCTCATGCAGTTCTTCATGCTCTTCAGCTACGTCATGGACGGCTTCGCCTACGCCGGCGAGGCCCTCAGCGGACGACTCTACGGCGCCCGACGCACCGACGAGCTGAGCCGCACCGTCAGCCGCCTCTTCCGCATCGGATGGCTCGTCGCCATCGGCTTCACCGCCGTCTACGCCCTCGCCGGCCCCCTCCTCCTACGCCTGCTCACCACCGACGCCGACGTCGTCAGCCACGCCCGCCACTTCCTCCCCTGGGCCGTCCTCATCCCCCTCTGCGGCATGGCCGCCTTCGTCTGGGACGGCATCTTCATCGGCCTCACCCGCTCGCGAGCCATGCTCGCCGCCTGCCTCCTCGCCGCGGCCACCTTCTTCGCCCTCTGGCTCGCCCTCCGCCCCTCTCTGGCCAACCACGCCCTCTGGCTCGCCCTCCTCGTCTACCTCGCCCTCCGCGGCCTCGTCCTGGCGTTCCTCTACCGCCGGAAAAGCCGTTAGACAATCTCTCGTCACGTCGTGACCGCATGCCGTCACGACGTGATTTCATGCCGTCACGCCGTGACCGCATGCCGCCACGCCGTGACGTCACCTTCCGCCGACGCCCCTACGATATTATGAATCACGAATTTGAGAATTTGAGAATTAGAATATTTATTAAGTAACTATTAGTATGAGGAAAGATACAAGCATCAGCCGAAACTTAGAGAACCCACAAAAAAGTTACAGACCACCCAAAGAAGTTAGAGACCCCACCCCCAACCCCTCCCCTTGAAGGGAGGGGAGCGGCTGCGCCGTCATTCCCCATCGGACAGTGCGCCAGCCCCCCCCCCCCCCCC
>OCTW011434322.1_pt1 | contig 11751 bp, 18 predicted proteins | sample 1539671 | NCBI WGS metagenome assembly OCTW01 (sample SAMN02144230, study PRJEB22623) | gut metagenome | biome: sheep rumen | host: Ovis aries | place: New Zealand | reverse complement strand
AAACATATAATGCTAATCAAATTAATACTTGGATTTAGAATTTTGATTTAAGTAAGATTATAGACTCTGCTAATAGAAATATGGCCAAAAAGAATATAGCCGCAGATAGCTTAAAAGAAATTATTGATTTATAGTCAATTGCATAGCAAGTATAGCAAGTACTATCTGCCGCTAACGGGAAAATTTCATTAAATGAGTCTAATTTACGCCCATAGATTGAGGCTTTAACTGCATCTGAAAATGAGTTTAGAACTTCAATTGAAAATGCAGCACGAGCTTAGCTTTCTTAGTAGTCAGCGTTTGGGACTACAAGTACGGCTTGTTCTCAATTAAAATATGCTTTATAGCAAACTAATGTCGAATATATGAAAATGGCACGTACAACTAATATGATTTAGGGCATTAGAAATACCGTACTTAATTTTATGGGATTTACTTAGGTATTAAATTTAACTAAAAAAGCGATTAAAGAAGCAGCAAATCATATTAAAGAATTAGATACAGTTATGAATAAAATTGCCATTGTTACTGATATGGATACTAGTGACTTATGGGGATAGATAGATTAGTATAGTAAGATGGCATAGTCATATGGCACAACTATTAAAGGTGCATATGAAGTTTCATAGATTTATTATCAACAGGGTTTAGGAACTTCTGATGTTTTAACATTAACAAACGAAACTTTAAAGTTAGCTAAAATTTCTGGTTTGGATTATGCTACAACTACCGACTATATGACTACAGCAATTCGTGGCTTTAAAATGGAGATGCAAGACGCCGCGTCAGTAGTTGATGTATATAGTGCATTAGCTGCAAATACCGCAGTATCTTAGGAAGAACTTGCTGTTGCTATGAGCAAGACTGCTTCTTCTATGGAGTCAGTTGGTTCTAGTTTTGAAGAAACATCTGCCATGATTGCTACTATGGTAGCCGTTACTCGTGAATCTGCTACTAATATTGGTAGTGCAATGAAATCCATTGCTTCTAGATATGGCGAATTAACTAAAGATCCAACTATATTAAAAGATGCTGAAGGAGAAGCAATTTCATTTAATAAAGTTGATACCGCATTATAGTCAGTTGGAATTTCTATGAAAACGGTAGATGGATAGTTTAGAAATTTTACTGATGTTATTATTGAATTAGGTGAAAAGTGGGATTAGTTAGATAGCACTTAGCAAAGATATATTGCTACTTAGTTTGCCGGAAATAGACAGCAAAGTCGTTTCTTAGCTCTAGTAGGAAATGTTGATTTATTAAAATCAAATCTTAATGTAGCTGAAAATAGTGAAGATACTGGTACCGTACAAGCATTAAAATCTCTTGATTCATTAGAATCAAAAATTAATTAGGTACAGGTAGCATATCAACAATTTTATACTAATATTGGCGCGGAATCTGCCTGGAAAGGCGCGTTAGATATAATTAAGAATTATATTAATATGCTTAATAATTTACCTAAATTATTCGGTAAAATTCCTGTTGGTGCAGTTAGTATGATTGCAGATGCTATTATGTTAATAAAAAATATGGGGAGCTAGATCATAGATTGGATAGGCTCACTATATAAAGAAATATTAGAGAAACGTGAAGCATCTAATTTTACTGAATCTTTAGTAACAGCTATTGGCGAAGCAATTGCAAGAAGTGAATAGGTCGCGCGAGAAGGCGGGGCTGCTATTGGAACTGCAATGAAAGAAGGCATGGAAGCTGCTGGATAGCCTAATGTTAATCCAAGCCAAGCCAAGTCAACTGCAACAGAAAAGGCAGTTACATCATCAAAAACTGGCGAAGTTGCTGAGATTCCTGTAAAAGCAGTCCCATAGCTTGATAGCGTCCAAGAGGCTAAAGATCAAATTAAAGCTGAAGTCACGGCAGAACCCGTACAGGCACCTATAAATCCTTATGAAACAGAGATTACAGCGATATAGTAGCTAATATCTTTGATACAGTAGCGTAATGAGGCAAATGCAGCTGGTAATGCAGAATAGGCTAAAGCTTTAACTGAATAGTTTAATCAATAGCGCGATGCTTATAATCAAACTTATAAAGATGGCGCAATAAAAGAATCAATTGCAGATACGGCAACAATAGATACTTTGAATCAACTTATTCAAAAATATCGTGAATTAGCAGATGCTGCGCGTGATGCAGGATAGTCAATGAAAGATGGTGCGCCAGTTCAGCCTTCTAATCCGGAGCCTCAGTAGCCCGCACCTTAGCCAGTAACTGAAAATATTCCAACTCAGCCAGTATAGGCGCCAACAGTTGATGCAGGTCAAATTCAAGCACAAATAGCAGCGTTATAGCAGTTATAGGCAGCTTATGCTTCATTGTCTTCTGCTTAGAGTAGTACCTCTGGTTTAAGTTTCCTTAAGTAGGAAGAAATTGAAAAAGCCAAGACTACCATTGAAGAAATTACTCAAAGTCCTTTATTTACTGGCACAAATATGGCTTTAGGTAGTTGGGAAACTGTAACTACTAACTTAGAGAGACTAAGAGAATTAGCTAAAGAATTAGGAATTGATCTTTAGGAAACAGGAGCACAAGGGGCTCAGGCTGGTGCGACCGCGGCAGAAGGTCAATAGTAGCACGAAGGAGTAGTCCAACGTTTAACAGAAAAATATGAATTATTAAAAGAAAAGATGTAGAATTTGCCATAGTCATCTTCTCTCTTTAATAATAGTAAGCTATCCTCATTTGCTAGCGGATTAAGAATGTTAACTGGTCTTTTTGATTAGACCTCATAGGGTGGCAAAGCCGCGGCGGGAAGCATTATGTTAATTGGTGGTGCGCTGTAGGTTATTAGTAATATAGGAAAAGGTAACCCATTTATAGCAATTGCTTCTGGTATCTTGGCTATAGTAAATGGTATTAGCACTTTATATGAAAGTCCAGCAGAAAGGCTTGAACGTTTAGAAACTACTGCAACAGAATTATCTAATAAAGCAAAAGAATTAAAAGTTGATACTAAAGATTTAGAATAGTCAAAAAATAAAATTGAATCATTAGAGAAAGCGCGATATGAAAGTGCGGAAGCGGCAGAAGAATATTAGGAAGCAGCAGATGAATTAGCTGATAAATTTCCTATTTTAATTAGCGGATTTGACGATGCTGGAAATGCGATTATTGATGTAACTAGAATGGAAGATGAACTCGCCAATGCACGTCGTGAAACTGCTGAAGCTACGTTAAAAGCCGCAAAAGCAGAAAGAGATGCGAAGGTTGAGAAACTTAAAGATACCGGAAACGATATAGTTAATGCGGGTACAAATTTTGTTTCAGAGGCTGATAGTACAACAACCCAAGAAGATTTAGCAATAGTATCTCAGGTACGAGAGTGGAACGCAGATTAGTAGCATAGAGCTTTATTAAGTTAGATTTCAGGTAATGCTTATGCCAATTCTGGTATGATAGCTGGCTTAAATACAACTTATGATTCTTAGCAAGTATTGGCGGGAGCAGATGAATTCCTTAATGCAATTATGGTGAATGCTTCTGAACAATTGTAGGAACATTTAGCTCAATATTATCAAGAGGGTAATTTTAATATAGAAGAAGTCTATTCCTCTTTCTTTAATGAAGTTGGAGAATTAATAGAAACCAATGGTAAAATTGAAACGTATGGTATAACAGAGGATCAATTTTTTAATTTTCTATCATTTCTTGAAGCCTTTAGGGCCCCAACTGAGCAATCTACGAAAGATAATTAGACGATAGCTACTAAGTTAAGCGGAAATGTAGATTTTACGGAATTTCAAAAGGCTAATAAAGATACAATTAATTTTGAAGATGACGCTGCAGTTTTATCAGGCATTTATGAAAAATTCACAGAAGCATTTACAAATTGGGATATTGAGAATATTCAAAAATATTATGCTTTATATGAAACAGCAATTGCTACTTTAAATCATGATGGGCAATTCTATTAGAGAAATAAAGGTGCTATTGAAGAATAGCAAGAAAAATTAGGGCCATTGATGGCTACTTTTAGACAGACTTATGGCGAATATAATTCCGCAAATAAACAAATAATTTCTAGTGTTATTACTGGTTTAAAATATAATAGCGCGCAATATGATGCTATAGATGATTTAAATTTCTTATCCGAAAGTAATGGATTGACTGCAATTTTAAGTACGGATTTAGAAAATAAATTTAAAAAAGCTCAAGAAAAAGATCCGAGTTTACTTATGGAAGATTGGTTAAAAACCGATGAAGCCATGGGCGATATTGATATTGTTAATGATTTTTGGAAAAATTGGGCAGGTAAATATATTAATGGTGAAGTCGCGCACGAAGTAATTGATGGTATGTTAAAAGATACTACGCATTACTCCGCGTAGGATATTATAGCAAAATTGGGCCTAGAAGAAAATGATCCTTTTACGGGTTATTTAATTAATGCCTATCAATCAAGAACAGAGCAAATAAATACATCTATCAACACTATGTTAGATAAATATGGTAAAAATAGTAAAGGAGTACAACTCTTAAAAACAGGTGTTGTTGGACTAGTACATGATAATGCTAGTAAGTATGGTATTTAGGATTTTGATTTTACCTATATAGATCAATCTTTTTTAGACTAGGCGAGTACTGAAATTTTAGCTTTAGAATCCTAGGGATTATATGAAACGGCTTAGAATTATAGCCAGAGTTTAATTAGATTATACCAATATTTGCAGTATGAAACGGAAGAAGTACGTAATGCGGTATTAGATGCTTTTGTAAAAAATGGAGGGAATACTACATCCGGTGTTTCGGCCATGGTTACCGCTGCTAAAAATGCCGGTATGGAAGATACTTCTAAAATAGAAGCACTTGGAGAATATGTTAATTAGTCTTTTTCTTTATAGGCTTAGGCAATTGCTAATGAATTTATTGAAAAATGGGGAAAAGAAGGTCAAAAGCTTTATTCTAACCTACGTTCTGGTTTAGATATTTCATAGGTTGATGAAATTTTAGATTAGGCAAAAAATATGGATTTTGATCTTTCTCAAGATGATTTATTAGCAGATGGATAGAAATTTGTTCTTAGTGCGGAAAACACTGTTAAATATTTAAATGCTTATAAAGATTATTTACATGGTTCAGCGGCATAGACGGTAGAGTTCGAAAATGCATTGCGAGCTTGGCATGGTGATTCTCAAACCGCTTCTGATGTGGAAGATGTCTAGACAAAAGAATTTTGGGCTGATACTTTATAGCAAGATTTAGGTGAAGTTACTGGCTAGGTTCAAGAAGAATGGATTACGCTATTCAAGCAATTAGGAATAAATATAACAGATTATGCTGATAAACTTGAAGATGGATCTTACGCATGGAAAGAAAATATAAATACAGATGCAATAATAGATTAGTTTAATACCACCTATGATTCAGTGGTTTATGCTCAGTGGCTTATGGAGTCTGCTATTATGTCGCAGCTTAAGGCAGCCCAATGGGATACTGGAGATTATAGTTCTTTAGCTTCTGTTTAGAATGAAGCTTTTAAAGGCCGCACTAATGATGAGATTAAAACTGAATTATATAAATTAGCAGCAGGTATTGGCGATCTATCTATATTAGATACTTTCCCAGATGTAAAATCCGCAGTAGATCATATTTCAAAAGCGGAATAGGATGCTGCCTCTCGCTTAACTGCTAATTTTGATAATTTAAAATCTGCATTTGATCAATTAAGTTCTATAGGAATTGGTAGTGTCGTAACTGGTCGCCTACGCTATGAATTAGAACAGCTATCTATGGTGGACGATAATGGAGTAGTAAATAGTACTTTTGATTTAGTAAAAGCATATCAAGCTATTTATGAAAAGATGAGCGAACTTAATACTGCGACTATAGCTGAATTAAATTCTGCCTATGCTACTTTATTATCAGCAGAAGACCAAACTAATATAGATATTACGAGCGCTTTAAAAAATGCTTCTGGTATGTCTTATAATGAGTTTGGTCAATTATTATCTAGATATAATATTAAACTTGAATCTCTTTTACAAAATGAATTAACAGCATATATGGCTGGAATTGAACGTACTGGTTTTGGTTAGATTCGTATTAAAAATTGGGAAGCATTTGCAAAAACAGTATTTAATACAAACGATTTAGACGCTTTACGAAATAATCCAGAATATATTAGTGCATTTAAAGCATATAATGATGGGCTTATTGAACTCAACAAAAATGCAGAAGATGCAATTGTTGAAGAAGTTTCTTCTTTAAAAAATATGAAGCGTGGCTCATAGATTAATCTTACTAATTTTTATGTACGCTTATAGCAAGCTGCGTAGGAAGCGATTGATGAAGTTGATTTTAGCAGTTTATAGAATACTAATGTTCCTAATCTAGGAGAACGTTTAATTGTTTCTGGAACTGAAATGATGTAGCATTTCCCAAAGGATAATTTTATTCCTAAGGATTATGCTACTATTTATGGATCAACTTCTGCAATGAGAGAGAAATTCTCGTCTGCTCCAAATATCGCCGCGGTTTTTGCGTAGATTGATGAAGCTGGCGAAGTTGTTGATAATATTGATGCATATATTAATGAATTATATGAAGATGCTTTAAATGTTACTGCAATAGAAGGACTAGCTCATGATCCAGAAGCTGTTATTAAAGCAATTTAGCAATTAGATAAGTCTAGACGCAATTTAGCTATTGATATTCGTGAGTATGCTGATACATTAAGTCTAGATGAGGTTTTTGATTAGGAAGATGCTATTGCAATTGGTGCGCATCTTAAAGAAGAAGCGACTTCTTAGTTAAGAGCATTAAATTATGTATTAGAAGGATATGGAGCTACATTTGAAGAAGGGATTTTAACACTTTCCGATGATGCTAATTTATTTGGTGTTGCAGCAACTATTCGAGATATGGTGGATATTGCTGGTATAGAAATAGCTGATAATTTAGCAGAAATTAAAGATGCGATTAATGACGTTTTAAAATCATATTCAGATGCAATTAAGAAAGGTATTCAAGGCGGTATGACCAATGTTGAAGCATAGAATTTAACTTCTTATGCAAAAGATTTAGGACTTAATAATGAACTATAGTTTACTCAAACCACCGAAGGACTTAAATTGTCTAATCGCTCTGCGCGTGAATTATATAGTGCAATTAAAGATATAGATGCAATTCAGGGGCAAATTGTTTTTGATGAATTAAAACAGTCTCTTATTGAATCAGATGATCACTTTAAATCAATAGCAAGTACAACAGCTTATATAAAATAGTTACGCGAAGGTACAGCTTATCCGGATAATAGTAAACGAATTGCTGATTTAGAAGAAGAACTTGCTCTAGCTGAACGCATTTAGGCTGAGCGGGCAACTAGCGAAGATAGTTCTTACAATTTTATGGATAATGATATTCCAGCTGGTCAGCAAAATATGTTAAACTATTGGTCAAATTGGTCTGATGCATTTAAAGCCATTAAGAACTCAACCAAGGGCGGAAAAGCAAAAAATACTATTGGCTACTAGGATTTCTATAATATAGTTACAGAAATGGGCAATTTAGCTGATTTAACTGGAGAAGCAGTTAAATGGGGACAAAAGACAGTCGATAATTCTTAGAAGGCGGCGGATTTGATTACACTCGCGGCAGGGGCATTGAAAAATGTTGACGGCGAAATGGTAGTTGACCTAAGTAAAATTAAGATGAATATCAATACTGACGGCGTTAAACAAATGTCAGAGGATGTTGATAAAGCGTTAAATGTTTTTGCTCAAGAATAGATGGACATGCTTGATAGTATGATTAGTCTACTTGAAGTTATCGTCGCAATGGAACAATTAGGAGATATAGATACTAATTTTGATGGTGAAATTGACCTTAGTGAGCTATTTGATGATTGGGAAATATTAGGACCTGATTCAAAATAGTTTAGTCAAGAAGCACAGACTAGCGCACAAGCAATATTGGATCAAGCAAACGCATTAGGCCCTGATAGTGATCTTTATAAAGCTTTAGATGCTGTTAAAATCAATGGTTATAGTATGCGTGAAATGTTAGATGATGTTGCAAGTGGTATTCGAGATTTACCCATTTCAGCAGAAGCCTATCAGAGTGTTTTAAATGCATTTTATCAAGCAGCAATGTCCAATGATTGGGACGAGGATAATGTCGGAGAAAGTCTAAGAAAGATATTATCAAGCGCTGGTTTAGATAGCTATTCCATTGATGTTGGAGAAGCAAAAACTTTCTATGTAACGGGTTCTTCTCAATATGTATTAAATTGGGAAGGCGCGAATATGGATGATGCTATGGCCGCCTTAGAGAAAGCTGGAATTACTGAGAAAGACCAGCGTAAAGCAATATTTTAGGCTATTGATAAACTTAATAGTGGAGAAATTGAGGTTGGAACTGACCAATATGTATCATTAGATTATGCTGTACATCTGGCAACTGGTTCGATTACCATTGGAGATGAAAAAATCAAAGATGGAAAGCATAAGGGTGAGTATAAGGGGACGTTCGGTAATTCTACCTTTTATAATGAACATCGTGATGAATTAGAAAGTACTGTTCGAAAAGCATTACAATTTGAAGAATAGGGAATGAATGTTAGTATCAGTGAAGATTGTAATATTACAGCGACATATTCACAAGGTACAGCTACTATTAAATATGATAACGCGAAAGGTAAATATATAGGATACAATAAAGAAGAATGCAATTCTTTACAAGAAGCAATTCAGTCTTATATTAAAGCAGGATTTGCTAATGAAAAAGATGCTGGTTCATACGAAATTGATGGTAAAACTTATTAGGTTACGTATAATGAAGCATTAGGAATTTCTTATACGTTTACTCCTGAGTAGAAAATTGTTTATAATGGAAATACCTTTGAAGATTTAGGATCATTGTAGAAATATCTAGCCACTACTGATTTAATTAAAGATAAATCATAGTGGACTACTACCGATAAAGATATCGTAGATAATAAAACAGTATTCGAAGTCAAGGAAAATGGCGTAGCCAAAGTTACAATAGACTATGATGATGATAATGTAAACATTGATTACACGTTTGGCGGCCAAACTGTTAATAGTGTAGATGATTTTAAACAATTACTTGCACTTCAAACCTTAACAAAAGAGAGCTAGGGTGGAAAATTAGACACAACAACCAATACTGCGGAATTTACATACGCTGGTAATAATGTTGTCTGCTCTTTTGAGTATGGTGAGAACGGTGTTACATTTAAATACAGTTGTCCTTCTCTTGGCATCGAAACTGATTCTTTAGAGGCATTAAAATCTGCAATTGCTGTAAAGCAAAAAACTGAATTAACCGAGGATGCTTCTAAAAATGGCGAAATTGCGATGGATGGAGCTACTTTTACATATACCATTGATGCTGAAGGTAAGGTAAAAGTAGAATTAAAAGATGGTGGGAAGTTAAGTCCCGAAGATGCAGAAAAGACTAGATAGACGTTAGAATAGAATATGCAAAAATAGTTGACTGGAGAAGCTACTATTGATTTAGATCTTAAAGCAACTATTGTATCTGCTATTACTGAAGCGGTACAATCCTTAAATTCATTATCGGCAGATAATCTTACTTCAGTAGGAACATCTTTATAGACTATTGCATCTGCATTAAGTGCAATTTCTCAAATAGATGCAACCAATTTAAGTACTATACTTTCATCTTTAAATGGATTGACATCTGGAGATGGAGAGACTGTACATCCATTAGAACTTGAAGTTACAGCAAAAATTAAAGATTATATTTAGGGCGATATAGATCCAAATACATTAGTTAGTTCATTGGTTGCCAAGGTTGTTACTTTTACTGCTACAGCAGATCCAGATCAATTAACATCAGCTTTAAAAGCGGTAATTTCTTCCTATGATCCTGGTACAGATGATCCTAATAATTTAGTATCTGCATTAACCGCTATAGTAACATCCTATAGTTCTGACCCAGCTGAACCAAATAAACTGGTATCGGCTTTAACGGCTTATATTTCTGAATATAAAGACGGAGAAAATGTAGAAAAACCCACACTGGATGATTTGGTTTAGTTTATAAGTGATATTGATACTTCTGGCGCCGATGCTGCATTAGAAGCATGGCGTGCTCAGCAAGAAGCTAATGGTGTTACAATTTAGGTTAGTACTTTTACAGACGGAGAAGGCGCGAACTTTAATAAATCTGATATTGTTAGTAGAATGCAATAGGCCGTTGAAGAGCTTAATTCACTTTCTGGCTTTGAAGAAGGATTAGATTTTAGTTCTGTATATAATCAAGATTAGGTTATTAGTAATGTATTAAACTCTCTTGGACCGCAAACTGCGGCTGCGACGAGCGCTATAACGGATTATATGCAGTCTTTATTTACTAATTGGAATAGTGAGGGAGATTTTTCATCCTATTTATCTAATGAAGAAACTATATAGCTTAATGCTGAAGCCGAAATTATAGAAACAAATGTACCTGAAGAGCCAGTAGAGGTACCAGGCACTTTAAAACTTGAAGACGATGAAGAAGATCTTTTAATAGAAGATAGAGTTGAACCTTAGAAGATTATAGTTAAACGTGAATATGAAGATGAAGAAGGAGATATTCCTACAGAAGAGTCCGAGAAGACGATTCCTGTTAATGTAGATCCGGAAATTAATACTGATGAATTTTAGGAAGAGCTGCGTGAGGGCGGAGAAGCAGGAGGACAAAGCCTTAATCAAGGTACAGCTGAAGGTATAAAAGAAAATGTTGACGAAGCTACAGACGCTTCTAAGGACGCGGGCGGCCAAGTAGTAGATGCGGGAAAAGAAGGTTTAGGATCACATTCTCCTTCTATTTACATGATTGAAGCTGGTAAAGATCTTATTCTAGGTTTGGTACAAGGTATTACAGAGAATCAAGAACAAGCTATTACTACTAGTACACAATTAGGTACGGCAGTTATTGAAGCTATTGGTACAGCATTATCGGAAGGTTTAAATACGTTAGCTGAGGGAATTAATGAAGCAGTTGAATCCGTTGATAAATCTTATACCGAGTTAGAAACTAGAACTGAACAAGTTGCTGGTTCTATTCGTTCGCACTGGGATGCATTAGTCAATTAGATTACTGCCGCGGTCAGTCTAATTCAAAGCTTGGTATAGAGTTTATAGGAAAAGATTTCTATTACTTGGACTATTGGTAGCGAAGGCGGAAAATCAGATTTAGCTGGTTCTGGTAGCGGCTCAAATTTAGATCCTACACGTGGAGTTACCGCTTTAACCGAATATATGGATAAGATGCTCTCGACCATGGAGCATAACAAGGAAAAAGATACCTTTAAAGTAACAATGCCCGCTCTTACAATTGATACATCTACGACTAAGGTTAATATAGATGATATTGGAGCGAAAATTAAGGAAGAAGCTACTAAAAAGCCAGTAGAGGAATTAAAAATTTCTGTAAGTAAAATCACACCTGATGTTTCAAATGCAATACCAGATAGTGTTGATGTATTTACAGAACCTTTAACAATTAAATCAGCTAATGCAAAAATTGAAAAATTGGCAGATCCATTGGATTTAACAACAATTCATGATTTAGGATAGTAGTCATTACCTGAAAATGCAACTATGACATTAACTGATGTAAAAGCAGTTCCGACTAGCTTATCACTTTCTCTTGACGGTGCTTCGAATGTTAGTATAGATGAATCTACTCCTGTTGTTCTTAGCAAGCCAATTAAAGTTCCAGCAGAAGTAGATACTGAGGATGCTAAAAATGATATTG
>OCTW011611355.1_pt1 | contig 11752 bp, 9 predicted proteins | sample 1539671 | NCBI WGS metagenome assembly OCTW01 (sample SAMN02144230, study PRJEB22623) | gut metagenome | biome: sheep rumen | host: Ovis aries | place: New Zealand | reverse complement strand
TTTAGGTGTGCTATTTGTGCTATTTGTGCTATTTTTTGGTACAAATAGCACAGATAGCACATGTAATATTTTGAAAAAAGATAATTTCCCTAAATTAAAATTTTTATCTCTTTGAAAATCAAAGAGATAACTTTCTTTCAAATTATATATTATAATATAATATATAATTCTATAAGATAGCCTACGGCAAATTTAAGGAAGTGGTACACTTTTATGTGTGCTATTTGTGCTATTTGTGCTATTTTTTACTCTGCATAGTCGCCTTGTTCGCCCTTGGGGTTGATGAGTGACTGGATGAAGTTGGTGATGCCTAAAGAGGCTCGGCCTCTTTCAAGACGGCGCGACCAATGACAAAGTTCTCGCAAAGTTACTCAAAATCTCAAAGTTTTTTCGTAACTTTGTATGCAGAAACAAACATCAAAACCATGCAAAAGACAACACGCATTTTTCTTACCCTTTTATGCCTTGCCGGCTGGACCTTTGCCGCCAATGCAGCCTATGTGGTGGGCAGCCGCCTCGCCCCCACGGATGCCGCCGACGGCAAAGCCGTGGTTATTGAAGCCGCCTCCACCGTTACCAACTATGGGTACTATGTCAAGGAGACCGCCGGCAGCGAGGCCCACTGGCAACTGGGGTTCACCCAGCAGGCCGTGTGGATAATGGAGCAAGCCGACGCCACCCACTACCGCCTGCGCAACGCAGTGACCAACCACTATATCGCCCCGTGCCCCAAGGCCACGGGCACCGCCAAGACAGTGGCTGACAGAGAGGACGCTGCCCTGTTCACCTTCCTCACCAAGGACTCCTCCCCCACCCCGTGGACAGACTATAACGACCAGAAGAAATTCCCGCGCGGATGGGACGACCTCTCCTGGACCATCTACGACACCTCCGCCTCCTACGCCTGGCGCAACGACGCCGGCAAGTCCGCCGAGGGCAACCTGTGGTATGGCAGCGGCACCCACATCAACATGTGGAATGTCTTTGAGGCAGAGGAGAGCCTGCTGCCCGTGGCCGACGTGCTGGACGTGCAGTTTGGCTCTGGCGGCACGGCTGCCGATGTATCGCCTATGGGCAACGCCGTGGTTAAGAACGGCAGCATCAGCACCACCTACAACGACCGCTTCGGCCGCTACGTAGCTCAGTTCAGCAATGCCTACGGCGGCAGCACCTCAGCTTTCTACAAAGTGGACTACGCCGCCAGCCGCACCGATGGCCGCATGCTCAAGGCGCTGCAGGACGGCCACACGCTGGAGACGGTGTTCTGCTCGCGCATAGCCGTGGAGGACAAGGAGGCCAAATGGTTCTCCTCCCACCAGCAGGGCGGCACGGGCTTCCTCATCTGCAAGAAGGCCAACGCCAAGGAGGGCAAGAACGAGATTACCTTCCTGCCCTATGTGGGCGGCTACAAGTGGGCCACCAGCGGCGTGCAGCCCGAGGCGGGCGAATACTACCACGTGGTGGGCGTATGGGACAAGGCTGCCGGCAAAGCACGCATTTATGTCAACGGCGAGCTGAAGAACGAGGTGGCCGCACAGGGCAACCTCAACCTCAGCAGCAATGACATCTACCACTGGTTTGGCATCGGTGCCGACCCCTCGGCTGCCAACGCTGCCAACACCAGCGGCTCATGGGACATAGTAAGCTGCAAGATCTACGACCAAGTGCTCACCTCCGAGCAGGTGAGCCTCATCTACAACGACCTCATCAACCGCACCGAGCGCAAGGCCCTGCGCGAAGCCATTGACAAGGCCAAGGCCACCATAAACATTGCCCCGGACGCCGACCCGACGGATGAGGCAAGCAGCTACCTCGCCCTGCTGGCTGAGTGTGAGAGCGCCGTGGAGGACGAAACGATGAGCGGCACCCACCTGCTGGAGCTGGAGAAGCAGCTGCGACAGTCCCTCGACAGACTGGTGCTGCTGCATGACTACCTGCTGCCCGATGGGTTCCTCTTTGCCGAGGGTTGCTACTTCCCCGTGCATAGCACCGGGCTCAGCCGCAGCGACAGGTTGAGCCTCTACAGCGGCGACACGCCGGTAGCCGACGACACCCTGAGCCTGACCGAACGTGGCGGGCGCATAGCCCTGCCGCAGGACATGGCCACCGGCACCTACACCGTATGCCTCACACGCGGAGCCATCACCCAGATTCTGGGTACCGCCACCCTGACCAAAACCGACAAGATGCCCAAGCCGGCACAGCCCGTAGCACACCGCGGATGGTACACCAAGGGCAACGGCACCAGCCAGAACTCACGCGCCGCCCTCCGCAACGCCTTCGAGGCAGGATTCTACGGCTGCGAGATTGACGTGCATCAGACCACCGACGGCTACATATTCGTCAACCACGACTTCTCCTTCGGCGGCACGGTTATCAATCAGAGCACCTACGCCCAGGTGAAGGACAAGACACTCAGCAATGGCGAGAAGCTGCCACTGCTCAGCGACTTCTTCAGCATCATGAAGAACGAATACCCCGACTCGCCCACCAAGCTGGTAATTGAGCTCAAAGTCAACGCCAACACCGACACCCTGCGCCTGGCCAACTCAGTGGTGCAGGCCGTCAGGGAGGCCGGCATGCAGGACAGAGTGCAGTATATCTCCTTCGGAGTGAGCGCACTGAGATACATACGTGCCGCCGACCCCACCGCCTTCACCCAGTCGCTGACCTCCATGACACCGGCCGACATCAGGAAAAACGACCTGCAGGCCCTCGACTTCAACTACATCTCCTTCCTCAACAACCCCACCTGGATCAGCGAGGCTGAGGAACTGGGCCTGCTGATTGACGCCTTTACCATCGACGACAAGGCCACCATGGTGCGCTTCTGCAACATGGGCGTAGACCTCATCACCACCAACTATCCCGACCAAGTGCAGCAGATATTCCATCTATATAAAGACATGATGCCCGACCCCGACGATGATGACCCACTCGGGATAAACAACATCAGCAACGGCCAGTCGGCCTCCGCACCTGATGGCAATGCCCAACACCCCATGCCTGACACTCAATCCATCTACGACCTGCAGGGCCGCAAAATATCAACCCTACAGCCTCAGGCATCCAACCTCAAAGGTCTGCACATAGTCAGGCTAAGCAACGGCACGAGCAAGAAAGTTGTAATGAAATAACCACATAATTACACCTTTTTTCCACATTTCGGCAGCAACAACTAACGAAAATGCAAAAAAAAGGTGTAATATTTTTTTGGATTTAGTAAACATTTTTAACTTTGTAGGCAGAATAGACTACCAACAAACAAAAAACACTAATTACTTTAACCTTTAAACTTATTTAGTTATGAAGAAATTATTCTTTATTGCAGCCGCTATGCTGGCTACCATGGTTACTGTACAGGCACAAAACGTGCAGTTGCACTACGACTTCGGTCGCGACATGAACAAGGCCCTCAACGCCGACAACGGCAGCCGCCCCCGCATGACCCTGACCTACGAGACATTCTCCGCTGACAAGTGGGGCTCATGGTTCTACTTCGTTGACCTCGACTTCTACAGCCGCGGCATACAGGGTGCTTACACTGAGATCAGCCGCGAGTTTACCGTTGCCAAGCCCAGCGACAATATCAGCCTGGCAGCCCACATAGAATATGACGGTGGATTTTGCGTAGGTCGCCGCACCACATGGGGCTCCATCTATCAGCAGGCAGCCCTCATCGGTCCCGCCATCAACGGCCACAATGCCGACTTCAGCACCACATGGTCTGCACAGCTTATGTATAAGCAGTACTTCAAGGATGCCTACGACAACAAGGCCTACTCCAGCTTCCAGCTCACCGGCGTATGGAGCACCACCTTCTGCAACAAGGCCCTCACCTTCAGCGGCTTCGCCGACCTGTGGCGCGGTCAGAAGGCTAACGGCCACGGCCAGCTGGTATTCCTGACCGAGCCCCAGCTGTGGTATAACTTCAACACCCTCGTTGACGGCCTCAACCTCAGCCTTGGCACCGAGTGGGAATTCTCAAACAACTTCGTGGTTAACAACTATGACGGCAAGACCTGCTTCGTTAACCCGACCATTGCCCTGAAGTGGAACTTCTAATACTCTTATTCTGAAATTGAGAATTGAAAATTGAGGATTAACCAAGTCGGAGGCTCAAACGGAACCTCACTTAATCTCAATTTTCAATTCTCATTCTCAATTTTCAATTCAGATTTCTCATCCTCAATTAAAACAACAAACCATGCTTTACAGATTATTTGGTTTCGTTCCCGGCAAGCACTCGGTAAAAACTGAGATTATGGCCGGTATCACAACATTCCTTACGATGGCCTACATCCTGGCCGTCAACCCCGCCATCTTCAGCAACCTCGCCGGGCAGGGCATGGATACCAACGCCGTGTTCACCGCCACCGCACTGGCTGCCATCATCGGTACGCTGGTTATGTCGGTATATGCCAAGAAGCCCTTCGGCCTTGCGCCAGGCATGGGCCTCAACGCCTTCTTCGTCTTCACCGTGTGCCTCGGCATGGGCTACAACTGGCAGTTCGCACTTACGGCCATCCTTATTGAGGGTATTCTTTTCATTCTACTCACCCTGACCAACGTGCGTACCGCCATAGTGAAGTCAATACCCAGCACACTGAAGAATGCCATTGGCGTAGGCATCGGTCTCTACATTGCCTTCATCGGTCTCAAGAGTGCCGGCATCATCGTTAGCAGCGATGCCACCTCCGTAACCCTTGGCGACTATTCGCAGATGCCAGTGATCCTGGCCACCATCGGTCTGGTGCTGACCAGCGTGCTCGTAGTCCTCAATGTGAAGGGCGGAATGCTCATCGGCATCATCGTTACCACGCTCATCGGCATCCCCATGGGCATCACGCAGTTCAACGGTGTGGTTGACACTCCTCCATCGATTGCGCCCATCTTCTGCCAGTTTGAGTGGCACAGAATATTCACGCCCGACATGCTGATAATCGTGTTCACCTTCCTCTTCATTGACATGTTCGACACCATCGGCACCGTAGTGGGCGTTTCCGTCAAGGCCGGCATGGTTGACAAGAAGGGCAACGTTGACCGTCTTGACAAAATCTTCATGGCCGATGCTGTTGCCACCACCGCAGGCGCATGCCTCGGCACTAGCACCACCACCACGTACATAGAGAGCGCATCGGGTGTAGCCGAAGGCGGTCGCACCGGCCTCACCTCTTTCGCCATCGTGGTATGCTTCGCGCTGGCCATGTTCTTCGCACCGCTGTTCCTGGCCATCCCGTCCGCAGCCACAGGCCCCGTGCTCGTTGTTGTGGGTGTGTTCATGATGGCTCCCATCAAGAACATCGAGTGGGGCGATTACTCAGAGGCCATCCCCGCATTCCTCACACTGATACTCATGCCGCTGGCCTACAGCATCAGCGACGGTATCATGATTGGTATGATCAGCTATGTGGTAATCAACGCCATCTGCGGCAAATTCAATAAGATTTCTGGTATGCTCTGGGTGCTCGCCATACTGTTCATTGCACGCTACGTGATGAACCTCTTCATTGGCTGACAAATAGCACAATAATGGTATATTTGTGGAAAGCAGGCTGATTACAGCCTGCTTTCCCTGTTTTTATTGGCGCAGAATTACTAACTTCGCAGTCGCAAATATTTTTTCTTCCATATACGAATATATTATGGTATCCGTCAGCCACCGCAAAGGCCTGCTGGCCCTCAGCCCAATGCTGGTACTCATCATCCTGATGGTGGGCCTCAGCCTATATTTCCACGACTTCTACAAGGTGCCGCCCACAATTGTCTTTATCTTTACCTCGACCTACGCGCTGCTGACCATGCGCGGGCTTAAACTCAACAAGCGCATAGCTGTCTTCTCTAAGGGAGCTGGCGACAGCGACCTGATGCTCATGGTGTGGATTTTTGTCCTGGCCGGAGCCTTCGCCGCCTCAGCCAAGGCCATGGGAGCCGTTGACGCCACCGTCAACCTCACCCTCAGCATACTGCCCGAGAGCATGCTGCTCCCCGGCATCTTTGCCGCCGCTTGCCTCGTCTCGCTGAGCATCGGCACCTCCGTGGGCACCATTGCTGCCCTCATACCCATAGTTAACGGACTGGCGGCCAAGACAGGCCTCGACCTATCCGTGATGGTAGCTGCCACAGTAGGCGGAGCATTCTTTGGCGACAACCTATCCTTTATCAGCGACACGACCGTGGTAGCCACCAAGACACAGGGCTGCCGCATGAGCGACAAATTTCGCACTAATTTCATCATTGCCCTCCCCGCAGCCATCATCACCTTTATAATATATATATGTATAGGCCGGGGCAGTGCCGTCAGTCCCATTGAGGCTGGCCAGGTGGACATCCTCAAGGTGCTGCCCTACCTCGTGGTGCTCATCACCGCCATTGTCGGTGTCAACGTGCTGGCCGTGCTTGCCCTGGGCATTGTCCTGACAGGCATTATCGGTCTCTGCGACGCCAGCTACGGACTGGACGGCTGGTTTGGCGCCATGTCTGACGGCATTGGCGGCATGACCGAAACCATCCTCGTGGCACTGCTGGCCGGCGGACTACTGGCAGTCATACGCCACGGCGGCGGCATCGACTGGATAATACAGCGACTCACCGCCCGAGTCAACGGCCGCCGCGGTGCTGAGGCAAGCATCGCCATGCTGGTGAGCCTGGTCAACTGCTGCACAGCCAACAATACCGTAGCCATTCTGTCTGTGGGCACCATAGCACGCGACATTGCCTCGCGTTTTGGCGTTGACCCACGCAAGGCTGCCTCTATTCTTGATACATTCTCATGCTTCGTGCAGGGCATCCTGCCCTATGGCGCCCAGCTGCTCATTGCCAGCGCCCTGGCCGCCATTCCCGCCACTGCCATCATACCGTGGCTCTTCTACCCCTTCCTGCTGGGCCTGGCTGCAGTAGCTGCAATAATTCTTAATTTTCCCAAGCAGAAGAAACTTTGATAAGTTGGTTTCTCTTGCTATAACCTATCGTAAACAAAACGAGGAAGATGGCGCCAGACAAAGTGGATTGGGCGCCACCTTTTTGTTACCACAGCCACCGAGCGCCGTCGCCTGATGGCGCAGGCAATCTGACGGGCAACCTTGTCGGTGGGCATAACCCAGAAAAGGCCGACTCCCTGCGCCATCTTAGTATCAACAAATCCGGGACGGATATCCGTCACATAGACAGGGAGACCACTCTTGCGAGCTTTCTTGCGGAGTGCCTCAGCATAATTAATCTGGAAAGCCTTGGTAGCAGTATAGGCTGGCGCGCTGGGCTCGCCGCGCTGACCTCCCACGGAGCTTATTACGGCAAGATGACCCTTGCCCTGCTCCACAAAACGATTAAACACCTCATCAACAAGACAAGTCCATCCGACAACATTGGTGTTGAGCGTAGGAAGCTCCCTCGCAAACTCCAACTGAGGATTAAGTTCGCCCACTCCGACACTGACCACGGCAATATCTACGCCTTCCATGTCTTGCCAAGCCTGATTAAGCCATACGGGCGTTGACTCGATATCGGTTACATCAGCACAGTAGGTATATATTTTACTTTGCGAGTAATGCTGTCGCATTTCGTTCAGCAGATTTTGCCTGCGCCCTACAACAGCAACATCATGTCCTTGCGACACATATAGCTCAAACAGGGCCCTACCTATTCCCGAGGTTGCCCCCACGATAAGAATCTTCATTGTTATGGCAAAAGGAACATTAATAACATAGACTTGCGGTCTTCTAAACAAGAAAAAACAGCAATCGCTGCTTCCTTTGTCGGAAAGAAGCGACATTTGTCGCTTCGCTCTCGAGCCTCTTTTATGTCAGACCGCGCCATGCGCGACCACTGACGAGGCTCTCGCGAAGTCTTCGACTTTCGCTCAGAAACCTTCGGCCCTAAATAAGAAAAGTCCTCCTGTCGAAGGACTTCCTTTGTCGGAAAGAGGCGACATTTCGCTCAGAAACCTTCGGCCCTAAATAAGAAAAGTCCTCCAGTCGAAGGACTTCCTTTGTCGGAAAGAGGCGACTCGAACGCCCGACCCCTACGTCCCGAACGTAGTGCGCTACCAACTGCGCTACTTTCCGAATGGTGAAAGCGGAAGTTACTCCATCTTTCGGGGTGCAAAATTACGTATTTCGTTTAACAACGCCAAATTTTAGCGTAAGAATTATTTCCCTAACCCTGCGCAGGAGCAGAATCCGTTATCTCCTTAATACTCTGATCAACGGTGCGCAGCTTCTCCTTACAGAAGGCAAGAAGTTCGCGTGCCTCCTTGAGCGTGTCGGTAAGGGTGTCAACATCAAGGGTACCGCTCTCCATCTGCTGCATTATCTCGCTGAGACGGTTGACTGCCTGTGTATATGTAATGTCCTTTTTCATATTTCTTATTAGTTGCAAAATCGTTTACCTTCGTCTAGTTAACTCCTTGTTTACTTCCCGTTTCTCAACCACACTCGTAGCGATGCCGTCTGCAAGTTGCGTTACAAGCACATCGCCGTCAGTCAGGGCAGAAACAGAAGATACAGTCTTACCATTGAGGCGAGTGATGCTGTAACCAAGACGCAGAATATTGACAGGGTCGTAGTGGACAATGGCTCGCTCAAAGGTGTCTAGTCTGTAGTGTAGCGTCTGCATATACTGACGCAGTGCAGAGCGCACACCTAACTCCAACTGCTGAACATGGCTGCGATGGGAATCAAGTAAACAGACTGCCATCTGACCAATGCGCTCATAATTGCGCAAAAGGCTAGCCTCCTCGTCCATACGGTCAATGAGAAACGCTGCCACTGCCGTAGGGGTCTTCAGGCTGATGTTAGCCACAAAATCCAGCACCGTAGTGTCGCGATCGTGACCGATACCCACTATGATAGGCAGCGGAAATTGGGCGCAGCAGGCAGCCAGGTTGTAATTCTCAAAACCGGCAAGGTCACTGACGGCACCGCCGCCACGAATAATTACCACAGCATCCCACCTGTCAGCCTCGCCGGCAATGGTATCGAGGGCACTGATGACAGAGCGCGCCGTGCCCTCGCCCTGCATCAGGGCAGGAAACAACTGATGACGGAAGGCATATCCTTGAACATTGCCGTCAAGCTGATTGCAAAAGTCGCCATAGCCTGCGGCCGTAGCCGAAGAAATGACAGCTATGCGCTGCAATGGACGTGGCAGCACCAGTGACTTATTCATCTCCATCACTCCCTCCTGCTCCAACTGAAGTAGTATCTGCCTGCGCAGCTGCTCCATGGCACCAAGGGTGTAGGTGGGGTCTATATCTCTGACGACAAGGGAATAGCCATAAGCTTCATGGAAACTGATGCTGACCTCCAATTGCACCTTAAGCCCGGCGCAAAATACCTGCCCGGTAGCCTCCTCAAAGGTCTGCTTGAGCATGGGAAAGAGGTTAGCATAGATTACGGCACGTGCCTTGGCCTTGGGCGCAGCACCACGCTCGCCCTGCTCCACCAACTCCAAATAACAGTGGCCACGACCAGCCACACGCACTTCGCTCAGTTCTGCAGTAACCCAGTAGCTGTCGGTAAAAGAGCTCTCAACAAGCTCCCTCACCAAGCTATTAAGTTGGTAAAGAGTAAGTGTCTTCATTTCAGGTCCATCAAGTAGGCCAACTTCACGTGGATAGTACCATTAGCAGACCGCGCAAAAGGGTCCTTCTTGCTGTTGCCAAACATATCGGCAAGGCCATAGTAGTAGCGGCCCTCAAGAATGAAGTGACCTACAGGTGAATTATAATCCAGTCCAAGGCCGCCGGCTATGCCGTAATCAAACTTGCGCTCAATGTCAAGGTCATACTGCGCCACCACGTTGTTGGGACGCAGAGGCGTGCCATGCTCATCGGTGGTCCACTGGCTGCTGCGCTTAGAACTGTCGCCTATGCATAAGCCTATCTGCGGACCGGCTTGGAAGAAAAACTGCAGGCCCTTCTGCTCCTTGCCCCACGCCAGGCGCGCAAAGACTGGCAACTGTAGGTAGCTGACATTACGACTGTAGGTATCATTGAGCGACTGGCCGCGGTCATCGCGTATGTCTTCCTTCCAACCGAGTTGTGTATAGTTAAGTTCTGCGTAGAGGGCACAGTAGGTAGTGAAATATTTCTCGCTGACATATTTCAGCGACAGACCCAGTGAAGGCCCCACGTGCATCTTCTGCTTGATCGTGGGATCAAAGTCCACACTGTTGATAGCCACGCCGCCATTGGCGCCGAGGCTAAGCACATTGCGCGGCTCGCCTATCTGAGCCTTACCCAGCAGGGCAATGCATATAGCAAAAGAAAGAAAAAATATTCTCTTATTCATTGTCAGTAATAGTCTATTCGCTCATCTCCACCAGCTCCTGTGAGCCATCAGACTTATAGTGCACCATAAGCACGGCAGTGTTGATAAGACCCGACAGAGTGGTGCGCGGACGGAATCGAAGCGCGCTCTGCAGTGGCGCTGCATAGACCTGCTGGTCGTAGAACTCTATCTTATAGCGGCTGAAACCCTTGAGCATATAGTAACCTGAATCAAAACCCCACAGAGGGAAGGAGAAACGCTCATTAGGCAGGTCGCGATCAAAATTATCCTTATACATAGCCGCAAACTTCTTTACCCTCGGCAGTGCCGTACGGGGGAAATACTGTTGGATAACATAAGCGTTCATCTGACAGAGGGCCTTGCGGTCGGCCTCTGTCTGCACGCGGTCATACCATGCAGGATAACCTACCACGGCAGCCTTCACGCCACTGCTCTTGGCAGCCAACGAATGCATGGTGGCCTGTGTCTGCTCATCATACATGCTGGGTATGAGCACTGCGCTCTCATCAGCCATAAGCTGCACAATCTTCTTCTCCTGCTTGGGCCACTCCAGCAGCTTGGCACCCTTCACATACTTGCTGACATAGTTGGCTATAGGACATATCTGTGTACCTCCGTTACACGACACAACATAAAGCGTCTTTCCTTTTAGGGCACTGATAATCAGTTGATAGGCCGATAGTGTAAAGTCAGTCTGAGTGACACGCAGCGCGTAGAACGCGGGGTTAGAGATAAATTCATCATAGGCACCGCCAAAAGGTACAGCCACCTTGGTACCATTACGTCGGGAATATTCGTTGACCACCTTCAGCTGCTCCTGATTAGACGGGGCAAAAATTATGTCAAACACCCCATTCTGGCTCTCACTGAGCAAAGCCTGCATATCCTGAGCCGTCTGGCCGCTGTGGGCCGCTGTTACAGCAAACTGCTGACCGCCCTGACTGAGCGAATCGACAGCCATCAGCAGACCACGGTAATATTCCACCGCACTCTGCCCCACTGCACCGCCCGACTTGAAGGGAAGAAATACGCCCACCTTAACCTGAGCCATGGCAGGCAGCACGCAGGCAAACATTAAGATTTTTGTCAGTATCTTCATAGCTTGTGTATTTGGATGCGAAATTACTAAAATAGCCGCAAACAAGCCGCATAACCTCCCGAAAAAATCCACACTCTTACATTTATTATTGTATTAACGAACTCTCTTGTCTCAAGCCATACACCCGATTGCATCTACATGCACCCACCGCAGCAATTGGCCATGCTCCCTCATCCTTATGTCATGGAAATAAAACTTTTGGCAACAATATAGCAGTTGGCATTAATATGGCAATAACTGTTATTTCATACACCCCTGTCGGTCATAGTTACTTTCATACGCCCCCGTCGCTTCGCGACACCCCCTCTATCTTAGAGGGGGAGCTTGCAAGCCGTTCTGCTTTTGATGGCAAGGAGACGGCTCC
>OCTW011607833.1_pt1 | contig 11757 bp, 14 predicted proteins | sample 1539671 | NCBI WGS metagenome assembly OCTW01 (sample SAMN02144230, study PRJEB22623) | gut metagenome | biome: sheep rumen | host: Ovis aries | place: New Zealand | reverse complement strand
GCTCTTCTAAACATTGAATTGACGATTCTTGTTGTATGGTGCTGGTATACGCTGGGATACATGAAGTACCTTGAAACCAATGCCCCTTCGGCTGCCTGAACTCCTTTGATGTCAAGAATCAGTCCGTCCTCTAATGTTAGATTGGATATTAATCTTTCATAATCTATTATTCCATATGAAACGCCTGTGTTGTGTGAATCCCTTAAAAGATAATCCATCCTGTCAACGTCAAGTTCTCCTGAAACTATCGGGCCGAGGTGTCCTTTTCCGTTTATGATGTCTACAATTTTATTCACATCGAATTTTTCCTCAAGCAGATCCCTCATGGAAGTCTTTGTAATCACATATTTTGACAGTTCCTCATGGGGAACGGACAATACTCCTTCAGAAACATGGGAAAAGGGACCGTGACCTACATCATGAAGAAGTGCTGAAGCCCTGATCAATTCTATTTCATCAGGTTGCAGATTTAATTCCTCTGCCAGTTTGGATCCCAGATTCATAGTTCCGACACAGTGTTCAAATCTTGTGTGTGTCGCTCCGGGATAGATCAAACTTATTAATCCAAGCTGTTTTATTCGTCTTAAACGTTGAAATTGGGGCATATCCATTATGTTTACTTCAAAACTATCTAAACTGATGTCCCCATAAACACTATCTCTGATAAATTTCTTTTTATTGTTCATCATTTCCCTTTTCCTCGTAGTCGTCTTCCAATTCGTCGTCCGTATCGTTCCAGTCTATAATGTCTTCAATGTCATCTGTCACATTTGTTGTGTTTGTTGTTTTGTTTGTGTCATTTTTTGGAACATATGTCGGCACATAGTCTATTTCCGCAGGTTCAAATGAGTCATTTTTAATTGCTATTAACTTGTAGGAGTCATTTTCTTCGTGTATTGTCAGGTTGGCAAATGTTAAACTGATGCAGAAGGCAATAACTGCAATTATTAGAAATACAATTAAATTTGCTTTGACTGAACCTTTCATAATAACACTTTTTTAGTTTATACTATTATTATTTTTTTTAAAAGATATTATTTAATTGTTTCTTTAATTTTAAGGATTTTTAAGAATTTTTTAAACATTTATGCAAAAGGTTTATATGTGATGGAATTCAATGATTATATATCGGAAGTATACTTCCGACATATTACTTCCGACTAGTTGGAATGAAATTAAATAATTAAAATAGAGTAAGATAAAATGATTATGTTCAATGCAGGCGACACAGCATGGGTACTTGTATGCACACTTCTGGTGCTACTGATGAGTATTCCAGCAGTCGCATTTTTCTATGGAGGATTAAGCAAACGCAAAAACGTATTAAATACAATATTTTTAACTTTCATTGCATTTTCAATAATCAGCATAATATGGGTGATATTCGGTTATCAATTTGCATTTGGAAGCGACATACACGGACTTATAGGATCACCGACCAACTTCTTTTTACAGGGAATCGGCCTGGATGATTTAAATGGAACAATTCCGACATTGCTTTTTGTAATGTTTCAATGTGCATTTGCCGGCCTGACCTGTGCAATCATGTCCGGTGCATTGGTTGGAAGGATGAAAACCAAGGCATGGATAATCTTTGTACCGCTATGGGCCTGCCTCGTATATGTCCCTGTGGCCCACTGGGTATGGGGCGGAGGATGGCTAATGCAGATGGGTGCACTTGACTTTGCCGGAGGTGCGGTAGTCCATATAAACTCAGGTATATCCGCACTGGCGGTAGCGCTGGTTTTGGGAAAAAGAAAAAACACTTCACTGATTCCTCACAATCTAGGCTATGCAGTACTTGGGGCTGCATTGCTGTGGTTTGGATGGATGGGATTCAATGGAGGATCAGGCCTTGCGGCAGATGGTCTTGCGGCAAATGCAATAATAGTGTCAAATGTTGCAGCGGCAGTGGGGCTGGTCGTGTGGACAATAATCGATACCTATGTGGTTGGAAAACCGACAGTTCTCGGTGCAATATCCGGTGCAATAGCGGGTTTGGTAGGAATTACTCCTGCAGCGGGTTTTGTTGATATTCCCGGAGCTTTAATCATAGGTGCGGTTGCTCCAATAATATCATACTTTGCCATATATTACTTAAAACCGAAACTCGGATACGATGATGCCCTGGATGCATGGGGAATACATGGAATGTCCGGAGTTTGGGGAGCAATAGCAACAGGAATATTTGCAGTTCCATCAATAGGTGGCGTTGCAGGATTGCTGTACGGAAACCCCGGCCAGGTCGGTGTTCAAATAATAAGTGTAATCGCAACTATAATATACTCATTTACAGTAAGTTATATATTGGCCAAAGCATTAGATAAAATCATGAATGGCATAAGAGTTGAAGACCATGAGGAAATCGGTGGACTCGATACCAATTTACATAAGGAATCCGCATATAACTTTAATTCATAGGAGGAAAAATTAATGAAACGTATTGTTGCAATTATCAGGCAGGAAAAATTCGAGGATGTAAAACATAAGCTGATGGAAGTCGGCTGTGAAGGAATGACAGTTTCCGAAGTGAAAGGAAGAGGAAGCCAACGAGGAATAAAGGAATCCTACAGAGGATCAAGTTACTGTATAGACTTGATTCCAAAAACACGTATTGAAATCGTTGTAAAAGACGAAGGTTTGGATTTACTTGTCAATGCAATCAAAGAGGGCGCCTATACCGGAAACATCGGTGATGGAAAAATATTCATCCAACCGGTGGACAATGTAATTAGGATAAGAACCGGTGAAGAGGGTGATAGTGCAGTTTAATTTATTTTAAATCCCTGGAAAATAGTTTTTTACTATTTTCCATTTAATTAATATTGAATTACCACACCATTAATTTGTGAAATGTCAACCCATGCTGATATTCCTTTTATTTCATATAATTCTCCATTGAGGTATTCATATGAAATTGCCTTGTTGTCACTTACCAGGTGAACTCCATTGTTATTAATCTCATCAATCCTTTTGATGATTCCGCCGTATTCATCACTTTCGGCAACGACAATGTCTCCAACATGGACATTATGGGTCTTGTTTACAAGGGCGGTTTGCCCGTCCTGCAATGTGGGAAGCATTGAGGTTCCATCAACATAAACAATTACCGGTATCTGGTCAGGACCTATAACTGAATCAAGATTGATTTCGACATCCTCAAGACCATAGCTTTTACACAAGTCTCCAACACCGTTTTTGTATGCTGCAACATCGGTGGTGGTATCGTTCATCACATTCATGGTATAATTGCATATGTCCTCATTAAGTCCATGTGCATCGATTGCTGAAAAAGTATGGGTTTCAACGGTAATGTTTTCCCCGTCAATGTAGATGTCAACGGTGTCATTGCCTAAAAAAAGAATTCCGCAAAAAATGATTAAAATAAGTATGAGTAATGCTAAAATGATTTTTTTAGCCATTAAAATCACTCGTCCATGATATTCAAATCCATATTGAGCAGAGCCTTCATGGTCTCAATATCGATTTGACCCGGAGCTGTAACATCGGTTCCTGCCGCAAAAGTGATTGGAGAATCGAATTTTGAAGCCATCACACGAGTATAACTTCCCAAATCCCCCATGGAAATTGCAATTGTATTTTCACAATGGGATAAAACAGCAAGAATTGTCAAAGTATCCTCCAGATTCTGTGGCATGAATGCAACCTTTGCAATGTCTCCCAGTTCCTGCTCTTTAGATACAATATACATGATTTCATTCAAATCGGGGGTCTTTTTGAAGTCATGATATGAAACGATGGTTTTAACACCGGTATCATGAATATTGTGTATGTATTCGTCGCTGGATTGAAGCTCAATATCAACATAATCAACCAAATCACAGCATTCGTAAAGAATATTAATTCTTTCTTCTTCAGACCCTTTAAAGGAACCTCCTTCAGAGGCAATCCTATTGGTGGCTATCATAGGAAAGTTGATCTCCTCAATCGTTTTTTTAATCTCGCCAATATCAGGGTTTTTCAATCCGTCAATTCTAAATTCCAATACGTCAGCGCCCTTATCGATACAATCCTCAGCTACAGTAATTACATCTGTGCAATTTTCCTGAAAAATTGGAATTGCAATTTTTGTTTGTGAATACATTATTTAAATATTTGATTTATGTTATTAATTAAAGTTTTTCTTAAAACCTTTATATAAATTGAAATACATAATATATACCAGTAAAATTTAAAAATTTTATCTTAATAATGCAAGAACAGTATCACTTCTCTAAGTGATGGTTGAATTGCATAAACCGTTGAGACAACGGTGCAGTAAAAATCTTCCAAAAAAAGAATATAATTTTTTTGGTTTGCAAATCCCTTTCTTCTAAAGAGGGGAGTTCAATATTTACTTAATCAATAATGCAAGGTGTTAATTTGAAAATTACAGCTATAGGTGCAGATATATCAAAAAATGATGTATCCTGCAGTTCTAAGCTAGTAGAAACTATTGAAAAAAACCTTCAAACAGTAAAAGAATTAGGTGCAAGGGATGTTGCACTTACCAATGTCACTGGTGATGATGTTGTAATCAGCGCATATGTCGAAGACAATCTGCTTGAAAAAGTCAATGAAGGTTTGGTTAATGTTTTAAAAATGAGTGCAGAAAACTTAGGTGACCTATCCGGAATATCCGATAATCCGGAAGATGCCGGGGAAGGAATCTCATATGCACAAGCAAGCATAAGAGAAGGTTTCTATCCCGATGCAATTGTTTTAGGTTTTGATACATATGGTGGAGAACCATTTGTGGCAGATGTTGCAAACTCTGCAATTGAAGCCGCTTGTGGAATGAAAAACTGTACCGACGTATCAGATTATATAGAACCGAAAACAAGAAAAATACCTGGTGTGGGATATGTATCACCTGAAACAGATGATCCGGTAGTTGTCGCTACCGTTGAAAACATAGAATCTGTAGGGGTAATCGCAGGAGCCATGATAGGAGCTGCACTTGGAAATAAAAATGTTTATCTAGTCAAAAGAGGAACAACCTGCAATGTATTGCCAGGCAGTGTAATATTTTCAGCAACTGCCTTTATGAATGGAAATGTAATAGATTTGGCTGTTCCATTTGAAAACAAAACAAGAATATTAAGATAAAGGAGGTTAATTTATGATTTTATTAAATGAAGATACAAAATGTTTAGTTCAAGGAATCACCGGAAAGCAAGGTTCATTCCACACTGAACAAATGTTAAATTATAATACTAATATTGTAGCAGGCTTAACACCTGGAAAAGGAGGTCAGAAGTTCCTGGACAAGGTTCCTATTTTCAACTCAATGGAAGAAGCGGTTGAAGAAGTTGACATAAACGCTTCAATCATATTCGTACCTGCAAGATTTGCAAAGGATGCTGCTTTTGAAGCTATAAGACACCTGGACTTGGTTGTCATTATTTCAGAACACATTCCAGTGCATGACAGTATGAAAATCATGGCATATGCAAAACAGATGGGCACAACAATCATAGGACCAAACACTCCGGGAATCATATCTCCGGGTGTAGGTAAAATGGGAATCATGCCGACCCATATCTTTTCTGAAGGAAATGTTGGAGTAATATCAAGAAGTGGTACATTAACCTATGAAATTGCAAGTGAACTCACAAATGCAGGCATCGGTCAAAGTACTGCAGTTGGAATAGGAGGAGACCCTGTTACCGGTGACAATTATGTTGACATTCTTAAAAGGTTTGAAAAAGACGACCAAACCGAAGCTGTTGTTTTAATCGGTGAGATTGGAGGAACCGCTGAAGAAAGAGCAGGTAAATACATTGCAGAGGAAATGTCAAAACCTGTTGTATCCTACATTGCAGGAAGAACTGCACCGCCTGGAAAAAGAATGGGACACGCTGGAGCTATCATTCAAGGTTCATCCGGAACTGTAGCAAGTAAAACCAAAGCATTAAATGATGCAGGTGTTGAAGTGGCCAAAAAGCCATCTGAAATCGTAGACTTACTTAAAAAGGTAATGTAGATGACAAATCAGGAAATTATTGATAAATTATTGAACGGCGAAATGAAGCTTTATCAGGTTGACAGGGAAGTTGACGCAAAGACTGCAACCGATATCAGAAGGGAATTTCTCGAACAGAAGTATGATTTGCAGTTGCCTAACATCTCTAATTACACTTTGGATATGGAAAGGGCATCAGCAAGAAACATTGAAAATTCAATTGGTGTACTGCAGTTGCCTATGGGCATTGCAGGACCATTAAAAATCAATGGTGTATATTGTCAAAGAGAAGTTTTCGTTCCACTTGCAACCTCTGAAGGAGCATTAGTTGCATCAATCAACCGTGGAGCATCAACAATTACTGCATCCGGAGGTGTAAATGTAAGGGTTGTTTCCGATTGCATGACCCGTGCGCCGGCAATCAAATGTGAAAATGCAGGGGATGCCATTAAAATCAAACAATGGTTTGTTGATAATTTCGATGAGTTGAAAGCAATAGCAGAATCTACAACCTCTCACGGTAAACTGATTAAAATTGACCCTATTTTGATTGTTGGAAGCTATGTTTATCCAAGATTCGTTTTCTCAACAGGAGACAGTATGGGAATGAATATGGTAACAATAGCTTCTGAAAAAATCCTTGATAAACTTGCAGAAGAAACCACTGCAACCCATATTGCATTAAGCGGTAACGTATGTGTGGATAAAAAACCTGCAGCTATAAACATTGTTGAAGGAAGAGGAAAAAGCGTAGTTGCAGACATACTGATACCTGAAGAGATAGTTGAAAAGAAACTCAAAACAACTGCCGATGCAATAGTTGAGGTTAACACAGCCAAAAACCTGATCGGTTCAGCCGCCAGTGGATCCATGGCATATAATGCACATTATGCAAATATGGTTGCCGCAATATTTCTGGCAACAGGTCAGGATGCTGCACATGTTGTTGAAGGCTCCCTTGGAATTACCACAGCTGAAAACCGTAAAGGTGACTTGTATTTTTCAGTAAATCTTCCGGACCTGCCGGTTGCCACTGTCGGTGGAGGAACAAGTTTGGAAGTTGCTCATGAAGGATTGGAAATTCTTGGTGTTGCAGGTTCTGGCAAGGCACGTGAATTTGCTGAAATTGTAGCATCAACAGTTCTTGCCGGTGAATTGTCACTTGTAGGTGCATTGGCTGCAGGACATCTTGCAAGAGCTCACAAGGAACTTGGAAGAGGATAAAAATGGATGATTTAATTGATTCATTATATCCTGAAATCACTCTTGAAACAGATGATTTCATAATGAGCATCTCTGTTAAAAAGGATTATTCACAAATTAATGATTTGGATAAAAGAAAACAGGAATTCATCAATGATTTGCATGAGTTCATCAATGAATTTAGTGAAACTCCTGAATCCAAGGAGTTCATGGCTTTTTTTGATTAGTATTTGGAATCCAGTTTTTCAAATACTTTTTTAACATTAACCTTTGTTTCAAAACAGCCTGTCCTTTCAAGCAAAACTCCCTGCGGGCAAAAATCGGATAAAAGCATCATCATCTGATTCAGGTCCTCATGACAGGCAACGCCCAGAACTGCCTGAAACTTATTTTCCATAACTATTTTTTTAACGAAACTTGAACCCGGAACAATATAGAGCTTATATCCTAACGGCTCTGACTTCTTTTTAATGACGCCGATTGAGCACAATCCGCATTCTGTACAGTTCAAACCTTCCTTTTGAAGTGTTGCCGGACAATCCCTATGCCTTAGACAATGTGGCAGGAAAATCAATGTTTTTTCAGCAGGAATCTCTTTGAAGCGTTCCTTGTTTATGTCGTCACGCACCCTAATTGCAATGTTGTCAATCAGATGGTCATCCAACTTCAGAAAATGGGCTATTGTCTTGAACGGTGAGTATAAAAGGTCCACTATATACAGCAGGAATCTTGGAAACTTGATTTTGTTTTTACGTGCAATCAGATATCCTAAAATCAGTACCACAATAAACAATACCACAATAAGTATCAGTATAAATACCACTAACTGACCTAAAAACATGTAGAATGAGTCGATGAATAGCATTTTTGCAACCTAGAATTTTTCAATGGTGTAATTTTCAAAGTCTTTGTTTAACCTAACGCCAGTTGGTGTTTTGATTATTTCAAGTCCGGATAAACTGTCGCAGGAGCACAATACATTCTGTTCGGGATGGGTTCCGGGAGTGATGTTGCAGTTCAGGTTTACCCTATCGCCGATTGATAAAACAGTTTCCAAACGTTTTGTTGAAGGATGATCCTTGTTTAAAATCACTAATGGTGAGGATTCCTCACGACCGAGATAAGCCTGTGATCTTATTGCCCGTTTATCCTTTTTAAAGTTTGAAACGGCGATTATATCATCTGATTCTAAAAATTGAACTATCTCTTCATTGTCTTGGGTAGCGATAAACAGCATCTTGTTTTCATAGGCAACCTTAACCACGCCCACAATTCCGGTTTCACCCTCAAGAAATAGTATTTCATCATCTTTAAAATCAATGTTCATGTTATCACTAAAAATAAAAAAAAGAGAGTAAATTAAATTTACTCTGCAAGCTCCACATTGTCGCTTTGACAAGATGGACAAACTACTTTTTTTCCAAGTCCTTTAAAGGAATTTCCACAGTCTTTACAATGGTATTTTTTTGTTTTTAATTTTTTCAAATCAATATCGGCCATTGGCCCTCCACTAGAGCACATTTTAAATCACCTGTTATATTATATATAATTATATAATATTAATAGTTTAGTTTTCGGGCTTGGTTAATTTTTGAAAGTGTTTCTTCATCACGTGTCAAGTCAAATTTCAACTCTAAAAAATACAACAGCTGATTATACAGTTTGTTTTCCTCATATTCTTTAATAAATTCATTCAATGCATCCAAAATAAAAGGATTCACTCCCAGTTGTATATTTTTGCTTTTGATGATTTCAATGCATTCATTTATGGTTAAGTCCAAATCATCATTTTTTGACTGAATCGACTTGATTTCCGTATATGCCAAGGGATTTGCCTCATATTCCATACTGTAAATCAGCAATGCGACTGCAGTCTTCATTTGGTTTTCCTCAATATAATATTTTGCAAAGTTCCTATAGCATCGAGCAATGTCCTGTGGGTAGTATGCATATTGGAGTGCATCTGATGTGCGGATAAAATACTCATTATAGGAATATGTGTGTATTTTATATATCTCTGTCAGCTCAAGAATTATTCTTGCTGAAACGGGATTTATTTTAAGCGCCTTTTTTAGATACTTCTCTGCCTTATCGTATTGCTGGGTTTCCAAAAGTAAAAATCCGTAAACGTAATACAAGTCAAGCAACGGCTGATTATCTGGAATATATCTCAATTCCTTTTCAGCTCCAATATACTTTCTAAAGATAATTTCCTCTAAAGGATTTGTGAAATAATGGTATTCGCTTACCTTGTCATCCTCAAACATTCCCGGAAAAGTCTCCATGAATTCATCAAGCCTTTTGAGAGGAGTTTCATATTTTCCGTTTTCAATATCATAATATATGTCATTTAAAATGTCCATAATGGGATTTTCCTTTTCGGAAATTTCAATGAACTCCTTTTTTTCATCTTCGCTGAGACAATCCCACATTAATCGTGAAATTTCCTTGATGATCTCTTTGCTGTATGGATGGTCTTTGTAGACGTCTATCTGTGAGGATAGGTATTGTCTGTTTAACTCATCATTTGAGCCTAAGTTGGATTTGATTTCATTAATTATTTCTTTATACACTTATCACACCAAAAGTTACTTTAATTGCCAAGGTTTTTATATAACCTCTTACCTATTTATATATGTATAAAAATTTAGTTTTATATAATTTATTCAAAAAAATGTAAGGTGATTATGAAATGGCAAATCAACCAATATTTATCCTTCCTGAAGGAACCGAAAGATATTCAAAAAGAGATGCTTTAAGAATGAATATCACTGCCGCTAAAGTATTGGCAGGAATCGTAAGAACCACATTAGGTCCTAAAGGTATGGACAAAATGTTAACTAACTCATTAGGTGATGTGACTGTCACAAACGATGGTGCAACCATCATGAGAGAAATGGAAATCAACCAGCCTGCAGCTAGAATGCTTGTGGAAACAGCTAAAAAACAAGAAGAAATCGTTGGAGACGGAACCACTTCTGTTGTTGTTATTGCAGGTGAATTATTGGCAAAAGCTGAAGAATTATTAGATGATGGAATCGCAACATCTGTAGTTGTAAAAGGATTCAGAAACGCAACTGCAAAATCAGTAGAATTATTAAAAGAAATTGCAATTGATGCTGATGATGAAGAAACTCTTAAAAAAGTTGCAGTAACTGCAATGAGTGGTAAAGGATCAGACTATGCAAAAGAACACTTAGCAGATCTTGTTGTAAAGGCAGCTTTAAGAATTGAAGAGGATGGAAAATCAGACATTGACAACATCAACATCCAAAGGGTTTCAGGAGACTCTGTGGAAGATTCATTTTTAGCTGAAGGAATCATCATTGACAAAGCACCAATATCCAAAAACATGCCAAAAGATGTTGAAGATGCTAAAATCGCTATCATGAAATATCCAATTGAGCTTAAAAGCATCAACACAGATTCCAAAATTGACATAACCAGTCCTGATCAATTTGAAATATTCCTCAATCAGGAAGAGGAAATGATTAAGGATATGGTTAACAAAATAGTTGACTCAGGTGCTAATGTATTATTCTGTCAAAAAGGTATCGACGATATGGCAGAACACTACCTTAAGAAAGCAGGAATCATGGCTTTCAAAAGAGTTAAAAAATCTGATATGGAAAGAATCCAAAAAGCAACCGGCGCTAAATTAGTAACTGACATTGAAGATTTATCCAAAGACAAATTAGGTAAAGCAGGTCACGTATATCTTGATAAAATATTCGACCATGAATTAACCTTAATCGAAGAGTGTGACAATCCAAAAGCATCCTCCATTGTTTTAAGGGGAAGTACACGTTACGTTACCGAACAAATCGCAAGAGCACTTGATGATGCATTAGGCGTAGTTGCAGCAACCATTGAAGAAGGTAAAGTTCTCATCGGTGGTGGAGCATGTGAAATCGACCTTGTAAAACAGTTAAGGGAATACGGAGAATCTGTAAGTGGAAGAGAACAATTAGCAATCTTAAAATATGCTGAAGCTTTAGAAGTCATCCCAAGAACCTTGATTGAAAATGCAGGTTTGGACACCATCAACCTGATTGCTGATTTAAAAGCTGCTCACGAAGACTCACCATTCATCGGAATCAACGTATTTGAAGGCAAAGTGGTTGACATGAAAGATGCAGGTGTTATCGAACCTTTAAGAGTAAAAATCCAAGCTCTTCAATCAGCTGGTGAAGCTGCAGAAATGATTTTACGTATTGATGATATGATTGCAGCAAGAAACGCACTCAATTCAACCGGTCCTGATGAATCAGGTAATGATGCAAGTGGTATGCCTCCGATGCCTCCTGCAGGTGGTATGGGTGGTATGGGCGGAATGCCTCCAATGATGTAAAATTGAAAAATTTTACATTTTCATTTTTTTTCTATTTTTCATGCTTATTTACTAAAATACTTTATTAAATGAATTGTTTTTTATTCTAACTTGATTGTTTATTATAGTTTTGATTTAAATAACTTTAAAATATGCCCTATTTTATATGATAATTATTAGAATTACAGTTTCAATTTTAATAAAGTCAAGTTTCTTTAAAAATTATTTCATATCATTAAATGCTTTTATAGATTAATTC
>OCTW011581271.1_pt1 | contig 11759 bp, 10 predicted proteins | sample 1539671 | NCBI WGS metagenome assembly OCTW01 (sample SAMN02144230, study PRJEB22623) | gut metagenome | biome: sheep rumen | host: Ovis aries | place: New Zealand | reverse complement strand
GGGCGCGGACGACGGCATCGCAGTGGCCATGATGCTGGCGGTGCTGGATGGGAAGGACATTCCGCATCCACCGCTGGAATGTGTGTTCACCGTGGATGAGGAGATCGGCATGCTGGGTGCGGAAGGACTGGACGGATCCAAGCTGAAGACGAAGAAGATCCTGAATCTGGATTCGGAAGAGGAAGGCATTCTGACCGTAGGCTGTGCCGGCGCAGTGGATCTCTATGCGCATATTCCGACGGCCCGGGAAACGGTCAGCGGAACCGGCTATCATTATGAAGTGAAGGGACTTCTGGGCGGTCATTCCGGCAGTGATATCCATATGGAGCGGGCCCATGCGGCGAATCTGACCGCACGGGTTCTGATGGAAGCCGGCCGGAAAGCGGCGTTCCGGATTGTCACCCTGTCCGGCGGTGAAGTGACCAATGCGATTATGAACAAGGTTGTGGGCGAACTGGTTGTGAAGAAGGGAGAAGAGCAGGCGTTCGAACAGGCGATGGCGGAGATCACGGAGACTGTACGTGCGGAATACCGTACCGCTGATCCGGATATGGTCTTCCTGACGGAGAAGAAGGGAGAGGTGACGGAAGAAGCGCTGACAGAGGAAAGTCAGAAAACGGTTCTGTCCTACCTCAACATTCTGCCGCTGGGGGTACAGCAGACCAGCCTGGATCTGGGCGGCATGCCGGAGACCTCCGTGTCCATGGGAATCCTCCGTCTGGAAGGGAAAGAGTTCTATTCCGGTTCCATGGCCCGTTCCATGGTGAATTCCCGGAGAGATCACCTGGCCGATCAGATCCAGTTGATGACAGAGCTGGTTGGCGGCACACTGGAGCGGAAGGGTGAATACGGCGCCTGGGAGTTCAATCCGAATTCCAGACTGCTGGACATCTGCACCGAGGTTTACGAAAAGCAGTACGGCGAGAAGCCGGTATCCGGCGCCGTCCATGCAGGCGTGGAATGCGGCAAATGGGCGGAGAAACTGGGAGAGATTGATGCAGTTTCCCTGGGACCGGACATGCGGAACGTACACACGTTTAACGAATATCTTTCCGTTTCTTCCACTGCCCGCACATGGGAGTATCTGAAGAACGTTCTGAAGGCCTGCAGATAAGTCCCGTCGGAAGAGACCGGCCCGGGTGGGAAAACGGCGAAGGGCGCCGGAAAGCGCCCGGGAGCATGGGAAATCAACGAACGCTTTCTGTTGCAATCTTCAGATCCCGGCGACTACAATGGAGTAGGACAGGAAACCGGAGGTGAGAAGATTGACGGCAGCAGAACGGACAGAAAGAAGCAGACCGGGGGCGGGAACCGGCGGATTAACCGGCGGCCTTCCCGGATTCGTTCCGGAGGAAGAAGAGCGGTATCTGCCGGTGATCACCCGCAGGTTCAGCGGACTGATCGCTCTGCCGGACATCATTATGATCCGGCGGGACGGACACTGTTTCCGGATTATCCTGGAGAACCGGGAGTACAGAATGTACTGCCGCAGGGAAGAACTGGAACGGTATCTGGATGACCGGTTCTGTCTGATGGTGGCAGGATGGTACATCAATTTCGGCCAGGTGAGTCATATGGAACAGGGGACAGTCTGGTTCCGGGACGGTTCCCTGGCCGTACCGGGCCGGGATGCATATATCCGCACCCGGCAGCGGTTCAACATCTATATCCGGGAATATACAGGGGTCCCCCAGCGGACCGGACAGTTCCTCAGCGGAACCGGTTCCGCCGCCCTTTCGGACAGGGGACATTCCCGTTCCTGAAATCATCCCGGGAAGTACAGAAAACACTTGCGTTTCGCAGGTGTTTTCTGTATAATAACTCTGTTCGTTTGCATGGGGCAGACGAAGCATGATCTAAACAGCACATCCGGCTGTTTCGCAGTAGGTGCCGTCGGGGGACGGTTTGATGCGGACAGGGGCCGGGTGGAAGTGAAAAACCAGGAGGAATCAATTATGGCAGTAGTATCCATGAAGCAGTTGCTGGAAGCCGGTGTACATTTCGGTCACCAGACGAGAAGATGGAACCCGAAGATGGCGAAGTACATCTTCACAGAGAGAAACGGAATCTATATCATCGACCTGCAGAAGACAGTGAAGATGATTGATGAGGCATACAACTTCCTGAGAGAGACAGCGGAAGCCGGAAAGCCGATTCTGTTCGTAGGAACGAAGAAGCAGGCTCAGCATGCGATCGAAGACGAAGCGAAGAGATGCGGCGAGTATTACGTGAGCCAGAGATGGCTGGGCGGTATGCTGACGAATCACAAGACGATTGCAACGAGAATCGCCCGTCTGAAGGAAATCGAAGACATGAAGGAAAACGGTACCTTCGACAAGCTCTCCAAGAAGGAAGTAACGAAGCTCGTGGAAGAGCATGATAAGCTGGAGAAGAACCTGGGCGGCATCAGAGACATGAAGGGCATGCCGGGTGCAATGTTCATCGTTGACCCGAAGAAGGAGAAGATTGCTGTTCATGAAGCGCGTATTCTGGGCATTCCAATTGTGGGAATGGTAGATACGAACTGTGATCCGGATGACGTGGATTACGCAATTCCGGCCAACGATGATGCGATCAGAGCCGTGAAGCTGATTGCTTCCAAGATGGCAGACGCTGTGATCGAAGGAAACCAGGGCGAGAGCTTCGACGAGGCAGATGCGAATGCGGCTGCGGCTGACACAGAAGCGCCGAAGAGCATCGAAGAAATTGCTGCAGACGAGCAGTAATTCTGAAATCCGGAAATATATTCTTTTTTCATAACACAGGAGGGAATAGAATGGCTATTTCAGCGAAACAGGTTAAGGAACTGAGAGACAAGACCGGTGCAGGCATGATGGACTGCAAGAAGGCTCTGCAGGAGGCTGACGGCGACATCGATAAGGCGATGGACGTTCTCCGGGAGAAGGGTCTCTCCAAGGCTACGAAGAAGGCAGACAGAATTGCAGCAGAAGGTCTGGTCAGAGTTGCATTCAACGACGATCACTCTGTTGCAGCGGCAGTGGAAGTCAACTCCGAGACAGACTTCGTTGCGAAGAACCCGGAATTCGTTGAATTCGTAGAGAAGCTGGCTGAGCTGGCTCTGACATGCGAAGATCCGTCCATGGATGCGTTCATGGCGCTGCCGTATGAAAACGGCGAAACCGTCAGCGAGACTCTGGTTCAGAAGATCGCGAAGATCGGTGAGAAGCTGAGCATCAGAAGATTCGTGAGATGCGCTACACCGGGAACTGTGTACACCGGTTACCTGCACAACCACGGACAGATCGGTGTTCTGGTCGGCATGAAAACTGAGGCTTCCGCAGCAGAGATTGAGACTGTCGGTAAGGACGTGGCGATGCAGGTTGCTTCCATGAGCCCGAGATATGTCACAGAGGATGAGGCAGATCCGGAATGGCTGGCGAACGAGAAGGAAATCGCTATCCAGCAGCTCCTGAACGAGGGTAAGCCGGAGAACCTGATTGAGAGAATCATCCCGGGCAAGATGAAGGCAGTCCTGAAGGATGTCTGCCTGGTTGACCAGAAGTTCGTGAAGAACAGCGACCAGACTGTGGCGGAGTATGTCGCTGAGGCTGCGAAGGGCCTGGGCAAGGAAATCCAGCTGACAGAGATGGTTCGTTACGAAGTCGGTGAAGGCATCGAGAAGAGACAGGATGACTTCGCGGCGGAAGTTGCGGCTCAGCAGGCGGCAGCGGCAGAGAAGTAATTCTCAGCCGAAGCGATAATTGTACTGACCGGTTCCCCCGGATCTGCCCCAGGCGGATCCGGGGATTTTCGTCTCTGCCGGAAAAGAAAATAACCCTGGGGCATATGGCATGACATGAAATAGTAAAGAAAGTATCCATAAGCTCCAGGGCTATTCTGTATGATTTTCGGCTTTGGTTCGCCTCGAAAGGAATCTGACGGAGCGAAATCAACACCGTGATCCAGTATACACTTTGATTATTATTCTGTCAAAGATACGTTGATCGTTTACACATTTTCTTAACATATGATTTTCCGCAGTCGAAAAGCGTCCGGATTCGCAGCTATATGATCCACGGGAAAGGAAAGGGCGACTTATGAAGAAAAAACACCGGATCGGCATCGCCATACTGATTCTGATCGCCGTGCTGACCGCCGGTGCGGCGGGTTACCTGCAGCGTTACTATCATGCCGGTGCTGCGGCGAAACGTGCCATGAAGAGCGGTGAAGAAGTGACCGTCACCCGGACGAAAGGGGGATGGCTCTTCGACGGCCCGGGGAAGAAAAATGCCGTTGTGTTTTATCCCGGTGCCAAGGTGGAGGCCGCATCCTACGCTCCCTTACTTCGGCGCATTGCAAAGGGCGGAACCGACTGCTTCCTGGCCGATGTGCCTCTGCGCCTGGCATTCTTCGACCGGAATGCGGCGGACCGGTTCCGGAGAACCCGCAGCTATCAGAACTGGTATCTGATGGGCCATTCCCTGGGCGGGGTGGTGGCGGCAGGCTACACTGCTTCCCATGAACGGGAGGTGAAGGGCCTGATTCTGCTGGCATCCTATCCGACGAAGCCGATCCGCTGCCCGCTGCTCACGATCCGGGGAGACCGGGACGGCGTGCTGCGGATGTCGGCGTACCAGAAGGCCGGGAAATACCGTCCCCAGAGGACAAAAGAAATCGTGATTCCGGGCGGAAACCACGGGGAATATGGGGATTACGGTCATCAGAAGGGGGACGGCACTGCCGGGATTTCTTCCCGGCAGCAGCAGGAGATAACAGCGGAAGCCGTTCTGGCGTTTACGAAATAAGATGGAGAGGACAGGGCACGAGAGCGGTCCGGACCGGAAGATTTTTTTCCGGTCCGGACCGTTTTCTGGTCTTTCGATTTCGGGATATGCTATGATGAGTGGTAGAAAAGCCGGATATGTTCCGATAATGGGAGAGGAGTGAAGATCGATGAGAATAGCGCAGCTGCAGCTCAGTGTACAGGAAGAAACGAAAAAGAACCTGGACGGGCTGGAGAGGATGATGGAGCAGGCTGCTTCCGAGAAGCCGGACCTGGTGACGGCGGGGGAGATGTTCACCTGTCCCTATGTGACGGAGAAATTTCCGGCCTATGCGGAGCCGGAAGGCGGCAGGACATGGCAGCGCCTCAGCGCCCTGGCCGCCGCCCATCATGTGTATCTGGCGGCGGGCAGTGTCCCGGAGCGGGATGAAGCCGGCCGGATCTATAACACCGCCTATGTTTTCGATCGGGAGGGCCGGCAGATTGCGAAGCACAGGAAGGTCCACCTGTTTGACATCTATCTGGAAAACGGGGACGGATACCGGGAATCCGCCACTCTGACTCCCGGGGATCATTTCACTGTGTTTGACACGGAATTCGGCAGGATCGGCGTGCTGATCTGCTTCGACATCCGGTTTGCGGAGGCGGCCCGGATCGAGGCGGACTGCGGGGCGAAGGCGATTCTGGTTCCCGGCGCTTTCAATATGACTACCGGGCCGGCTCACTGGGAACTTTCCTTCCGCATGCGGGCGGTGGACAATCAGGTGTTCATGATCGGCACTTCAGACGCCAGAAACCCGGATAGCGGGTACACTTCCTGGGGACACAGCATTCTGACAGATCCCTGGGGCAGGGTGGTCGGCCAGATGGAAGAACAGGAAGGGTATATGATTCATGACATCGATCTGTCCATGGCAGATCAGATCCGCAGACAGCTCCCGATTCTTTCTGCCCGCCGCAGGGACCTGTACTGCATAAAAACCGGAGAAGGCGTTGTGGAATGAAGTGCGAGGGACAGGAAAAAGACAGGAGACTGACAGTGGAAGAATTTTCGTGCAGCAACGTGACCGGCACCCTGCGGCATGTGAAGGGAAATACCTGGTACCTGGAGGGGGACGTGTCTGTGCCGGTTGTTCTCACCGGACCGGGACAGGCGGTTCTTCTGGATTCCGGGTACTATGGAAAGTCCACAGAGCCTCTGATGGAGATGCTGGATGCCAACGGGCTGAAGCCTCTGGCGGTACTGACCTCCCACTATCATCCGGATCATGTGGGAAATCATCTGGCGCTCCGGGAAAAATACGGCACCGAACTCATTATGAGCAGGAAGACTGCCGGGGTGCTGGAGGAACCGGAAATTATCGCTATGACGTACTGGCAGATGAATCCGGTATGGGTCCGGGAACATCTGGGATTCATGAAGATCCGGCCGGACCGTGTGTTTGACGGAAACGATGGATGCACCGGGATTGATGAATGTGCCGGCGCTGCAGAAAACGGAAGCGTTATCCGGGCCGGGGGAGCGGACTTCCGGGTGATCCATTTGCCGGGCCACACCATGGACCAGGTGGGATATGTCACCCCCGACGGGGTGCTCTACGCCGCCGATGCGATGCTGGAACGGGATTTCCTGGCCCATGCGAAGCTGCCCACGGCCCGCAGCTGGACAGTGGATCTGGAAACGAAGGCGGGTATTCCGGCGGGAAATTATCCTGCCGTTATTCTGGCCCACCGGGGGTGTGTGCAGGGTCCGGAGATCCTGCGTCTCTCCCGGGAAAACATCCGTGACCGTCACATGCGGGCGGAGGAATTATACGATGTTCTGGCCCGCCGGGGGAGGGAGCTGACGCTGGAAGAAATTCAGAATACACTGTGGCGTGCCCTGGAGCTCCGCACGAAGCAGGAACTGAAAATCCGGATTTTTCAGCGGAATGTCTTCTGTCTGGTGCGCTATCTGGAGGATACGGGGCGGGTCAAAGAAGAGAGCCGGGATGGAAAGGTGCTGTACCGCCTGAGGAAAGGAGAGAACGAAAACCGATGAAATACCGATATAACCGGGATGGAGAGAAGCTGTCGGTTCTGGGATACGGCTGTATGCGTTTCACGAAAACCGGAGGGACCATTGACCTGGCCAAGGCCAGGCGGGAGATTCTGAGCGCCGTAGAGCGGGGCGTTAATTATTTCGATACCGCCTACGTCTATCCGGGCAATGAAGAGGCGCTGGGTCTCATTCTGGAACAGACGGGGATCCGGGACCGGGTGAATATCGCCACCAAGCTGCCCCAGTATCTGATCCGCAGCAGCGCCGCCATCGAGAAGGATTTCCGGGAGGAACTGAAGCGGCTCCGGACGGATCACATCGATTATTATCTCATGCACATGATGACGGACTATTCCCAGTGGGAGAATCTCCGGCGTTTCGGCATCGAGGAATGGATTCAGGAAAAGAAGCAGTCCGGCGAGATCCGCCACATCGGGTTTTCGTTCCACGGGAATACGGACATGTTTCTCCGGATTTTGAACGCCTACGACTGGGATTTTTGTCAGATCCAGTACAACTACCTGGACGAACACACCCAGGCGGGCCGGGAAGGACTGGAAGCGGCGGCGGCAAAGGGTATTCCCGTCATCATCATGGAACCGCTCCGGGGCGGGAAACTGGTGAATCTGATGCCGGAGAAAGCCAGGGAAATGGTGCGGAATCACCCCTCCGGCAGAAGCGCCGCTGCCTGGGGTCTGCTCTGGCTGTGGGATCAGCCCGGGGTCACCTGTGTGCTTTCGGGCATGAATTCAGTGGAGATGGTGGAAGAGAACTGCCGCCTGGCATCAGAAGCGGAAGCGGGGCTTTTCACGGAATCGGATCAGGCATTTATCGAAAAACTGAAGGAAGAGATCCGGGCTTATGTGAAGGTGGGGTGCACCGGATGCCGGTACTGCATGCCATGTCCTTCGGGGGTGGACATCCCCGGGGTTTTCCGCTGTTACAATCACATGTACACAGAGAGCCGGAAAGAAGGGCGGCATGAATATGCCCAGACCATCGGTCTGGCGGCGGAGCCGGGATTCGGATCCCGCTGCGTCCGCTGCGGCAGGTGTGAGAAACTCTGTCCCCAGGTACTGCCCATCCGGGATCTGCTCCGGGAGGCGGATCGGGCGCTGCGGCCGCTGCCGTACCGGATCGGCATCGGCGTTGTGCGAAAAATCCTGCTCAGAAAGCCGAAGTCATGATATAATGGTCCGGAAAACATACTATAATGAAAGGTTATTTCGGAGAGTAATATGCTGAATCAGTTTACGAGAACGGAGTTGGTGGCCGGAGAGAAGAATATCCGGCGCTTTCAGGGCGCCCGGGTGGCCCTGTTCGGTGTTGGAGGCGTGGGGGGATTCGCCATGGAAGCGCTGGTCCGAAGCGGGATCGGCGCCATAGACCTGATTGACAACGACACCGTATCCCTGACGAATCTGAACCGCCAGATCATCGCCACCCATGACACCATCGGAAGAGCGAAGGTGGATGTGGCGGAGGAACGCATCCGGTCCATCAATCCGGACTGTGCGGTTCGGAAATATCAGTGTTTCTTTTTGCCGGAAACGGCGGATCGTTTCGATTTCACCCAGTATGACTATGTCATCGATGCCGTGGATACGGTGCAGGCGAAGCTGGAACTGGTCATGCGCTGCAAGGCGGCAGGCACCCCGATCATCAGCGCCATGGGGGCGGGGAACAAGCTGGATCCCACCCGGTTCCAGGTGGCGGACATCAGCAGGACCTCTGTGGACCCGCTGGCAAAGGTGATGCGCCAGCAGCTCCGGAAACGGGGCGTGAAGCATCTGAAGGTGGTCTATTCCCAGGAGATGCCGGCAAAACCACTGACAGCTGCCTATCTGACGGAGCAGGGCCGGGGCGGGGACCTGACCGAGCAGGCCAGGGAAACCGGAAGCCTTCGGCTTTCTCCGGGCAGCACGGCTTTTGTGCCCAGCGTCGTCGGGCTGATTATCGCCTCGGAAGTGGTGCGGGACCTGATGGAAGAGCCCCTGCCGCAGGACCGGATCCAGGCGACCATTGACACCCTCCACGAGGGGGATGCGGACCCGGCATAATTCTGTGTCTGTGGACAAAATCGAGTTTGAACTGCGTTCTGGATTGTGATATTATCTACAATGTGATGTTTCAATTAAGTTTCAGACAAGATTGCAGGGATACCCATGGGACGCAGAAGATTATCAAAGAAAGCAAAACTTTCACATGCTGCGTGGCGGCTTTTTCAGAAGAACGGATATGAGAATACCACGGTGGAGGACATTCTGAAGGAGTCCCGCGTTTCGAAAGGCACGTTTTATCACTATTTCGACGGGAAGGCGGATCTGCTGAATACGCTGTCGGTTCTTTTCGACGATGCGTATGAAGAATATCAGGCAGAGATGACACCGGACATGAGCGCTTCGGAAGCTCTTCTGGGGTCGAATCAGTATCTGTTCCGACTGATTGAAGAGGAGGTACCGGCGAACCTGATGGCATCGTTGTTTGCGGAACAGATCCGGACGGATCACTATCAGTGTCTGCAGGACCGGAACCGGATGTATTTTCAATTCGTGCGGGAACAGATCGAGCGGGGACTTGCCAGCGGAGAGTTCCGCACGAACCGGACCGCGGAAGAACTGATCGCGCTGTTCGCCGATCTGGAGCGGGGCGCCATCTATAACTGGCTCCTGAAGCGGGAACGGTATTCTCTGACGGAGGCTGCTCGTCCGCTGGTGGAGGAACTATTAGACGGGTTTCAGAAAGGAAGATTCTGATGGAAACGGGAATCAAAAATGAAATTGAACTGACTGTGACTGAGGAAATGACGGCAGAGCGGGTGGGAAGCGGGCTGCTTCCGGTCTATGCCACGCCGGAGATGATCGCACAGATGGAGAAGGCAGCCAGCACCAGCGTGGAGCCGTATCTTGAAGAAGGACAGGGGACGGTGGGAACGAAAATGAATGTGGACCATCTGTCCGCCACACCGGTGGGAATGAAAGTCCGGGTGGAATCGGAGCTGGTGGAAGTGGACCGGCGGAAGCTGGTCTTCGACGTGAAGGCATATGATGAAGCCGGGATCATCGGCCGGGGAACCCACGAGCGGTTCATCATCGATAATGAAAAATTCCTGGGAAAGGCAGAAGCCAAGCGGACGGCAGGCCGGGACGAATAATCGGACAGATACGGCCGGGCGGGTGCAGTCGAACGGATGCGCCGGCTCTTAGTGCCGGATACTGCCAGTGCCGTAACACGGTGCCGGGATACATGGCGGGTGCGAAATTCGATTTTTTTCGGATTTCGCACTTTTTTCGGTTTCTGGTTAATGATGCGGGGAGACGTGTCAGTGAGGGGTGCGGAAAGCCAAAAAATCCCGTTTTCGCACCCGGCCGGCTGGGGACCGAATTGAATAATCAAGGATCATTATCGGGAGGGCAAATAATAATGCAATAACGTTGAATAATATACAGATGCCTGCAGTCATAATCCGCATGATAGATAAGTGGAGGCGGTCATTCCGATGGGTTTGAATTTTTATCCGGAAAGACGGATGATAATTTGAGTTTATCAAGTGGGAAATTGCGCATTTCGTCCAGACCGCACCTACGTGCGGCATCGGGTATATATTAATCGAGATTTAGTTTGATTTTCGCACCCGGAAATTCGTAATTCAGGTGCGAAATCGCCGAAACGGTCGATTCCGCACCTTCCATTATTATTAAATCTTGAATCGCATACGATTCGCCCGTCATTGGCTATACGATAGTATTCAAATCAAGGTTTGTATACAGTCATCTTGCAGGACACCGTCCGGGGGGCAGCCATCTTGCAGGACACCATCCGGGGGGCAGCCATCTTGCAGGACACCATCCTGCGGGCAGCCATCCCGTTCATTCCCCGCTGCCCAAATACGCCCGCTTGAGCAAATCCGCCGCCCCGGTCCCATTGTTCGGGCAGCAGCCGGTTTTTTTTTAATATTTCCATAAATAATTCAGTGTATGTAGACAATTACTTTATCGGAATGGTAGAATAAAGCGGTTGATGTTATTCAGAGATGCGGCATGCTTTTGCCTGCGCATCGAAAACGAGAGGGAGTTTACTATTATGAATGGAATTCACAGTGTGATTCTGGCGGTCAGCGGTTTTCTGTATCAGCCGTGGCTGGTGCCGCTGATTCTGATTGCCGGCGGGATTTATTTCACGATCCGTACCCGACTGATGCAGGCCCGGATGTTTGCAGAGACCATCCGAGTGGTGGCGGAGAAGCCGAAGACGGAAAACGGAATTTCATCCTTCGGTGCGCTGATGGTTTCCACAGCGTCCCGTGTCGGTACCGGAAATATTATCGGTGTGGCGACGGCGGTGATCAGCGGTGGCCCGGGGGCTATTTTCTGGATGTGGGTCACTGCTTTTATCGGCGGGTCCAGTGCGTTCGTCGAGTCCACACTGGCGCAGGTCTATAAGCGCAGAAACAAGGACGGCAGCAGCTACGGCGGCCCGGCTTATTACATGCGGGACGGGCTGCACGCCAGATGGCTGGGCGTGGTGTTTTCTGTTCTGATCATCTGCACTTATGCAGTGGGATATAACATGCTGGCGGCTTACAACCTGCAGTCCACGTTCGCCGTATTTTCGTTCTACGGCAAGAATACGCCGAAGATCATCGGGGTGGTTCTGGCACTGCTGTTCGGTCTGATCATTATCGGCGGTGCGAAGCGGCTGACGAATGTGACGAAGGTCCTGGTGCCGGTCATGGGTATTTCCTATGTACTGGTTTCTCTGATCGTGATTTTCATGAATTATGGAAATATCCCGCATATGTTCGGGTCCATTTTCCGCAACGCCTTCGATTTCAAGGCGATTTTCGGCGGATTCACCGGATCCTGCATTATGTTCGGTCTGAAGAGAGGTCTGTATTCCAACGAAGCCGGTATGGGTTCCGCTCCGAATGCGGCTGCCACAGCCGACGTATCCCATCCGGTGAAGCAGGGGCTG
>OCTW011587603.1_pt1 | contig 11762 bp, 13 predicted proteins | sample 1539671 | NCBI WGS metagenome assembly OCTW01 (sample SAMN02144230, study PRJEB22623) | gut metagenome | biome: sheep rumen | host: Ovis aries | place: New Zealand | reverse complement strand
CCCGCCGTTGGCCTCGATCTCCTCGACCACCGGCATCCCATTCTCCGCTTTTCTTCCGAGGACCGCCACCTTCGCACCGCATTCCGCAAGCGCTTTACAGAACATTCCGCCGATCACGCCGCTTCCGCCCGTCACGACCGCGACCTGCCCTTCCAGGTCGATCTTAAATGGAACTGTCATCATATATGCACCTCTCTCTCTGTTTTATGCACAGCTCTGTTTTCATTATAGTGCTTCCGGTGCTGTTTTGACCAGATATTACTCTCTGACTATGGTGCCTGACATCTCTGTAAAGTCCTGTTCATGAATTTCCGGACCAAACTCTAATATCTCCTGCTTTAAGAGACGCGAATCCCGGTTCAGACCCCCTTACAGAGATGTTAAAGAACAACAATTCTGTAATAGGCTGACCCCAAGGTGCGGTTTACACCCTAGGCAGACAATATGAAAATATCTCGGCGTCTTCGTCCGTTTACATCTAAAAACGCCCTCAATAGTCCTCCAGGAAGCTGTGCTTCTCTCCATGGATTTTATATCCGAGGACTTTATTGAGCACAACGTTTTCCGTCGCCCGGAAAATATTGCTCTCCACCTGAGGAACGGTCTCCTTCAAGGCGGCGATCAGTTTCTTGGTCTCCAGTCTCTTGGAATTGGATGTGCCGTCGGCCGCGCAGCTTGAGCAGTTCTCAGTGAATTTGCAGGCACACTGCAGGAAATGCAGTCCTGCACTGTCACGCCAGCGAATGATATCTTTTTCGCGGATCAGATACATGGGGCGGATGAGTTCCATCCCCTCGAAATTCGTGCTGCGCAGTTTGGGCATCATGGCCTGGTACTGGCCCGAGTACAGCATCCCCATAAGAATTGTCTCGATGACGTCGTCGTAGTGATGTCCCAAGGCAATCTTATTGCATCCGTGATCCTTGGCGAAGCGGTACAGATACCCTCGCCTCATGCGTGCGCACAGATAGCAGGGCGACTTTTCGATATTGTATACCGCATCAAAAATATCCGTCTCAAAGAACTCGATCGGAATCCCCAGAAGTCTTGCGTTATTCTCGATAATGCTGCGGTTTTCAGGGCTGTACCCTGGGTCCATACAGACAAAAAAGAGTTCAAAGGGAAACTTGTTGTGTCGCTTCAGCTCCTGAAAGAGCTTGGCCATAAGCATGGAATCCTTGCCGCCGGAGATGCATATCGCGATCCGGTCGCCTTCCTCCACCAGGTTGTACTGCACCACTGCTTTCTCAAACCGCCCGATCAGGTCGTGACGGAATGTCTTCCGCAGCGCTTTTTCGATCTCATTCCTGCGCTCTTCGTCTGCTGCCGCCCTGCGGCTTTCCTCGAGGGCCCAGGATCCGTACCCGCCTTGCAGACTGCAGAAGTTTCTGTAACCCTTCTCCCTCAGCGCTTCTGCAGCGTCGAGGCTGATCCGCCCATATTTGCAATACAGAACTATGGGCATACCTTCTTCCACAGCCTGTGCCAGAGCCGGCAGCGGCTCTCCATTCTCCCCAAAGGCCAGCAATTCATCTTCTCCGACCCTGACAGCTCCGTCCAGCATCCCGTAGCCGCAGGAATACTCATCCCGCATATCTGCTGCCAGATAGCTGCCTGCCGGCAGCTGTATGAGTCTCTCTGCATTGATCTCAAGGGGTAATTCAATGTAGTCTTTCATAGTTTCACTCTTACTTTCGTGTCGAAGCGCTGTGCGCGAAGACTCCCGAGGAGAAAGCCGCGGGCAGCGGCAAATCTCATCTCTAAACCTCGTTAACAATAATCCGTCTCTACCACCCTACCATACTTCCGCGTCATTTAACAGGGAATCCCGGGTCAGACCCCCTTACACACCCCATACATATGTCTGAGCACAATCCTCTGCATTGTTTCCTTGCCGAACAGCTTCTCCATCATGCTGACTGCCGGCCCGTCATTCTCGACGAGCTTGTGGGCGAACGCGCTGACACGGGCCTTCTTCTCATCTGCCGGGCATTTCTCCGCCGCCGTGAGCTCCGCGACGAACAGGTCTGTGTACTCTTTTGCCAGTTTGTTGAAGCGGTCTGTCAGGCCTTTGCCCTTTTTGTGGACCGAGCAGGGGTACAGGACCGCATCATACCAGTGCTCGCCCGTCGGAGCGTCCGGAAGGCCGGCGGACGCCGCCTTGATCTCGTCAAACTTCCCCTTGGATTCCTCGGGCCACGGCTCGAGCTGAGTGTCGTAGAGCTCCGCCATCTGCGTCTCTGTCCCGAAAGCATTCACCCAGTCCGCGTTGTAGAGCGGCAGGTCCGCCTCGAAAGGCGCGATCACGATCGTCTCCATCTTCATCAGCCCGAAGAACGCGTTCATCCGCAGCACGCACAGATGTCCGATGCCGCTGATCTCCCAGCTCTTTGTCTCAAATGTCATGCCCCGCTTTGAAAGACGCGCGTCCGCTCCGAGGTCCTTCGGCACAAGGTCAAAATAGCGCTCCAGCGAATCCACTGTATACTGCCCGAGATCGATGTGTTTGCTCATTGTGTTTTCCTCCAAATGATGTCTGTTTTGCCCATCACAGATGATGTCTGTCCTGCCGGGTCACAGCTTATCAAGCCCCGCCTCATGCAATATGTGGCACCCGGCCAAAAAAGCGAACTGCCCCACTGCATTGACGCCCTCCGCGATCCAGCTCCCTCCCTCGAAGAGGACCTTGGCAGGAAGGGTCATTTTATGCTTCATGTCGCCGGCGATCGTCATCGTTCCCGCTATGAAGAAGACGACCGGCAGCAGATCAAAAACCGCCATAGGTATACTGTATTCTTTCATAGTCGGCCCCTTAGTCTCTGTACACCTTCATGGAATGATACTGCTTGGAAAACGGGAACAGGAGCGGCACTGTGTCGGAATACTTCTGGTATTCCGGGTCCAGGCCGTAGGTCTTCTCGTGCCGCAGCTCCAGGCGCTGTGCGGAATTGTACATGACAAATGTGATCAGGACGAAAGCAACGAGCACCATGATCCACTGCTTGCCCTGCACGGCACCGATGCCGGAGACCGTCACGCCGAACCAGAACAGAATCTCGGAGAAATAGTTCGGGCAGCGCACGTATTTGTAGAGTCCCGTGTCGCAGAAGCGCTTGGGGTTGATCTTTTTTGCCGCGGATTTCTGGTGGTCAGCCGTCGCTTCCCCGTAGATGGCCACTGCCATGATCAGGGCGCCGATCCACGCGAAGAGGTTGTCTCCGGCCTGGTTAATGACCCGGTATGTCACTGCGGAAGTCTCCGCTACGTACAACCATGTGCAGAAAGCCCACATGAAGAGGGAGACCGGAATCGGCATGCGCTTGGTGGAACCGGTGGATTCCAGCGTCTTGCGGTATGCTGCATTGGTCAGCTCACGTTTCAAAAGATAGCCGCCCAGCCTATAACCGTAGATCGCGAAAAGCACCGCCATGACCGCCGTCGCCGGAGTCAGGCTTCCGTTAACGAAGCCGAAGATCAGGTGGAAAATACCGATGCACATGACCGAGAAGCCGTAACCCACGGACATGAACCAGACAAATTCGTGAAAGCCCATGCAGCAGCCGAGCGCCGAGACGATCGTCACTGTCCACATGAAGGTCGGCCATACTTTGCCAATATATGAGGGATCCAGATGCAGCATTTTTATTTCCTCCCGAAGTATTCTTCAATGTATTCCTTGAAGGAATGGTCTCCGGTCACATCTTTGCCCACAAGGTCGTGGGACAGTGTCCACTTTGAGAACAGGATGATGTCATGCTTGCCGGCCTTCTTGATCTTAGGCAGGTTTGCCAAAATAGAGAACATCCAGATCGGGCTGTCCTTGATGATTACGGGCTTTCCGGCCGCGCGGAAGCAGAGCTTGGCCATCTCCTCGTAGGTGTAGGTCTCTTTGCCGCCGACCTCGTAGATCGCGTTCGTGTCCATCATGTGCTCCGCGATGAAGGCCGCGAAATCAGGGCAGTCCACGACATTGGCTTTCACACCGTGGTAGCCCTTGAGCAGCTGCATCTCGCCCTTATCAATGTAGGGTTTGAATACTTTGGCAATGTCGTAGAAATAGCCGGTCGGGCGGTAGATCACGTACTCGAGACCGCTCTTCACCAGCTCGTCCTCGAACATAGCCTTGGCGTGCAGCATAGGCACTTTTTCAGCGCCGGGTTCTTTGCAGGCGATGACCGAGATATAGTTGAATTTTTTGACCCCTGCTGCCTTGGCCTCCTCAAGGAGGTTCATGTTGCCCTGATAGTCGATGTCATAGGCGGTGAATTTCGTGGAAGACGTGGTGAGGCCCATAGTCGTGATGACGACCTCGGCTCCATCGCAGATGCCTTTCATGGTCTCTTTCTTGGTCGCGTCGATGGCGCGGAAGGTGTATTTGCCCTCGAGCCCGTTGTTCTCTTTCTCCCTGAGATCTGCCGCGATGACTTCGTGGCCGGCTTCGCAGAGGACTTTCAGGATCTCGATTCCAAGATTGCCGAACGCTCCTGCCAGTAAGATTTTCATAGTTGTGTTCTCCTTTCTGTCATGGGGACGGTTCTTCTGACATTATTTGTTCTTTTCTTTGGATCTCTTGTCGTTGATGATGTCCATCTGCTCCACGTCGATCAGTTTGACGTTGTTCTCTTCCGCCCAGCTGACGCATCCCTTCAGGACAGTCGGCAGGAAGATGCGCGGGACTTTGACCAGTTTCTCAAGGGCCGCGTCTGTGAACTGCACGTCTGTCTGCAGGCGGTTCGCCGCATAGCGGACGGACTGGACGGTGGTCTGCCGCTGCGGGAGGAGCTCCGGCAGCAGCCTTCTGTGTTTGTGGTACCAGAAGTTCTTGGAATCCCTGTAGCCGTAGTCCACCGGGAGCGGCGGGAAATCCTGCGCCCGCACGCCGTTTACGATCGCGTCGCGGTAACGGGGTTTCATCAATATTTTGTCAATTCGAAGGACAAAATGAGCTCCGTACGGCGATGTGATGCCGTTGAAGTCGTGGTACTTCTCGAGCTCATAGTGGTCCGCGCCTTCGGGGAGCGGGCCGTCGTCCTGCGCGCCGTCGAGAGTATCGACCCAGGTGCACTCCACGGCCTGCAGCGCCTCGGAGATCACCTTCGGATAAGTGCCCTTGGGATCCTCGGCCTTGCGAAGTCCGTTCTCGAGGTGGAATGCGAAATCTTTCATCTTCTCGGCGGGCGTGTCGCCCAGCCAGCCCAGGCGCACCATCTCCTTGAAGGTCTTCCGCTCGTCATCCAGGAAGTTGATAACGCATTTCTTGTGCTTGATGAGGTTCTGGGCTGTGTTCGAGGAGTTGCGGCACTCCAGCATGAACGCGTAATACTCCTTTCCGGCCACATAAAACGGTGCCAAAAGAGAGTACGGCCCGCAGGTCGTCTTCCCCTCGTCTGTAAGCGTGCTGACGAGCACGGCGGGCATCGGGAAGAACAGGGAAGTCTGGTAGAAATTGTCGACCGCCCTCAGTTCCGTGAAGGATGATCCTGAGGGACTCTTCGGGGATGACTTGGTCAAGGAACTCTTAGTCTTATGTGACCCCGCCGGCGGGATATAAGCTCCACACTTTCTGATACAGCAGGCAGAAATTCCGGATTCCGCGGCAAATTGCGTCAGCCTGTATAAGCATCCTCTGCTATTTTAAACTTTCACCAAACCTGCGAAGCTCCTCCAGCTTTTCCTCGGATACGCCGGGATCATAGCCATGCGCAGTGAAAACTCCCATGTCTTCCAACTGCAGATAATCCAGAAAATCCCCCTTATATGAGAATAGTGCTCCATCATACATGTCAGGATCACCCGAGCTCAAGAACATAGCCACCTTCTTCAGCTTTTCCGGTTTATTCGGGTACGCGGCTGCGTAAAATCGGTCAATGGTACATTTCAGCTGCCCTGTAAAACCGTGATAATAGATCGGCGATGCTATCACAAGCATCTCGGCTTCCTGAAGCTCATGGTAGACAAACTGCATATCATCCTTCTGAATACACTGCCCATTTCCCTTTGTGTGGCAATACTCACAGGCGAGACATCCGTGGATATTCATCTTGCAGACATCATATACCCCATACTCATGTCCTGCCTTCTCAAGGCCCTCACAAAAAGCCCGGATCATTTGTTTTGTATTTCCTTTCGATCTGGGACTACCGTTAAAAATCACAATTTTCATAATTCAAAGCACCACCTTGTCTCTACGTTTAAGTACTGTCTCATTATCTTTTATGAGTTTCCGTTCACATTTATCTATTTATGAGGTCTTCGCAGAGGCGGGCAATCAGTTCATCTCCGTCCCAACGTTCTTCTATCGTTTTTATCACTTCGTAATCATCAGAACTCAGCTTAAAGTTTTTTGCCTGGTTCAGGAATTTGCGTATTGCGATCTCAGGATCTTCAACAAGACTGATGCCGCGGCATGGGCCTTCGTCGAGAAGTGCCGCCATAATTCTTCTGATGCAGGTAAAACTCTCCTGCGTCAAGAGGCTGTCTAAAAGCGACGCTGCGTCAGATTTGTTCCACGCCTCCAGCGCCGTATAAGGCGGCAGCACTCCATTATCCACACCTTCTGTCAGAAACCACTGCCTGATTTCCCCGGTCTCCGGTTCCAGGAACCTGCATGCATGCACCCTGCCCCAACCGTATACATGTTTTGCAATCTCGAATATCAAGTCGTTGCCACTGTCCCATTTTTGGATAATGGGCAGACAAAACCAGGTGAATTCATTGCAATGTGCGAGGTCTGTGATGATTTGCCTAAAGCCTTGCACTCTGTCTTCAGGTGCTTTATGATGCAGCGCAAGGCCTATTTTAACAAGTTCTTTGTCTTTTGCCATAGCAATAAGATGCTTGCCATAGGAATACGCATGTATAGGATTGATACTGCCTGCATTTTCTTCTACGATAGCACATAGAACTCCTGCAAATTCAAGGGTTCTCCGGGTCTTTGTAAGCTTCAGAAAGAGTTCGTCCGCAGTATTGATATGCCCGCCCACCATTGCATTCAAAGCATCTACAAGAAGGTCTGCCTCTTCATCATTTAGTTTCCCTGGCTGCGTGTGAAAGTAAGTGATCCCATCCAGTGCACCATCAGCGAAAAGAAGGCTTCTTCCATCATCCGGATCTTTCGGCAGGCTAAATTCGTGCGGGAGCTTTCCTTCACTATCTAAGTTTTCTCTGATAATCGCCAATATCGGCCTGTCGTACATGTTTTTCTCCTTTACTGTTCATTGTGCTTGCCAAAATATTTTATGCCGTTCCTCTTTCCGTCCCTTCCGTCCTGTAATTTCTCAATATATCTAATCCAAGAAGCAGTGCCTTTTCATGCGACTTTGTCCCAAATTCCCTGGCATCATACTCGTGAACATTCGCCAGCGAATCGGCGGTGAACAAGAACTGTCCGAACATGGCCCCGCGTTTTCGGCAACAGGCCGCAAGCGCAGCACTCTCCATCTCTACTACAGAGCAGCCTTCTTGGAGACGATACTGAACCATGTCCCTAGTCTCGCGGAAGAACCCATCTGTAGACCATGTCGTGCATGTTACAAAAGGAAGACCATGTTTTTTAAAAGTCTCTTCAATCACTGAAATTGGTTCTCTGTCAAGTTCAATATATCTCGATGCCGGGAGATAATGATAAGATGTTCCTTCTGCTCTGAGTGCTTTCGTCGGGACAATAAAAGCATCTTCCGGAAGATTTGCCAGCACCCCACAAGAGCCGACTGCAATTACCTTCTTACATCCACAACTGACAAGAGTATCCAAAACCTGGGCTGATGCTGCCGCACCGATCGGAGACTGTACCAGACAAATATCTTCCTCTGTTTCATGCAGAACATAAATCTTTATATCATGAGAAACTGTGATGAGTGTTTCGACCACTTTTGCATCATTGTTATGGGCATATTCATGAACAACATCACCAAGAAATGCAAAAAGGCATTTTTCCGGCAATTGATCTGCACTCCAGTCATGATCGGGAGGGATAACCTCCAAGGAACTGTCATCGTATTCCAGAATTGGAATTTCATTTCTAATAATCATCATATCCTCTAATTCTTTGTTTTCTTCCGAAAATCTTCCAAATTGTTCAAGAATGCCAGGTACTTGGGACAAAACAATCTTTGAATAATAGTAGAGACTATAAAAATGCTCATCTGATAGCACATCGGGATCTTCAAATACTTTATCGAGGTCCTCTTCTGTATAATCCTCGGGCAAAAGATTCTCGTCTTTGAGAAGATCCCCAAAACGGCAAACGGGAAAATATTGATATAAACCCGGTATTATCGCCCCGGTTAAATGAGGCAATACTTGCATCAAGCATCTCCTGGTGTGTCGTTGACGTCAAATCAAAGACAAATCCACATTCCAGACAGAGTTCTCTTGCGAACTCTCTTTGCGCCCTTCCATTACCTTCCCGAAATGGATGAAGAGCATTCATGTCTGCATAGTACTTTGCAAATATCGGGATGAACCTTTCCTTTTCATTCCGTGATTCATAACAGGATTTAAAGACCACAGAAAAAACTGATTCCGCATAGGCATCAATAAACTGTGTTCTGCAAAACAGATTATTTTTCCCAATATCTACGGTTCTTACTTTTCCTGCCCATTCCTGCGATAGTTCTCCTTTAGTCTTTGCTGGTAAGCTTCTCTTGAAATCTCTCCCCTGATCATCCCGGCGATATCCATTACCTCAGGATCAGTCAAAGACAATCCTTCAATTGCCAGAGTGGCCTGCATCTGCCGCACAGCATCGATTTCCTCGGGTGTCAACTCGTTTTTAATATATCCATCTGCCTTCATTACCCTCGAAATCAAAGACACCAGATAATTGGGTGGTGCAGATACCCCCTGCTCCCAGTGCTGGATGTTCGCAACAGGTATACCAAGATAAGTTGCAAATCTGCTTTGACTCATATTTGTTGTTTTTCTCAATTCCTTAATTGCATTCATTTCAGAGCCTCCCTATACAGACATTATATACTAATCGCATATAGTCAGTCAAATGAATCATGTTCGTGAGAACTGCACAAGAAAAGCGGTACCCTTGCCGTATCGCCGCCTTATTTCACTAATCAAAGTACAATTAATCCACTCGGCAAACTGGAACTGGAAGTTATCTAAACAATAAAATTAGCGATAGTGTATATTAGATGGCACATCGAAAAGACTCCGGCAAAAAATGCAGCGATCATATTCCTTCTTTTATATGAATATATAAGAAATGCCGCACAGGGAAATACAGTCAGACCCAACAATACCGTCGTTTCGATATTTCCCCGATAGTAACAAAACCAGCATATATAGTAAAGGACGACGCATGCCATCACTGTGATGATCGTTTCTATTAATTTTGATTCTGTATTATTCCGGTTAATGACGAGGCAAAGACTCGCCACCATCAACACCTGACAGACTGAAGCAATACTATCTATTGTGCCTGTTACAGATTCTGTCCGAAGAACATCATTAGGAGCCGGGACAACAAACCAGATGAAGTTTGGTATCATTATGCTCAGAAAAAGGATAAGGCCTATCCAGTCAAAGCCGATTCTATAGTTTTTCAGCATTTAAACATCTCCACAAGCCCTGATTCTTCAGGATCTCATTAGACTTTATATTTATGATTTTCTGTGTACGATCCAGTCACTGTCCAAAGCTTCTCTTTCTGAATACTCCGGTCATATTCTTTTCCAAATTCCTTTGCTTGCATTAACAGTACAGTCTCTTCTAAATTCCGAATTATGCCTCAGCTTCACTATACTTACGCTCCATTATAGCATAACTGAAAAAGCGCCCACCGCCATTATGGCGACGAGCGCAAATCCATGTTAACACTGCTCTGAGCAGGATCAATCCGCCAAATGATATCCATCCCTTACATGGCGAAGATCTGCTTCCATCTCCGCAGCATCGGTCCAGCCGGAGAAGGCCTGGGCATAAGAAAACCCATGGTTAAATCCGAAGTTAAAGCCCTGCAGAGTTCCATACCCGGCTGTCAAAATACCGTCTGCCGGTATTTTTAAATCAGTATAACTGCATGCCTCGTAGCTGGTTAAGACCGATCCGTCTTCGCGTGTGACTTTTTCCTCATAGGTATCGTATATCCTTCATGATTTGCGATTAAACCATCCTGCCAGTATAGCCCCGGAAATATTATGCCATACAGAAAAAATTGCGCCCGGGACTGTCGCCATAGTCAGGTTCGGGAAAGCAGATCCGGCAAGTGTTGTTGCAAGCCCCGAATTCTGCATTCCTATCTCTATGGCAACTGCCTTTTTTCTGGGCAGATCCATCTTAAACAGAACACCGATCAGATAGCCCAAAAGGTACCCAAGCAGATTATGGAGGATCACAACGACAAAGATGATTGCTCCCGTAGACAATATTTTGGCGCTGTTATGTGATACGACCGATGCAACAATGAGACAGATGGCGGTCACGGATACCAAAGGCAGGGAATCTCTGATTCTCTGGGTATACTTTCCAAATAATCTGTTGACCAGCACCCCCAGTCCGATGGGAACGATCACAACCTGTATTATGGATAAGAACATTGCTTTGGCATCCACACTTACAGATGTTCTCAGATACAGGTATGTCAGTAAGGGAGTAAGGAAAGGCGCCAGCAATGTATTTATACTGGTCATTCCAACCGAAAGCGCCGTATCGCCTTTTGACAGATAGGTTATGACATTGCTTGATGTTCCCCCGGGACACGTTCCGACAAGTACTACTCCCACCAGCAATTCATCGTTCAGGTTGAACGCTTTCCCCAGCACAAAAGCCAGCAAAGGCATTATTATAAACTGTGCCGCACATCCTATTATGATATCTCTGGGTCTTTGGAACACTATGGCAAAATCAGACAGCTTCGTCGTAAGTCCCATCCCGAACATAACGAGCATCAGAAGATAATTGATCCATTTTGTCTGGATCCAAAGGCTCGTCCCCGGCACAAAAAGTGCCGCTGCTGCAATGATCAGGACGATCCATGCCATATTCCTGCCAACAAAATCACTTGCTTTCTTCATCTTGTCCTCTTTTTCCTCTTCGGTAACAATTCTTTTATAACTAATATATTTGCTTTTCTTGGCAAGCTCAATCGATTTTATTATCGCAGCTTATTATCAGCCGCCTACCTCCGCAAATTTGTAAAGATGCATCATTCACTGCTAACTGCAAGGACATCCCCCTTAAGATAAAGATTCCCTTTCACTTCTTCCCTGACCGGGGTAAGCTCGCCCTTTCCGACCAGATACGCAAGGTTCTGACGGCTGCACAAAAGGATATCGCAGGCCCCGGAGGTGTCCAGTATATTATTTCTGACAAATGAAAGAAAATCCTCCAGCCCCAGCGGAACCGTGACACCACTTGCATAGAGCGCTGATGCTGACAGATCCAGCGAATCGTTGAATGTGACCGCGTAGCCTCCGGCGGTTATTTTACCGGAGGCAAAAAGGGCTTCATTTTCCAGAATCTTTCGGATTGCGTTTTTTTCATGTTCCTCAGAGCCCGTATAGGTATTAAGATCCACCTTTTTCGTCGTGCCGTCCTGAAAGAAGCACAGCAAGGTTTTGCCCGCACACATAGTGCAATCCTTAAGGTTTCTCCCTTGCCGCTTTTCCACATATTCCGGCAGTGCCTCACGCTTCCTGATGCAGAGGCTGTCCTGTGAACAACGGCCGCCCGACTTCTCGAGAAAAGTCAACTCATCGTATTCGCGAAGCCCGTGATTGCGAAGAATCATATTGATGTTCTGTCTGCCG
>OCTW011545713.1_pt1 | contig 11762 bp, 10 predicted proteins | sample 1539671 | NCBI WGS metagenome assembly OCTW01 (sample SAMN02144230, study PRJEB22623) | gut metagenome | biome: sheep rumen | host: Ovis aries | place: New Zealand | reverse complement strand
GGCAAGCTGCTTTCCCTGTCTCCACGCTTGAATTTATACAGCAATCCTGAAGCATGGAAGAAAACCATCACCACCGATACATATACAAATACCTGGCAGTAAAGAAAAACCATTTCAGTCAGCTGGCTGGAGGAACGGACACCCAATAATTTGAGGAGCATCAATACCACCAGCGCGCAGACGCCCAGCAGGCTTTCCGTCTTGATGTTTTTCAGAATCGTTGTTTTTTCCGATTCTGCATAATCAGACATTCTACTGGCGACTTCTTTTGCTTCTTCATTCATTTTCTCGCTTTTCCTTTCTCCGTCGATCAATTCTGGAATACTGACGCCGTAAAGTTCGGCAATCTCCAGCAGCAGACTGATATCGGGCATATTCGTTCCTGTCTCCCAACGGGATACCGTCCGATTGGAAACGCCCAACTGTTCCGCTGCTTGCTCCTGTGTCAAATTCTTTTCCTTCCTGAGTGTTTTTAGGAACGCACCGATCTTAATCTGATCCACCCTGGATTTCCTCCTTTCACAGTCAGTTTAACGCCAGTCTTATCATTTGGACACGACATTAAGCGAGAAAATGCCGCATCCCATCGATTAGACATCATTGTCCGGTTCAACAAATCCCGATTTGAAATTCCCGAAATCATAGGCATCTGCCAGTGATTATAGGGCTTTAATGAAATCCTCTGGAACCGTTGAAAACAAAGGATTTTTCGCAATCTGCTCACCGAATCCCTTTATTAAATGTTACACAGTTTCAACGACGCCTTGGCTGCTCATAAGGGCAAAAGCAAGGGCAAGAAAAACTCATAATAGGATATAACAAGGTGTGGCAATCGGGAACCTGTGACATATGTGCGAATATACTTCAACAACTATTATAACGGAGGATGTCAATATGGAAAAGTACGTTTATGATGAAAGCAACGGCCTTTGATATGAGCTTCAAGGAGATTATTACATTCCTTGCCTGACAATACCAACCGAAGAAGATCGGCCCATCGGGATGTGGGGGCAGTGCCACCTGCGCTACATCAAGGCGGAACGTAAGGCCTTATTTGCTGAACTTCTGACCAGCGGCAGGCTGAATACCTACCTTGCCGACATCAACGAACAGGCAACGGAACAAATGCTCCTGCTAATGAAGCAGATGGCAGAGCGTGAGGGGGTCACCGAGCAGCTCAAGGCACAGGATCAAATGCTGTGGGTACAGCGGATGAACAATATCCGGGATAGAGCAATGGAGATCGTAAATCATGATCTGATTTACGCATAAGGTATCGGGCGGCAGGGAGAAAGCTCTGCCGCCTTTTCTATTAATATCCTATTTCGCATTTTTTAATTACAATTGATTTTGCGAAATATCTCTGGTATAATATGGGCAACGGAGGTAAATGCCATGAAACTGATTGAACGGACTTTTTATCTTGACAAGCTGAAAGATGTGATGGGAACGCCGGATATCAAGGTCATCACCGGTGTGCGCCGCAGCGGAAAGTCAAAGCTCTTGGAAGCGTTTATGGAGTATGTCCGGCAGACAGATAAGAATGCCAACATCATGCATGTCAACTACAGTCTAAGCGAATATGAACCACTGCTCGAGTATCACAAGCTGAACGAATATGTGGAGCAGGCATATCAGGAGGGAAAGACGAACTATGTCTTCATTGACGAAGTCCAGATGTGCGACGGCTTTGAAAAAGCTATTAACAGTTTTCACGCTACTGAAAAATACGATATTTATATCACCGGCTCCAATGCGTTCCTGCTCAGTTCTGACCTTGCAACACTGTTCACTGGCAGAACATTTGAAATTGAGGTCTATCCGTTTTCGTTCGCCGAATTCATGCAATACTATGATCTTTCAGATCAGTATGCAGCCTTCAACCGTTATCTGACCGAAGGAGGCATGGCCGGTTCTTTTCTTTACAAAACACCGGAAGCCAAATATGACTATATCTCGGATGTGTTTTCTACACTCATTGTGCGTGACATTCAGAAGAAGTACAAAATCCGCAATATGCCGCTCATGGATCGCCTGTGCGACTTCCTAATCGACAACATTTCAAATCTGACCTCCACCAGAAGCATTGCTGCTGCGTTTACCAAGGAGCAGTTCAAGACCAACGACCGTACCATCAGCGCCTATATCAAATATCTTTGCAATGCATTTGCTTTTTATAAGGTAAGACGGTATGACATACAGGGAAAACGTTATCTCGCGTCCAATGATAAATACTATCTCAGCGACCACTCCTTCAAATATGCCCGCCTCGGTACAAAAAACGCCGATTATGGCAGGTTGATGGAAAATATTGTCGCTATTGAGCTTTTACGGCGAGGCTATGAGTTATACGCCGGAGTCCTGTATAAAAAAGAAATTGATTTCGTAGCAATCAAGCGTAACGAGAAGCTGTATATTCAGGTTGCAAATATGATTGATGATCCCGACACTTTTGAGCGCGAAGTATCGCCGTTGCTCAAAATTGCGGACGCCTATCCGAAGATGATTATTTCCCGCACAAGGCAGGAAATGTATCAGTATGAGGGCGTAAAGATTGTGGACATTGCAGATTGGCTACTGGTATGAACTGATATACGCATAACAGGCACATTGTGTGGGGGGACATCTTCGTACAAATTCCCCCAAAAGGAATGGGATCTTCGGTTCGGAAACAATAAAAAGAACTACATCCAAACCAGAAGTCGACGCGGCGATTACCAGATGTTTTAGAGTTGAGTTTTTGGTTTTGCAGAGAAATCCCAAATCAAGGCGCAGAAGATATGAAGAATCAGAATGCCGATTTGGTTCGCAGTATTGCTTCAACAGAGGATAAGTACGGGACGATATGGCATCTTATTTGATGTCAGCACGAAAGGAGGAACGGAGCATGACTAAGAGTTCTAATGCCAGCCCGGAAGTTTTTGGATTTGATTTTCAGGTCAATGCTACTATTTTCCTGCTATTGGATAACATAAAAGACATAAAAACGGTTCGCATGGAAGGCGCCTCTGAAGATATTGAACTGACTATGAATGATGGAAATCAGATCGTGGCACAAGCGAAAGGTGTTGTAAAAGGCAGTAGTGATTTTTCTCATGTAAGAAGCAAACTTTCAGATGCGATAAGGACGCTTTCTTCAGCTGATAACTCATCGGTAGAACAACTGATCCTTATTACAAATTCCAAGAATCCCTTAAAAGAGGACACTTCAAAGGGCTTCTTCTATGGTCCTCCGGTTGCGGTGAGTTACAAGAATCTTTCCGATGATGCGAAAAAAGTTATTGACGACATTGTCGAGAGGCTTGATGTGTCTTTGGATAGGGATAAGTTTCAAATATATTATTTCATGTTTGAAACAGATAATCTGAAGACGCGCTATGCGGTGATTGAAGAAAAGATAAGAGATTTTATCAATCAGCTTAACTTGGGACAGATATTAAGCGCAACTGAGTTAATGCAGGTATGGCAAAATGATATCTTCCACAACGGTTCTCAAACAGATACTACAATCAAGGTGAGCAAAAAGGAAATTGTGTGGCCGGTGATCGCCTTGACTTTGGATAAGCATATGCCGGCAGAGTACATTGAGGATTATGATCAGGGACTTATAAATGAGGTTACGGCTCAGTATTCCTATCTTATTAACTCTATAACTGAAAGATATGATCTCATAACGAAAATCCTATTTGACTATAATTCATCAAATTATGCTTTGCCGATAAAGGAGCGTACTCGCACATTCATAAAAGATAAGTGGCAAGAGTATATTTCTGTTTTTTCCCTTGAATCATTAGAAACGGAAGTCCAAGAAGCAGTCACGAAAGTAATCCTGGCGAAAGTGATTCAACAAAGGTACTTAATCAACAACATCAGCAGAGAGGTGTCGTTATGAAAATTAAATCCATATACATTTCTCAAGGCTTGTTTTGCACGGAGCGTTTTTTTGAACCTGGTTTTAATCTTATTTTCAGCGAGAAAAACAGCACCGGCAAAACGACACTTATGCGGTGCATTTTATACGGATTCGGTTACGCGGTTCCGGGAACAAAGAAGTTTAAAATTGAGGCCTGCAGCATAAAGGTTGTCCTCGAAAAAGATGATGGAACTCTTGTAACGCTGAACAGAAACACATTTGATTCCATAGAACTCATAGAAGGCGATACTCAGTATTCGTATGCTCTTCCGGTGCAGGTCAAGGAACTGCATGAAAAAATCTATGGAACCGACAACGAAGATATAATCAATAATCTATTGGGGGCCATTTATGCTGACCAAGAAAAAGGATGGACCCTGTTGAATCGCGGGAAGGCAATAGCCGGTGTACATTTCAACATTGATGAACTGATTCGGGGCTTGTCTGGTAGAGACTGCGCTGATATCTTATTGCGAAAGAAAAAGGTGGAGGAAAACCTCAAGAAATATAAGCAGATATTGAATATTGCGGAGTACAGAGAATCTATCGCATCGACCGGTGGTTCGTTGACATGGGATAGTTATAATCGTGAACGGCTGTTGAAACTGGATCAGTTTCGAGTTGAGAGAGATGCGATAAAAAAAGAAATCAAGCGTCTTGATGAAAATATCAAGAATAACAAAAAAACCATCGAGTTAATCGATGATATGAAGTTGGTAATTAGGATGGACAGTGGCGAGGAAATTTGTGTTACTCGTGATATGGTCGTTGGTGCAACTGATAGTATCGATCTCCTTCAGGCAAAGAAGAAATTGCTTATTCCAAGATTAGAACGAATCCTTAAAGAAATAGAAACCTTGGAGTTTGAGATTAAGGAAGAAGAACAACAATTATCTCTGTTTCCTACTGAATCATTGGCTGATGTCTTTGACCGTAAGATGACCGATGTAGATATTAGTCCTGTTGATGTGAAAAGAGTAATCGGGGATTTGGAAAAAGAGAGAAAAGCACTGGGAGACCAGATTTCTCAATTTACGAATGATAGCAACGATGTGACCCAGTCTATGATAAAAACTGTGCAGAAATACATGGGTGAGCTTGGAGATTCCGAGGCGGAAAAGATGACTTGGAGATACCTTTTTACAAGCAACCTTAAAGAACTATCGGGCGCTGTGCTGCATAAAACTGTTTTCTCATTTCGCCTTGCGTACATTATAGAAATTGAAAAGGCTCTTGGAATTAAACTACCTATTCTTTTAGATTCACCCAAAGGAAAAGAAATTGACGATATTAATATCGGCAAGATGATGCAGATTCTGCAGCGGGATTTTCCAGATAATCAGATTATCATTGCTTCTATCTATCATTATGTGCAGAATGAGCATGTTATCACATTGGAAGGTCAACTGTTGGATCAGATGATAGAGGCATAAAGGACGAATGAGTGATGTGGAGATAGTGAAATGAAAAAGTTAAGATATCCGTTAAACGTAACAATAGATACGAATATATTTGAAGCTAATCATTTTGATTTTGGCACAGGGAGTACAATGAGCGTACTTGCCAAACATATTCAAAACGGAAAAGTCAAGTTGGTCTTGAGTGACATTGTTATTAGAGAGGTGGAAAAGCATATTTCTAATCGCGTTGATGAAGTGTGTGGGAAAGCCCGAAAGCTTAGACAAGACTATTTACATATACTTCCTGAGCAGTATTTAACTAATATCGGACTGGAATTTTATATTCAAATTCCGGAGAAAGGCACAATACATGAAAAGGCGCAGAAAGTCTTTGCTGATTTTATCAGCCATTGCAATGTTGAAAGGCTGAACACCGGAGGAATAAATATTGAGAAAGTTTTGGATGATTATTTCTCAGTTTGCCCGCCTTTTGAGAACAGCGAAAAGAAACGAAAAGAATTTCCAGATGCATTTATTGCCGAAGAAATCAAAAATCGATTTGGCAGTGATGAAACCGTGGCAATTATTAGCCAGGACAATGGATTTAAGAAGGCCTGTGGGGATAGTGATAATCACATATTCTATTCTTCTTTAGGTGATCTGTTTGACGCAATTAATAAACAAGACGAAGAGTATACAGCTGCAATTGAATTAATTAAAGCTAATGCTGACTCAATTATTCACGAAATTAGAGAACTGATCGACGATAGTTGTATTGAAGTACGTGGCTTGTCATATGACAAGGATGGTATTCCGGAAGGATACGACTATGAAGAAACGTACATGGAGCATTGCCACGTTTCCGGGTTTAAGCTTCATACAATTGACGATATTGACGAAGAAAAAATCATGGCATCTTTGTGGGTTCAAAGCAACATTTCAATAAATTGCTATTTTGATGATTATGACAATGCTCCCTGGGATTCCGAAGAGAAGGAATATATTTATGTCGAACAAAAACATATATTAGAGAAACATGATGCAAGGTTTGGTTGCAGAATTGAGATAAATCGAAAAACCGAAGAGGTGCAGGTGATTCCATTTAGAATCATTTTAGGCGGCGATTCGAGAAAAAGCAGAGTCGAAGTCGATGATGAACAAGAAGCAATGTACAGAGAACTTGAGGATGCAGACAGAGAAGATTTGGGATTTTTAGCACTATCAAACTATAATGATGCATTAGATAATGATTTAAATGGATCACCGATGGCTCAAACAATAATCGGTTTATTTGAACAATATAATGACATTTCCTCTGCGTATGAAGATTTGGCTATTTCCTATGACGATTTTTACACATGCGCAAAAGCGAAAGTTTCAGAAGATGATAAGAAAGCATTTATTGCTTCACTTTCATCAGAGAAGCGTATCCCCATTGATTTTTCCGACAATAGCAATGACAATCTATTAGGGGATGTTTGTGAATGGCTGAGCCAAAAAAGTGAAACGTTATCCGATAAAGCAGAGGTAAGATTACCAGACATAATAGGATACGGGGAATCTATCAGCATTGTTGGAGCAAATGGGCAGGAATACACTTTGATTCTTGACGAACTTCACGGAATCCCAGACGAAGGCTCAGAAGAGGCGATCGAGGTGTCGCTAAAATCCAACAGAGAAACGATTGCGAGAGGCAATGTTAAGCTAACAATAGGTTATCTTGATTTTGATGAAAACGGAGGCGCTTCTGATGGCATCGAGGATAGTATCGACTATGAGGTAGAAGATGTTTTGGAGGCATTAGAAAGTCTATTATTAAAATTGAGAGACGAACTCGATGATGAGCAGGATCTTGCCGCTTCAATTAAAAAATGTATCGAGAAATGTGAATTAATAAAATGATGTTAAATTGTTGCTTAGTTGGAGTAGCAAAAGCTACAGTTACATAGGGCGTTCCGAAAAGGAAGGCATCACCGAAAAACTCAAAGCAGACAATTAGATGCTGTGGGTGCAGCGGATGAACAACATCCGGGATAGGGCAATTGAAATCGTAAACCATGAGTTGATCTACGCATAAGTTATCGTGCGGCGGGGAGCAATCCCCGCCGCTGTTGCTTCAAGGGAGTTAATTTCTCATGATTCCGATAACCATCTATTCTTCTTCAAGCTAAGTCATCAGCAAAAAGTACACCGCTGCAAAAAGAAGCGCGTTGGAAAGTGTGGTCGCTCCACGTTGGAACTGTGTTTCATAAAGCTGCGTACAGCAAGGCACGAGATAAGCGATTACTTCCGCAAAGAAAAGCAGGATAAGCCGCATTGAAAAAGTTGTATATAGTAGGCTGATTGCAAGCGTAAGAAGCAGGTTTAGAATAATGACCGTCATTCCGTAAGATACGACAATCTGGTTTGTCGTAAACGGAAGGGACAGTCCCTGCTTTCGTTTGTCGGATACCGTTTTTGCCTGCTTAATCAGCAGTTGATACAAACCGCTTAATGCCGTTGTTGTGCAAAAAACAGCGATTACACGGGTTATGGCAGGGTCATCCAGCAAGGGCATGAAGGCAAAAAGACTTGTACGGCTGACGACCCACCCAACCAGCAAAAGCAGGGCAAGAAGCACGATCGGCTGCCGTTGCATACGAAACAGCTCCAACAGACTTTTGACCCATAGAGCAGATTTCTTTGTAGGATTCAAGTTGTACAGCATGGGGCCCCTAACGTATGCTGGACGGTTTTCCTCCGCTAGCTGCTGCATTCTCGTATAGTCATTCTGGCTGACAGCAACAGACGCCGCCTCAAGGCTTTGTAATCGCTCAAAGTATTTCGGTGTGTTCAAGATTAAAAACCGCTGGGCAAAAATCCAAACAGCACCCAAGGAAAGGGCAAGTGCTGCTGCAGTAAGTGCGGAGTGCAAAAAAAGCAGGAACGTACAAAGAAAAAAAGCAGCACATACGCCCCACCTTATCTTTCCTTGTGCGTGGTAGAAAATCCACGACAAGAATGAACAGTTACAAATATAAAGCATGAGAACGAGCCAAAGCTTCAAAAAGGCGAGGTTGAAAAGGACGCCACTCAAAACGCAAGCAACAATACCGGAAACAAGGGCAGATACAAGCACAGAGAGAAACTGCTTGCGGAATAGGCTTTTTTTGAAATAGCTTGTGTTGTATGTATGCAGCACAGAGGCTGCTTCTACTCGGAACGCCGGTGTTTGATTTAGAAACACCCGAAATGAATTAATGGCAGCCACAAGCAGTAATGAGTAGAACACGCCCCTCTCCGTAGCACCAGTCCCGTACCCGGCTTTCGCGATAACGAAAAAGAACTGATACAGCAATACACCGCCAACGATAACGACACTGATGATGCCTTGCCATGTATGACGAATGGTGCCTTTCATGAGCCGGAGCTTGTTTTTTAAGAGCAGGATTTCAGCTTGATTCTTCATCTTGTTCCACCAATTTCAAATACACAGCCTCCATAGTGCTGTCCTCAGGAAGCTGTGTTGCTGAAAGCAACTCCTGTTTTGAACCAGATAATAGGCGCTTACCGTTCTTTATCACAACGTACTGATCGCAAATGTTCTCGGTCACGTCCAGCAAATGGCTGGACAAAAGAACAATCTTTCCTTTTTCTTTCTGTTCCAGCAGCAGGGCCTTTAATGTAGCAATCTGCTTCGGATCAAGCCCTGAAAAGGGCTCATCTGCAATGAGCAGTTCAAATTCCCGCATAAGAGCCATGGCTATCATCAGCTTCTGCCTAGTTCCCTTGGACAAAGCGGCTGGGATTTTGTTCTGATGCTCCTTCATATCCAGCCTTTCAATCATTTCGTCGATAGACACTCCCCCCTGCGGGTAAATGGCCTTTATAAAATGGAGGTGCTCTAACAGAGATAATTCTTCATAAAAAACAGGAACATCAGGGATATATGAAATGGGATAGGCCCCTGAAGGATAGGCAAAAATATCTTTCCCGTCGAGTGTAATTGTGCCGCTGTCCGGAGTCAGATAACGATAGATGTTTTTAATGATTGTTGATTTTCCGGCTCCGTTTTCTCCAACCAATCCGACAATCTGCCCCCGGTTTGCGGAAAACGAAATGCCATTCAGGGCTAAAACATCTCCATATGAGAAGAAAACCTGTTTTACTTCAAAATCCATTTTCCGCTCCTTTCCCTGTCAAAAAACAATGTTTTGCATTAAAACTCAATTGCCAGTATTTCTTTTCTTTCTGCGGTCTAATGGTTTTACAGCATCACTTGGGATTAGCCAAAGGTTTCCTTTCTTGAATGCCCCTGGAATTCTTCCCTCTTCACAGTACTTTGTTGCCATGCGTGCCGTAATACCCCACAATTCTCCTGCTTCTCTTACGGTCAAAAAATCCATGATTATCCTCCATCGGCATATTAACCAACAAGAAAAGAATATCATACTGCCGCTGTTATTTCAATATCTCGAAATATAGTCTGTGATGTAATGTTCAAAGCCCTGCAAGCCGAAACTTGCAGGGCGGTTTTTATGTATGCACCGTAGGGTTCTCCTACGGTGTGTTTTTCTGTCTTAGCGTCCTCTGTCATAATCGTGGCCGCGAGGTCGGGTCTGCTGCCGCCTTGCCTCGTTCCTCCGCTTGGCTTCCGCCTCCAAATCCCGGAGCTTCTTTCGGATGCTCTCTCTTTCGGGCGGTTTCTGCTCTGGTCTGGCTTTGTCTTTGCCATTGACCTGCTGCTCCCATGCAGCCAGATCACGGTTGTACTGCTCTACAAGGGATGTTGCGGTGTCATACGTCCGCTTGAATGCCTGCACATCGGGGTAGCCGTCTGCTTTCAGGATACCGGGTAGCCGGTCCATACGGAGGTCAATCTCCTGTTTCATGCGGTTGATCTTTTCCTGTAGAGCCTTACGCTCTTTGCCCTTGAACAGTCCTGTCGTCTCGGCAAGCTGTTTTTCCAGCTTGGGAAGCTCCCCATGAATGAGATGTTTGATCGCCCTGGCTTCGTCCTGAACCTTGACCATCAGCTTCTGCATTTTACGGTATTCCGCCATGTCAACGGACAGGGTAGGCTTGGGCGGGACCTCTGTCTCCCGGATCAATACCTGTAGGATTTCCTTTGCCTTTTGGATGATCCCCCGGAACAGTCCCGGCAGCCAGCCGTGCTTCTGCACGGAACGGGTAGCTTCATCGTAGACGTGTTCGTTTTTGATCTCTATGATCTCTGCTTCAGCAATTCCGGATACCAGAGCCATATCCGCCGTTCTGTTCCAGTCCTGCCGGGCGGCGTTGTCCGCCTCGATCTCCGCCGCCTTCGGATTGTTCTTCCCGATCTTCTTCGTAGGGAGATAGACGCTGTTCGGATCAAAGACCTTCAAGCGCCGTTCCGGGTCGTGGATATGCCGGTTGATCAGAGCGGTGTAGAACTGCTTGGCCTCGTCCAGAAACAGCTCATTCTTGAATACCTCGTCCTTTGCTGTGAACAGGTGCTTTTCGTAGGCATCGCCTTTCTTGATGACGATACAGCCCTCTCGGATCATACCGTCCTCGCCGGTGATCTCCTTCTTCGTGCGTACCCGCTTGCCGAGCTCATCATAGAACACGCTGCGGGTTGCAATCTTTACCTCCGGCTCTGGCAGTAAACGTCGCTCCGAGAAGATTAGATGGATATGATAGTTTTTCTTCGTTTTGTTGTGGTGGAGCGCCGAGACGCATTCCACGTTGTACCGTTTCTTGAACTGCTCCGTGAACTCCTGAAGTACCCGGTTAGGATCAAACTGCGTGTACTCCTCCGGCAGCGCAATGATCAGCTCCCGTGCCTCGACACATTTTCCCTCTGTCCCATAGCGCCGAAACTCCTCCTGACACTCCTTCGCCAGATCGTTCCAGAAGATCATATCTTCCCTTGTGGAGAAGGTGGCGTAGAGGTATTCCTGCCGCTTGGGGTCTGAGATATACGATATTCTTCCCTTGACATTGGACAGCTTCGACATCTGGATAAAGCTGTGCCGTGCCATCGTTCACCTCCGTTCTTTCGTCCTTCGTCTCCCGTCCTCTGTCCCCCGTATGTTGTCACGCCGCCGCAGCGGTGGGACAACACCGGAAAGCGCCGGGCGGTTTCCGGCTGCGTCTATGCCCATCCACGCCGGGGCAGAGACGCAGGCCCTCCGCAGGAGCGAAATGCCCCTTGTACAAATCGTCAGATTTGTGCGAGGGGTGTATTTCGCTCTCAAACGGCGAGGCCTTTTTTCTGCTGTGTCCATCCCTTAGCGCACCTCCCGGACGTCTGCCTGATTGAGCAGGTTTCTCCCCTGATTGACGGTCATAAAGTTCTCCAGTGCATCCCTTCGGATGATCGTCTTTCGGCCTACTTTGAGCACGGGCAGCTTGCCCCAATCCACCAGCTTCCGCATGGTGTTCCGTCCGATCCCGGTCATTTCGGCGGCTTCGTCGATGGTCAG
>OCTW011613361.1_pt1 | contig 11764 bp, 10 predicted proteins | sample 1539671 | NCBI WGS metagenome assembly OCTW01 (sample SAMN02144230, study PRJEB22623) | gut metagenome | biome: sheep rumen | host: Ovis aries | place: New Zealand | reverse complement strand
CGCCCCTCTCTGTCCAGCGGAAGTTCCCGCCGCACCGGCTTCCCAGCGTGTACAGCGGACAGTAGCAGAACAGACAGTTGAATCTGTCGGGATCCACTCCCCTGTGGCAGGGAAAATATTCGCATTCCCGGTTTGTAAAAAACCGGAAATGCTGACAGTTATCCTTCATGATCCGGTCACCCCGATTATTTGAAAATCCGCCGAATCGTCAGAATCGGCTTTCCGTTATATCCCAGCCTGCTGATGGTAATCCCGTGGGCAGGGTCCATGGCATGAACGATCTTACGGTTGCCGAGGTAGATGCCCACATGGCCCGGGAAACAGATAATGTCCCCCGCCTTCGCATTCTTCAGAGAAACCGGAACCCCGTAGGCCCGCTGGGTGGAGGCGCTGTGGCCCATCCGGACACCGAACCGGCCGTACACCGCCATGACGAAACCGGAGCAGTCCGCTCCACGGGTGAGACTGGATCCGCCGTAGCGATACGGATTCCCCACGAACCGCAGTGCGAATTCCGCCACGTCACCGCCGCTGGTGCCGGACAGCCGGCTGCGCTTCGGCGCATTGAATGTGCCGGTTCCATAGATAATCTTCCGGTCCACTGCCTTCCGGCTCACCCGGGAAGCAACCAGCTTCCTCGAAATCGGTTCTCCGTCCACCCGGGTCACATGATAAACCAGGGTACGGATTCCCTCTCTTCCCGCCTTCACCCTGCGGGTGGTCTTCCGGTACTTCGATGACCGGACCCGAACCGTACGATAATGGATCTTCTTCTGCAGCAGCTGTTTCTCCACCGAGGAGGTCTTCGCCGCTGCATTTTCTGACTCATCGGCAAATACCGATTCATCCAGCGTACTCCACGCCAGCCCCGCCGTCATGAAAAGAACCAGCGCCATAACCACAGCTCTGGTCAAAAATCCACGGTGCATCCCGTTCGTTCTATTCAAATATTCTGTATTCTTAATCTTCATAAGCGTTTCGCCTTTCTTCCTACCCCAAGGTCAATGTTACGGCAAAACGCTTAACTTTTCAACTGATTTCTTAAGAAAACCGGCAATTCCCTTAAGTTTTCTTATGATTCACTGAAATCGGTGTCCATATTCCCGTTCACATCATAATCCGGGTAATGGTTCCGCACTTCCTCCAACACCTTGCGGAACAGCGCCAGGCGATCCTCTACTTCGAAACTGACCACCAGATCGAAGCGCATGGTCATCGCCTCCCGGTCCAGATAGAACCCGTGCATCTGCATGATCCCGTCATGGGACAGCACCAGATCCGTCACATCCTTCCGGATGGCGATAATTTCCGGATTTCTGGTATTCATGGAGTAGATCCCCACGCCGGTGAGAATGGTACCGGTCTCCTGATAGACCTTCGCAGACACATCCCGGATCAGCTGGTCCAGCGCATCCGCATCCATGGAATCCGGCACTTCAATGTGCACCGATCCGGTGAACCGGTCCGGTCCGTAGTTATGCAGCACCAGGTCGTACGCTCCGTAAACATCCGGGAAGCTGGTGACCACCGCCTTGATCCGGTTCGCCGTATCCCGGTCCACTCTCTGACCCAGAATTTCCGACAGTGTTTCCCGGAGCATATCGATACCGGACTTGATGATCACCACGGAAATCACTGCCGCCAGCCAGGATTCCAGGGAGAACCCGCTGCAGAGATAGATCCCAGCCGCCGCCAGAGTGGAGGCGGAAATCACGGCATCCAGGGTGGCATCCTGTCCGGAATTCACCAGGGAAGCGGAATTGACCCGGTCCCCCACACTTTTCACGTAACGGCCCAGAATAATCTTCACAATGACTGCGGCTCCCACGATGATCAGGGAAATCGCCGTATAATCCGGGGCAGAAGGATGCAGGATTTTCTTGACAGACTCCTCCAGGGATTTCATTCCGGCATACAGAACGATGACGCTGATCAGCATGGCAGACAGGTACTCGATCCTGCCGTACCCGAAAGGATGCTTGCGGTCCGCCGGTTTCCCTGCCAGCTTCGTGCCAACGATGGTAATCAGAGAAGACCCCGCATCAGACAGATTGTTTACCGCATCCATGGTGATGGCCACCGAACCGGTAATTCCCCCGATCACTGCCTTGAACGACGCCAGAACGACGTTGGCCAGAATGCCGATGATACCGGTCCGGATAATGATTTTCTCCCGCCTCAGCTGTTTCTCGCCTTCTCTGATTTCCTCCATTTCTGTTCGTCCTTTCTCTACTTCTTCAGATCCATCGTACCCGTCACAGCCGCCGTCACCGGAAGCTCGGCCCGGACACTTTCGTCCTGAATGCAGATCTCATAGTTCTTGTGCAGCAGACAGTTTACCGGGTCCTCTGTGCCGATGACCACCGCCAGCCGATGGCCGGCCTTCACTGTGTAACGCTGCGTGTTCAAATATACGTGATAGTCATGTGCTTCGCCCTTTGTCAACGAAATCCACTCCGCCGCTGTTTCCGGGGCATAGCCGGAAGCCGGATTGCAGAGATCCAGGTACGCCCGGGTAATCACCTTGTACGTTTCATGAACCGGTTCGAAAGCGATCTCGTCGAAGGCCGGAAGGCCGCCGCCGTTCGGAATGCCGCCCTTCCGGACAACTTCCGTATTCACCACGTTGCGGGCGTCGTCCACAGTCTGGAAACTGTCGAACGCCTGCTCTGCCAGGTCCACCAGAAGCACCGTGGTCTTCACATCGTCCATGCGGCCGGAGGCGGTGCCCAGCAAGGCGCTGAGCTTATCCGCACCGTTGACATTGCTGCCGCCGAAATCCGGCGCATCACCGGACTCCAGCGCCGCTGTGAAATCCACCCGGACGGATCCCTGAATCGTCAGATCCTCCGTCAGCGTTTCCGTCAGATAACGCTGGTTCATGGAAGAAGACTTCGTGCTCATCTGCCGGTCGAAATTTCCGGCGTCAATGCCGGCATCCGCCCAGTCCGTTCCCAGAACGGTGCTGCCTTCCTCCCGGCTTTCCAGCATCACGCTGTGTTCCGTATGCCAGGAATCCGCCTTCTCCCAGACCTGCTGATCCACATTGCTCTGCACCAGCACATTCGGCATCTCCTCCGCATCGTTTTCCACATCGTACAGATAATGGGAGAACCAACGGTTCAGGATATCATCGTAGAGCATGCCGTCAATCAGGAATCCCTGGTTCTTCTGCGGATTCGTCGGGGTCATGTGCGGGCCCTGATGCAGCAGCAGTTTCACAGTCTGTCCTGCCTGCACGAAAGTGTCATACATCATCTCGAACTGCTTCGTGGATACATTTTCGTCATTCAGACCATGGACAATCAGCGCACTGCATTTCAGATCCGCATTCCGGGTATAATTTCCTTCCCCCCAGAATTTCTCATCATAATCGAAACCGCACTGAAGCTGATCCATGCTGAACTGCTGGTGGAAATGGGCGATCCGCTTCAGATCCGCCTCTGTGGCTTCCGGGTCATGATACTTGCTGGAGCAGAAATACGCCAGGAAACTCATGAGCATTTCCTGAGGCCAGTAACGCTGGGCACCCTGCTGATTGAGGAAACTGTACCAGTCTGCAATGCCTGCCACCGGAACGATGGTCTTCAGTCCCGGCACCCCGGTCACCGCTGCCGCGAACGGCATGGTGCCCGCATAGGAGCGGCCCGTCATGGCCACATTGCCGTTGGACCAGTCCGCTTTCGTCTCGATCCGGCCGTCCGGTCCGGTATACGCTTTCCGGTCGCCGTGGAGCCATTCCACTACGCAGCAGAACGCATGGCGCTCCAGATCGGAGCCGGTATATTCAATTCCCTCGGAGCCTCTGGTGCCGTATCCTGCACTGAATACAACGGCAAACCCCCGTACCAGATAGTAATTATAGTTGTCCAGCACCTCGTAGCACATGGCGTTGTCATTTCCCTCGTCCGGATAGTACCATTCCGACGGGTCGGCCTTGGCAGCGCACTCAAGAGCAGTCATCTCCCCCTCCGGCACTCTCGGCGCCGGGGAATTCTTCAGGGAATCCATGTCAAACGGCGGATACTCGTCATTCTCTACTTCCTTCATATGGTCATAACCGTCTGCGTTGACGCCGGCACAATACGGACGGGCTTCGAAGATGGAAGCAGCCCGGTATCCGCCCTCCGCTGCGCTCCGGGGCAGCTGGACAAAAGCTTTCACCAGATCTCTTTGGCCGTCTCCGTTCATATCATAGTCCGTCTCTACGTAAACGCTGTAGCGGACGATCTCCGAGGTTTCCGGGTCATAATCCGTACCGGTCTTCCCGTCTGTGAAACCGAATACCGGCTGGGCCATCCCGTTTTCGAACACCGGCTTTCTGCAAGTCTTATCATTCATGTCGCAATCCTCCTTCGCTGCTCCATTCATATAACTCAGACAAAGAACAGTATAGTAAGTTTTCTGACGGTATGCAAGGCGGGAGCCGCTGCATCCGGAGATTTCCCAGGTCTTCCGCCGTTGACACGGAGCCCTCCCGCCAGTATGATGAGACAAACAACGAATAGACGAAAACAGGCGGCGGGCCATGGGGAACCGGAAGGCCGAAGCTTCTCTACGAAGCTTCTCTCCCCCATGACCGCCCAACCCTTCAAGGAGGCATACTGATGAACACAACAACCGCAGAAACGGCCGGTTTCGACCTGACCACCGCCGAAGCCCCGGTGCTGGACGGGCTGAACGAAGCCATGGAACGGTGGTTCCGGGAAAACGCATCGTCCATTAACGATATGGCAATGATGCTTTTCGACCATCCGGAAGAACCGGACGAAGAATTCTATTCCAGCGGCCTGCACCGGGCATTCCTCCAGGAGCAGGGCTTCACCATCGAAGAAATCGATGACATGCCCACCGCCTTCATCGCATCCTGGAAACAGGGCACCGGCTCTCCCGGGCTCGGATTTCTGGCAGAATACGACGCACTGTCCGGCATGGCCCAGAAACCGGTTCCCCGGCCGGCGCCCATCGAAGGACAGTCCTGCGGCCACGGCTGCGGCCATAATCTGCTGGGCACCGCCTGCACAGCGGCCGCCTGTGCGCTGAAAGCCCATATGGAGGCGACCGGAGAGGACGGTGCCGTTTACCTCTACGGCTGCCCGGCTGAAGAAACCATGTCCGGAAAAATCATCATGGACCAGAAAGGGCTGTTCCACCGGCTGGATGCCGCCATCACCTGGCACCCCTTCACCAGAAACCGGATCAGCTACGATCACTGGCTGGCCCAGGATGTGAAACACTACCGCTTCTACGGGAAGGCGGCCCACGCCGCCGTCTGTCCCGAGAACGGCCGGAGCGCTCTGGACGCAGCGGAACTGATGGATGTGGGGGTCAATTACCTGCGGGAGCATGTGGCAAACGACGTGCGCATCCACTATAACTACGTCCATGCGGACGAACCCGCCAACATCGTCCCGGACTTCGTGGAACTGGGATACTTCATCCGTTCCGGCCTCCGGAGCCGCACGGACGATGCGTCGGAGCGGGTGGACAACTGCGCCCGGGGCGCAGCGCTGATGACCGGCACCCGGGTCGAAATCGATCTGCTGAAGAGCTGCCGGGAATTCAAAGTAAACGACGTGCTCTCAACCGTCTTCCACGACGCTATGGCGCAGATCGCTCTGCCTTCCTACACGGAGGAAGAAATCCGCTTCGCCCGGGAGATCACAGAAAATGCCTCGCTGGACAACGTCCTTCTCCGCCGGGCAAAAAAACGGGGAGACAATCTGAATGATCCTTCTCTGTTCTTCGGCCCCCTGCTTCCTCTGGAGGACGAACCGAACATCCTGTCCATCGGCACTGACGCCACCGAAGTCAGCCACCGGGTACCGACCATCATGCTGAGCGCCGCCGCCTTCTGCCGGGGTACCGCCCTGCACAGCTGGCCTGCTTCCGCCCAGGCCGGCACCTCCATCGGCCGCCGGGCCATGATGTACGCCGCCGAAGGAATGGCGGAGGGCGCCCGGAGGCTGCTGAAAGACCCGTCTCTGCTGCGGGAGGCCTGGAAGGAACACCGGCAGACGGAGTGACGGCGGGCCGCCCCTCACCAACAAGCCCGCAGCCCCGAACGAAATGACATCGTTCGGGGCTGCGGACTGATTTACGGCTGCGGAAATTCTCTGCAGCTTATTTCTACTCTTCTCCCTGATGAATCGCACCAACCGGGCAGCCGTCCATGGCTTCTTCCGCCGCACTCAGCTCTGCTTCCGGCACTTCGCCTTCGATGGCAACGGCCTTTCCGTCATCACCCATGGAGAACACTGCCGGGCAGACCCCTTCACAAGCGCCGCATCCGATGCACGTATCGTCAACATAGTACTTCATTGTAAACCTCCTGTTTGAAATTCTTACTATATTTTCTATAATGTAGTGTAGATCCCCGGCAAAAATATGGATGTTGCTGCAGCAACGGATGTGGATTTTCCCACCATTTTGCCAGGCTGAATTTTATTTTCCCGGACATTCCGGCGGCTTGCACCTTCAGCGAACGCCACCGCTTTGAACCCACACCGACAGGAGGCACCTAATGGCCAACTACGAAACCATCATCCCGACCTATATCCCGATTCTGCAGAAGACACCGCTCTTCGGCACCATTGATCCCGCAGATTATCCGGAGCTTCTGGATTTTCTCCAGGCCTCTGTCCGCCGGTTCCGGAAGGGGCAGATGCTGGTGAATCTGGGGGATCCGTTCCGTCACATCGGCATTGTGCTGGAGGGCACACTGGAAGGATCCTTTGAGAACGAAAACTTCGATCAGATCAATATGAACTATTTTCAGAAGGGCGACCTGTTCGGGGAGGCACTGGCACTGGCGAATATCGAATACAGTCCGATTCAGCTCCGCGCACTGGAGGACAGCCTTGTGCTCTACCTGGACCCGTCGGTCATCTACCGCACCGACGCCTGGGATTCTCCGTCAAAAAAATCGATCATCGCCAATCTGGTCCGGGGGCTCTCTCTGCAGAACGTCTTCCTGAACCTGAAAATCCGCATCCACACCCAGAAGTCGATCCGGGATAAGGTTCTGATTTACCTCTATTCACTTCCTGCCGGGCCGGACGGATGGAAGACGGTGCCGTTCTCCCAGACAGCGCTGGCGGAATTCCTGGGGGTCAACCGGAGCGCCCTGGCCCGGGAACTGACAAAAATGAAAGCAGACGGCGTTCTGAAGACAGACCGCCGCCGTTTTCTCCTGTTATAGCCGGACCCCGCAGCGGTCCGGCCATCCTTCCGCGGCTTCGGCCGCACAGCGGGCGGCCGGATATCCCGGTTCTATTTTGTCTCTTCCAGCAGAGCGGAGACCAGGGCAGGGACTTTCGCGAAATCGTCCTCGTCCGGGTTCCAGCAGGATTTCACCTCCGGGTCCACAACCTTGAATCCGGCTGCGCCCAGCTTCTCCTTCAGAATCTTCACAGACTCGCCGCTCCAGCCGTAGCAGCCGAAGGCCGCCGCCTTCTTCCCCCGGAACTTCAGGGTCTTCAGGAAGGAGAGCCATCCGGCCACGCTGGTCAGCACATCGTTGACGCAGGTCGGGGAGCCGACGGCAATCGCCTTGGACTTGAAGACTTCGGTCATCAGTTCGTTCTTGTCCGTCTTGGAGATGTTGTACACCTTCACCACGGTATCCGGGCTCTGAACATGGATTTCATCCGCAATCGCATGGGCCAGTTTCGCTGTGCCCTCCCACATTGTGTCATAAGCCACTGTAATCTGATTTTCCTGGTATGCATTCGCCCATTCCGCATACTTCTCCACAATCTGCTCCGGGTGATCTCTCCACACCACACCGTGGGCCGGAGCGATGATGTCGATCGGCAGATTCAGCTTGCTGATCTCTTTTAGCTTCTTTGTGACCAACGGCGCAAACGGGCTCAGGATATTCGCGAAATATTTCATCGCTTCCTTGTACAGTTTGGCCTGATCCGCACAGTCATTGAACATTTCTTCCACTGCGAAATGCTGACCGAAGGCGTCCATGGAGAACAGAATATTGTCCCCTGTCATGTACGTCGCCATGGAATCCGGCCAGTGGAGCATCTTCATTTCCACGAAAATCAGCTGCTTGCCGTTCCCGATGTCCAGGGTGTCTCCGGTCTTCACCGTGTGGAAATTCCAGCCCTGCTTACCGTACTGTCCTTCCAGACTCTGCACCGCCGCCGCCGTGCAGTAAACCGGGGTGCCCGGAATCTCCTTCAGCAGTGCCGCAAGTGATCCGGAGTGATCCGCTTCTCCGTGGTTCATGACGATATAGTCAATCTCGTGCAGATCGATTTCTTCCTTCAGGTTATTGACAAAATCATCCCGGTGCGGCGTCCAGACCGTATCCACCAGCACCGTCTTCTCTTCCTGAATCAGATAGGCATTCTGGCTGGAACCGTTCAGAATCGAGTATTCATCCCCGTGGAACCGTTCCAGTTCCCAATCCATATATCCGACCCAGTTCACATTATTCTTCACAAGTTTCTTCATGACAATTCCTCTTTTCTGTATTCTCAACCTTGATGATCCCATCATACCTTCTCGCACCGTCCCTCACTGTTGCTGCAGCAACGACAGGGACAAAAAAAGAGCGCTGCACCCTGTGCAGCGCCCGCCGGCCGATCGGTTCCAGCTATTATTTTGTTACCAGAATGGTCTCCGCCCCGGAAGCCGATCCGCCGGAAGAAGCCAGAACCCGCTTCTCTCCCCGCAGCCTGAGTTCGGAGAACAGGCAGAGCTTCGTACCATCTTCCATGCCTGCGGTATTCACCGGGTATTCCAGTTCCAGCCGGTAACTCCCGGTCTTCGCCGTAAAATTATGCTTCACCGTCACCGTATTCCCCTGGGCATCCCGGTACGGTTCGCCCGAAGCAGCATCCATGACAATGCCGGTGAGTTCGTAGCGGGCCCCGACCGTCAGATCGTTCATCTGCATCGTGTCCCGGATCAGAACCTCCGAATCCGCTGCCGCTTCCCGGCCTTCGGTGCCTTCCACCTGCGCTTCCCCTGTCACGGCCGGATCCACCGACGGCGCCAGACGCCACACCTGGTAGGAATAGCTGTAGCCGCTGTAGCGGATGAACTTCACATTCCGCCGGATCAGGGAGTCCGGGGTGTACCGATAGCAGTATCCGTCCGGATCCGACTTGTCATGATGCATCGTTCCGTTGCTGCCGATGATGGCGATGTGGCTCCAGTAGCCCCCCATTCCGGCATAGCCTTTCTTCAGCGTTGTCGCCGGTGTCAGACTGTTTCGCTTCGTGTGGAAGAAGACGATATCGCCGGGTTTCGGATCATATCCCTTGGAATGACGGATTTTCCCGGTCTTCACATTCACGGTGCCGCCTCCCACCAGCTGGAAATTCTTCGCCTTCCGGTTCTTCAGGACCCAGTCCCGGATATTCCGGACGTACGGCTTGTTCATAGCGAAAGCATATGACGGAATGCCGTATACCTTCCGGAGCGCCCAGGACACATAGCCGGTGCAGTGATTGTAAGGCATGCCCTTGATATAGTAATCATAACGGTGGCCGTCGTAGCGGCTCAGATACTGATCATTCAGATTCCCCTGTCCCCACTGTTTCACCGTGTAAGATGCGCCGTGACTCATCCCGGTGCAGGATGCCAGCGCTATGACGACGGCCAGCACCGCCGTCAGCAGCATGGTCAAAACACGCATGCCGATCCCCTTCTCCCGTTTCATGAAATACCCCTTCCTTTCTCCTTCTGATTGCAGAACCGTCCCCTTTCGGTCCCTCTATTCTAAAACAGAAATGTCATGGATTCATGACATTTCTGTTATTCGTTCTTCCGACTTCCCCGCTCTACCAGCCTTCCCGCTCTCTCAATGCCTCTTCCATCTCGATATCCACGCCGAACTCATTCAGAATCTGAGACACATCCGCTTCCAGGGTCTCCGCTGCCATTGACTCGATACGGCTGTCGTTTTCAATGAATTCTTCCGCAATTTCGTTGATCCTTGAAGTCATTTCATCCAGTTTCCTCTGAATCAGCGTGCTGTCCGCCTCTCCTGCCTCCAGAAAATCCACCAGCCCTGTCAGTTCCCGTTCCAGTTCTTCCACCAGACTGTCCGGATAGTAGTCGTCATCATATAAATCCTGCAGCAGTACGTAATCCTCCATCGCCATATCCGTTTCTCCTGTCGTCTTTCTAATATTATCGTATCGAATACTTACGGTAGGATTTTATCACAAAACCAGAGCGAAAAAAAGCAATTCTCCGGCACCGCCGAAGCAGTTCCGGAGAATTAACATTTATATATTTTTAATATCGCCGATGCTTAGAGAGCCTTGGTCGTATGGCTCTTCGTCAGGAGGTAACGGTTCGAACGAGTTGTGTCGTTCCAGGTCACATCCACATTCAATGTCTTGCCGCCGATTCTGACGGTATTCCAGATGTGGCTTCCGTCTCTGTTCAGCCGATAACCGTTCGAGATGCCCAGCCGGTCCATCGCCGCCTTGAATGCGGTGGCATATCCCATGCAGACTGCCTTTCCCTCCACCAGTGCGCCGTATGCGTTGTACCGGTTCTTCCTCGCGTAGCTGTAGTCGTATTCCGTCGCTTTCTTGATCTCGTTATTCACGACCTCGACCTGCGCTCTCTGGGAGGACTTTTTCTCTGCCTTCTTCACAATCCGGGAAACCGCATTGTCGAACTGAACCTTCGCCTTCGCCGCTTCACTGCCGCTCATGGTGTAGCCTACCTGCACTTTCGTGACATCCCCGTTGTTTTTCCGGTAGAATGCCCAGCCCCTGGCGGAACTGACATAGAACAATTCCGGGTTTTCCGGCTGAATCTGGAAGATATACTGTCCTTCCTTCTTCGCAGCGTCTCCCGTGAAGTTCAGCTGATAGCCGCTCATATCCACGGTCTTCTGCACCTTCTGCATGTTCTGCACCAGGTGTGCGTCCGCTTCTGTATCAGCGGATGCTGTGAGAACCGAGCCCATGAAGACAACCGCCGCGAAGACCATCAGAACGACCAGGATGGTCATCAGATTCTGTTTTCTCTCGGCTGCTTTCTTCATCATTTCGTTTTCCTCCGGTTTCCCGTCTCTGTCTCTTTCCTTTCGACAACTATAAGATAACATTTGTTTTGACGTTTGTCAAAGTAAATTATCAATTTTTTAGATAATAATTTAAATTTCCATCAAATAACGTTCACTTTTCCCTTATTTAATGAACTTCAATCCAATTATTCACACTTTTATCTATGTTAATTTCAGAATATTATATTTAATATCCCCAAAAACCACAGTCCGCACTCTCGCACCCAGACGTTTTTAGGCAATAATTGAACTTTAGTACATATTCCAACCAATCGCCGTCCACTTCATACCAATCCGATTGGTTGCATCGGACAGCCGATCAGCATACCATACTGATGCGGGGTGTGTCGGACGGCATCACTGTCGCTTTTTGTCCGCCGCATCTTGAAATGTCTGTATAGAAGGAGCAAAAAAATGGATGAGAAATTGTATCAGGATTATGTCAATATCCTGCGGGAAGAGCTGGTGCCAGCCATGGGCTGCACCGAACCGATTGCCATTGCCTACGCTGCCGCTCTGGCCGGGAAAACACTGGGCACTGTACCGGAAAAATTAGATGTTTGTGTCAGCGGAAACATTATTAAGAATGTAAAGAGCGTGATCGTTCCGAACACCGGCGACATGCACGGGATTGAAGCCGCTGCGGCAGCCGGTGCTCTGCTGGGAGATGCGGACCGGGAACTGGAGGTTCTGTCCGTCATCCGGGCGGAGGACATC
>OCTW011601497.1_pt1 | contig 11766 bp, 9 predicted proteins | sample 1539671 | NCBI WGS metagenome assembly OCTW01 (sample SAMN02144230, study PRJEB22623) | gut metagenome | biome: sheep rumen | host: Ovis aries | place: New Zealand | reverse complement strand
AATGAGTGTTAAAAATGGGAATAGTAAACAGACCACCCGGAGAGGCGGCCAATAAAGGGGAGTAGCACAGCGGTCACGCTGCGTCAAGGAAAGAATTTTTGCTCTCGCTCCGCAAGCTCCGCTTCGCAAAAATTCCTCCTCGCACCGCACATGTCGCTGCTGCGGATTTATAATGGAGGGGCGCGGCCCCTCCAAACCACCCCAGGATTCGGGCTTTCTGCCAATTATATTAGCATCTTTTTGAAAAAGATGAAGTTTGCTGATAAAAAGCGGGGCTGCTGCAGTTTTTCTGCAACAGCCCCGTTTTCTGTGTGTGGATTTTTGTCTGCTTGGTGTGAAAGCTCTCTGCAATTCAGGTTTACTCAGCAACGGGGTCCGCTGCCATAGGCAGGCGAACATGAATACTCTCGTTGTCGATGATGTAGGAATAGTCGTAGTCAATGCTGACGCCGGAGGCGGAGGTGTCCAGGCTGTCGAAGCTTTCATCCAGGAAGGAGCGGTAGGGGTCCCAGGTGGTCAGGATCAGCGTCAGATGATGGCCCGGGGCGACGGTGTAGACGGTGGGCAGCATGTAGAAGGTGTAGTCATAAAACTCTCCGGCTTCCAGGCGGACGGTCTCTGCGTATTCGCTGGAATCCGGCCCGCAGCCCGGGTTGGTCAGGTCCGTCCAGGCGTAGGACACGGTCTTGACGGTGCCGCTGTCCTGCACGTATTCCTGGAGCGCCCCGACGCGGGCGTCTTCGCCTATCTCCTGGGTGGGCAAGAGCTGGTTCAGGCTGTTTTTGGGGCGGTAGGCTTTAAAGGCGGAGCCGTCGTCCGCGCTGTCGACCAGCACGGCGGTGATCATCAGCCCTTCATACTCCTGGGTGCTGCAGCAGAGACGGACGTGGACCTCCGGGACGCCGTAGATGGAAGCGCCCTCCGGGAGGTCGAGGTCATACTTCGCGCAGATCCCGTCCGGCAGGGTCCAGTAATACTGGTCCCGGAGCTCGAACCGGGCATTGTCATCGTTCGTGCCGCCCAGGTATTCGTAGGCCAGCGGGGCCAGGCCCTGGGTGCTGACGGTGGTTTTTTCTTCCTTAAAGGAAACCGGGGCGTCGGCGTAAGCGAAGTCCCGCCAGCTCTCATAGGCCTTCCAGCTGCCGTCCAGGTTGGACTGGGCCAATACGGCGGGCAGGGTTTCCGCCCCGTTTTCCATTCCGTACAGGTAGTGGGCAAACCAGCGCAGCAGGGTTTCCTGCCAGAGCTCGCCGTGGACAATCATGTTGTCCAAACCAGTGTGGCCGTCCTGGTGGAGCACCAGCTTGTAGTTTACGCCGGCCTTTTCAAAGGACTGGGCCATCAGGTCCGCCTGACGGGAATCGACGTTATAATCGTTCAGCCCCTGGACGATCAGGGCGGGGCAGCGGATGTTTGCCCAGTCCCGGGTATAGTCGGACTGCTTCCAGATGGGCGTGTAGTTGCCGTTGGCTTCCAGCTGGTCCTGGGCGATCTGCCACAGCCAGGAGCCGTATTCCTTGTTGGGCACCTTCCATTCCTCGTCCAGGAAGGTGCCGCCGCAGTTGTTGGCGGCCAGGGCGTTGGCATAGCTGACGGCCTGGGTGGTGGGGACGCCCTGGGCGTTGGTATAATCGTACCAGCTGGCGATGCCCGCGATGGGGACGATGGTTTCCAGGCCCTTGACCCCGGTGGTGGCGACCTCAAAGGCCAGCGTGCCGCCGTAGGAGGCGCCGATCATGGCCACCTTGCCGTTGGACCAGTCCGCCCGGATCTCGATGTTCTGTTTCCTGTCGGTGAAGGCCCGGCGGTCGCCGGTCAGCCATTCGACCACGGCCTTGTGGCTGTCCCGCTCCAGGGGCATGCCGCACAGCTCGAAGCCCTCGGAGCCGTAGGTGCCGATGCCGCTGGCGCAGACCACCGCGAAGCCGCGCTCCAGGTAGTAATCATAATGACCCATATACAGAACGCCGGGGTCGGGGTTCATCGGAACGGTGTAGTTCCAGCCCTTGGGGTCGGCGGTCTTCGCGGCTTCCAGGGTGGTCATTTCGCCCGCGGGGGCGCGCTTTTCGCAGGAGCGGTAGAGGGTGTCGTAATCAAAGGGCTTTTCCACGAACAGGTCATGTCCGTCGTCCCCGGCAATGGCCTCGTCGACGGTGCCCGCTCCGTAGGGGGTGGGGTCATAGATGGAAGCGGCCTTGTATTTGCCCTCCGCCGCCCCGCGGGGCACCTGCACCACGGCCTTGACCAGGTCGGCCAGGCCGTCGTTGTCGGTGTCGTTGTCGGTTTCCACGTAGACGCAGTAGCGCAGGATGTCGCTGCCCTCGTTCGTGTAGTCGGGGTCTCTGGGGTCGTTCATCTTGAGCATCGGCAGCAGGGTGCCGTTTTCCATTTTGAGCGTCCCGTCAAAGGCCTGCGTCTCTTCGGCCGGCGCGGAGCAGCAGGCCAAGAGCAGGCAGAGCGTAAGCATGGCGGGGAGGATTCGTTTCATCATAAGCTTACTCCTTTTACACAGGACCGTCGTCCGGCCCAAAATGGGGACACACAAAAACCTGCGGGGTTTTCTATATCCTGATGTAACAAATATTATAGCACATTTCCCTGTGGATTTGCGCGGCAAAACAGATTTTTTTCCGCCGTGAAAACAGCGTCCTCCCCGCCCCAAAGCCCTGTAAAGAAATTGCCGGAAATAGAAGGAATTAAGAGCCCTTGCGTTGAATATATCATATTTTGGACCGCTGTGTCCTAAGACAAAAGGGCAGACCGGCCCGCGCGAACTATTATTCATTACGCATTACGCATTAAGCATTACGAATTCAAAAGGACCGGAGGGAGCAACACTATGGTGCGAGCGATCGTCGGCGCCAACTGGGGCGACGAGGGAAAAGGAAAAATCACGGATCTTCTGGCCTGCCAGAGCGACATCGTGGTCCGCTTTCAGGGCGGCGCCAACGCGGGCCATACCATTATTACGGACGAGGGCAAGTTCGCCCTGCATCTGCTGCCGTCCGGGGTGCTGCATCCGGACGTGGTGAACGTGATCGGCATGGGCGTGGCCCTGGACATCGAGGCCCTGCTCAGCGAGATCGAGCAGGTGCGCAGCCGCACCGGTCGGACGCCGCAGCTGCTGATCTCCGACCGGGCGCAGGTGCTCATGGACTACCACGTGGCGCTGGACTGCTATGAGGAAGCCCGCCTGGGCAAGGGCAGCTTCGGCTCCACCAAGTCCGGTATCGCCCCGTTTTATTCCGATAAATACGCCAAGATTGGTATGCAGGTCTGTCAGCTGTTTGAAAAGGAGCTGCTCAAAAAGCGCTTTGAAAACGTGGCCTCCCTCAAAAACACCGTGCTGCGCGAGCTTTACCACCAGCCGGAGCTGGATCCGGAAGCCCTGACGGAAAAATATTACGCCCTGGGCCAGCAGATCCGCCCGATGGTGACGGACGTCGCCCAGTACCTGAACCAGGCCGTCCGGGCGGGCAAAAAGATCCTGCTGGAGGGCCAGCTGGGCACCCTGCGGGACCCGGACAACGGCATCTTCCCCTTTACCACCTCCTCTTCCCCGCTTGCGGGCTACGGGGCGGTCGGCGCGGGGATTCCCCCCAGGGCGCTGGAAGAGGTCATCGCGGTAACGAAGGCGTATTCCTCCTGCGTGGGCGCGGGTCCCTTTGTGACCGAGCTGTTCGGGGACGAAGCGGAAGAGCTGCGCCGCCGCGGCGGGGACGCCGGGGAGTACGGGGCCAAGACGGGCCGCCCGCGCCGCGTGGGCTGGTTTGACGCCGTGGCGACCCGCTACGGCTGCCTGCTGCAGGGAGCGACCGCCGCGGCCCTGACCAACCTGGACGTGCTGTCCTATCTGGACGAGATCAAGGTCTGCGTGGGGTACGAGACAGAATCGGGCGTTACCAGGGACTTTCCGGTGACGCCGGTGCTCGAGAGGGCGAAGCCCGTCTACACCACCCTGCCTGGGTGGAAGCAGGACGTCCGCGGGATCCGGAATTTCAAGGACCTGCCGGAGGCCTGCCGGAACTATGTGCTCTTCCTCGAAAAGGAAATCGAGACGCCCATCCGTTACCTGTCCAACGGCCCCAAGCGGGATGAGATGATCGCGAGATGACGGCCCTGCCTGCCTACCGGACGGTCAGCGTCCGGCGCGCGGAGCTCCCGGCGGGGCGGCGGGTGCTGATCCTGTCCGACATTCACGGCCACGCGGAGGCCCTCAAAAAGGCGCTCCACCGGGCGGCCTTCTGCCGGGAGGATACCCTCGTCGTTGTGGGCGACCTGCTGGAAAAGGGCACGGAGAGCCTGGCCGTCGTCCGGACGCTGATGGAGCTGTCAAAGGACCATCGGGTCTTTACCCTGATGGGCAACATGGACGTTTTCACCCTGAGCAAGCTTTTGAGCGGCGATCCAGGTCAGCGGCACAGCCTCTTTGAGCTGGCCCCTAAGATGAAGAACTGGTGGGGCGGCTGTCTGCTGATGGAAATGTGCTCGGAGCTCGGCCTTCCCTTGGAGGACGGCGCGGACGAGGCGGCCGTGATCCGGGCCATCCGCGGGCGGTTCAAAGAGGAGCTTTCCTTCCTCCAGAGCCTGCCCACCATCCTCGATACCCCGCGGATGACCTTTGTCCATGGGGGCATTCCCCACCTGCGCCTGATTGAGCTTTCCGGGAAGGACAGTGATCCTTATCTTAAATGCGACGACTTTCTGGCCCGCGGCCTGTCGTTTCCTAAGTACGTGACGGTCGGCCACTGGCCGGCGGTGCTCTACCGGGACGACAGGATGGATATGTCCCCCCTGCTTCTGCGGGAGAGGAACATCCTCTGCCTGGACGGGGGCTGCGGGGTCAAAAAGAGCGGGCAGCTCAACTGCGTGATCTGGGAAGACCCGGCGTCCGACCGTTTTTCCTTTATCTGGGAGGACGAGCTGCCCCGGGTCCGGGCCATGGCGGCTCAGGAGGCGTCGGATCATTATTCGTATATCAAGTATCACGACCGGGAGGTCACGGTGCTGGGCAAGGCCGGGCCGGAGTACACCTTGGTCTCCTGGCACGGGCGGCAGGTCCGGGTGCCGGACACGGCCATCGACCAGGAACAGCCGGGCCGCCTCAACACGGACTATACCGATTACGTTCTCCCCGTCCGGGAAGGGGATATGATGAGCCTGGTCCGCTCCTTCGGCGGCAGGCATTACGTCCGCCTGAACAGCGTGCTGGGCTGGTACGAGGGCCCGGTCGCCCCGGCGGACGAAAACTGGATCGTCCCGGAAAGAACGTTATAAATGAAAACGCTGGTTTATGGAGGAATATCAAATGCTGCGTAACATTGCCGATGATCTGTTTTACCTGGGCGTAGACGATACCAAAACCGACCTGTTTGAGAGCGCTTACCCGATTCCCCGGGGCGTGACCTACAACAGCTATCTGCTTCTGGACGAAAAAACGGCCCTCTTTGACACGGTGGACGAGCGCGAGGGCGAGGCCTTCTTTCATCACCTGAACGAAGCCCTGGGCGGACGGCCGCTGGACTATGTCGTCGTCCATCACATGGAGCCGGACCATTCCGGCACCCTGGCCCGGCTGCTGAAGGCCCACCCCGAGACCACCGCCGTGATGACCAAAAAGGCCGCCGTGATGTTCGGTCAGTTCTTTGACCTGGACATTTCTTCCCGGCTGATGGAGGTAAAGGAAGGCACGGAGCTTTCCCTGGGCCGGCACGAGCTGGTCTTCACCCTGGCGCCCATGGTCCACTGGCCCGAGGTCGCCCTGTCCTTTGACAAAACCGCCGGCTGGCTCTTTGCCGCGGACGCCTTCGGCACCTTCGGCGCCCTGCGCGGAAAGCTCTTTGCCGACGAGGTTTCTTTTGAAGAAGACTGGCTCCCGGACGCCCGGCGCTACTATACCAACATCGTCGGCAAGTACGGAACGCCGGTGCAGAACGTCCTCAAAAAGGCGGCCAAGCTGCCCATCACAATGATCCTGCCCCTCCACGGCCCCATCTGGCGGGAGAACCTTTCCTGGTTCATCGGCAAATACGACCTGTGGAGCCGTTATCAGGCGGAGGACAACGAGGCGGCGATCTTCGCCGGCTCCGTCTACGGCCATACCCTGCAGGCGGCCCAAAAGCTGGCCAAAGCCCTCAGCGCCCGCGGCGTTGCCGCCCGGGTGTACGACGCCGCCCGGGAGGACATGAGCTTCCTGGTGGCCGAGGCCTTCCGGGCAAAGGTCCTGGTGTTCGCCTCCGCCACGTACAACAACGGCATCTTCACCCCCATGGAGCACCTCCTCATGGACCTCAAGGCCCACGACCTGCAGAACCGCCCCTTCGCCCTGATGGAAAACGGCACCTGGGCCCCGAATTCCGGGAAGCTCATGCTGGAAATCCTGTCTACCTTCAAAAACTGCCCCCAGCTGGGCGCGACCCTGACGATGAAGTCCTCCCTCCAGGAGAATCAGGCCGAGCAGGTAGATGCCCTGGCGGAGGAGGTCCGGAAAGCAATGGAAGCCTGATCGCAGCCTGAACATTACATATGTCCTAGCCAAGAACATCGGGGATCAAAGCCCGGTGTTCTTTTTGCTGTTTTGTAAAAACCCTTCGTACAGGTTGACGCTTGATATATTCTGATATATACTTTGCTTGATACAAGAAGGGGGAAAAGACCATGATCACGACCCGTGTTTTCCAGTCCGGCAAAAGCCAGGCGGTCCGGATTCCGAAGGAATTCAGGTTTGATACGGATACGGTGGTGGTGACCCGGGTGGGTCAGGCGCTGGTTCTGACGCCGGTCAACCGGCTTGCGGAGGTCATGCGGGAGGGATTCCGCTCTTTTCCGGATGATTTTATGGCTTCCGGCCGGGAAACCTTCGTACCCGGGGAACGAGAGATGCTGGACGACCCTTCCGGCACCTGATCGCGGGGTGACGAAACTTGTACATGCTGGATACCAATATCCTGATTTATGCGATCAAGCACCCGCTCAGTCCTGTGGTCGACCGGATCATTGATCAGGCGGTAAGGGGAGAGCTTTGCATTTCCGCCGTGACCTACGGGGAGCTGGAGGTCGGTGTTCTGAAAAGCGCCTGGCCGGAGAAAAGCAGGAAAGCGGTGGAAGCAGTTCTTTCCGGAATCCCGACCCTGGCGTATGATCAGCTGGCGGCCTGCTGGTATGCCAAGCTGAAGACGAAGCTCGAACGCGAGGGAACGCCCGTCGATGACCCGGACCTCATGATCGGAGGGCATGCCGCATCTTCCGGCTGTATTCTGGTGACCAATAACCTCAGACACTTTGGGCGGATGGGCATCCCTCTGGAGGACTGGCTGGACGGACTGCGTTAGCGCCTTTTATCCGCAGGACGACCGATCCTTATGAATTAAACATAAAGGAGGGCTTTTCATGCCCGGAAAAAATAGAAACCGCCTCTGTTCCCTGCTGCTGGCGGCAGCCCTGCTGATCCCGGCCCCCGCCGGGGCCGCCTACGCGACCCTCCGGCCCGGCGCGACGGGGCAGGAGGTAGAGCAGATGCAGGACGCCCTGACGAGCCTGGGCTACACCGTGGGCGCCTATGGGCTTTATGACAGCGACACCTGGGGCGCCGTGCTTTTGTTCCAGCGGGACCAGGGGCTGACGCCGGATGGCCTGGCGGGAAACGCCACGCTGACGCGGCTGTACGCGGCGGTCTCCCAGGGAAGCGCCGCCCCGACGGCGGCGCCCGCGGCGGGCTCTGTCCTTCAGATCGGCAGCTCCGGCTCCGCGGTGCGCAGCCTCCAGAACCGGCTGAAGCTATTGGGCTATGAGCCGGATACCAGCGGCGTGTTCAGCGCCGCGACCCAGAGCGCGGTTTCCGCTTTCCAGCAGGATTTTGGCCTGTCTTCTACCGGCCGGGCCGATCAAGCGACCCAGGCCCGTCTCGCGGACGCCGCCGAGGGCGTGACGACCACCGCGGTCGTGACCACCTCCGGCGGAGCCCTGACCGTCCGTTCCGCCCGCAGCACCCTGTCCAGCGCCCTGGCCTATCTTCCCAACGGGAGTACGGTGGGCGTGGTGGATTACGAGTCCACCTGGACGCTGATCCGCTGGCACAACCGGCAGGGCTACGTGATGACCCGCTACCTGATCCTGGGCGAAAGCCAGCCGGTCGTAACCGCCGCACCGACGGCCAGGCCGACCCAGGCCGTGTCCATGGCGAAGGTCCATACCAGCGGCGGCCTGCTGACCCTCCGGGAGACGCAGTCCATGGCGGCTACTGCCCTGGCCCGCATCGCCTACGGGCAGAACGTGCAGGTGCTGGAAAAGGGAGAAGTCTGGACGAAGGTCGTCTATTCCGGCAAAACCGGCTATGTGCTGACGAGATACCTCCAGTTCACCGAGGATGCGCCGACGGTCGCCCCCACTTTGGCCCCGGTGCGTACCCCTGTGCCCGCGCGGACGACGGCCGCGCCTGCTTCCAATACCTACGCCGTGGTGACGGGCGGGCGGCTGAACCTGCGCGCCACCGCCAGCTCCAGCGCGGTCTCCCTTCTGTATATCCCGAATGGGGCGACCGTGACGGTCCTGAGCCGGGGAACCACCTGGTCCCGGGTGACCTACAGCGGCACCGCCGGCTATGTGATGACCCGCTATCTGAGCTTTATATCGGCGACGGCGACGCCCTATGTTCCCTTTGTGACGAGAACCCCCGCGCCCACGAACACGCCCGTCCCGGTCCGGACCGCCACGCCGGCCCCGTCCTGGGAGGGCGAATCCGGCACGGCCCGGGTCACCGGCGGCCGGCTGATCCTGCGCTCCTACGCCAGCACCAGCGCAGGTTCCCTGATTGCCATCCCGAACGGGGCGACCGTCGTCGTGCTGAGCCGCGGGGCCGTTTGGAGCAGGGTAGCCTACGGCGGCATGAGCGGCTATGTCATGAGCCAGTACCTGGTCTTTGCCTCCGCGCCGACCGCTATTCCGGTTTGGACGCCTGTCCGTACCGCCACGCCTGCCCCCACGAGCGTTCCCACCTGGGCCCCGGTGGTGACGGCGGAACCCTCCAATCCCGGCGGGTCGGGCACGGCCGTGGTCACCGTGACCAGCGGCGGCCTCAACCTGCGCGCCTATGCCAGCACCAGCGCCAAGGTCCTTACCGGCATCCCGGACGGGACGACGGTCAACGTGCTGGACCGCGGGGCCGTCTGGAGCCAGGTGGCCTACGGCGGCTTTACCGGCTACGCCCTCAATCAGTATCTGACCTTCATCGGTTCCTCCTGGGCGACGGCGACGCCTGCCCCCACGGCCGCCCCCGTTTCTCCCTCTTCCGGGTATGATACCTCTATCCTCACCAGGACCCTCCGCTCCGGCTATACGGGGTCGGACGTGAATTACGTCCAGCAGCGGCTGAAGGCCCTGGGCTATCTTTCCGCTGTGACCGGGACCTATGACAGCGCGACGATGGACGCCGTCCGCCGCTTCCAGTCCATGCACGGCCTGTCGCAGGACGGCATCGCCGGCGCGAAGACCTTTACGGCCCTGTTTGCCGCCTCTGCCCAGCCTTATTCCAGCGACATTACCCAATACAGCGCCATGCGCATCAACTACGGCGACAGCGTAGCGGACAGCGCTTCGGTGACCAAAATGCAGCGGGCCCTGCAGCAGCTGGGCTATACCGTGAACGTCAATGGCAAGTTTGACGAGCTGACCCACAACGCCGTCGTGCAGTTCCAGATGCGCAACGGGCTGACGACCTCCGGCACGGCGGACGCGGCCACCCAGCACATCCTCTACAGCGGCAGGGCCAGCGGCGCAACGGCCACCCCGGTGCTGACCATCGGGGCGAACGAGAACATCATGACCGTCCCGAGCGCTTCCCAGGTCCAGCTGCTCCATTGGTACAACGTCGTCAAGCCCTCTTTGACCACAGGCAGCACGCTGAAAATCGTGGATCCGAAAACGGGCACCTGGTGGAACCTGCGGGTCTATTCCCGCGGGCGTCACTGCGATTCCGAGCCCCAGACCCTGCGGGATACCCTGCTGATGAACCGGGCCTTTGGCAAGACCGGGTGGACGGTGCACGTGGTCTATGTCCAGCTGCCGGACGGTCGCTGGACCATGGCGACCATGCACAACCGCCCCCATCTGAACGGCTCGATCTCCGACAACGGGTTTGACGGCCATCTGTGCGTCCATTTCCTGCGGGATATGAGCGAGTGCAGACAGTATGATCCGGACTACGGCGTCACCAACCAGGAAACCCTGCGGGAGGCCTGGAAGGCGCTGACCGGCATCACGGTCGATTGAGCGAAAGCCTCCTGCCTGTTTGCAGGAAAAAACGGGAGGCGCGTCGAAACACTGCTTCGGGAGGGAGTTTCGGATGATCGAAAACTGGAAAAACAGGAAAGTGCGCTGGCAGGCGGTCCTCTGGATCGCCGCCGGTCTGGTGATCTTTGCCCTGGTATTGTACTGGGGCCAGCAGCGCGACCAGCGGATCCTGGAGGACCGGAAGGCCGTTTTAGGAGATGTCAAGCTGAAGCTCCAGCAGGAGGTCAGCGACAAGCAGCAGGAAATCGCCATGGCGGAGTCGGCGGCGTATATTGAAAAGCAGGCCCGGGAGCGGGGCTATCTGCTGCCGGGGGAGATCCGGTTCGTCGTCACCAACCTGGACGAGCTGCTGGAAAACGGCGGAGATGCGGAAACTGAGATCGCGGAGGAGGGCCTATGAACATCGGAGCAATCGCCATCGGTTCCAATTCGACCCGTCTGCTGACCAGGCTGGAAAACGGCCTGGAGGACCGCGCGCGGGAAGATACGCGCCTGTTTTCCGGGCTCAACGAACAGGGTGATCTTTCGGATGAGGCGATGGACCGGACGGTCCGCGCCGTGCTGCGCCTGAAAAAGCGCGCCATTCAGTTTGGAGCGGAATATGTGATGCTGCTGGCCACCAGCGCAACCAGGGACGCCGGGAATTCGGAAGAATTCTCCCGGCGTCTTTTGGCGGGTACCGGCCTTAAGCTGAAGGTGATTTCCGGCAACAAGGAGGCCGAGCTGGCCTTCAAGGCCGCTTCCGGCGGCAAATACTGCGCCGTGCTGGACATCGGCGGGGGCTCGGCGGAGATGACCTACGGGAATGAAGGAAAGATCGCCAAGTCCGTCAGCGCCCAGGAAGGGGCCAGCCGTCTGCTGAAGGAGGGCGAGATCGCCTCGGTCCGGGACGCGGAGCGGGTGTACGCCCGGGTGATCGGCCGGCTGCGGAATGCCTACGCCCCCCTGCTTTCGATGAAGCGTCCCCCGGAGCTGCGGCTGATCGGCGGGACGGGGACGACGGCGGCGGCCATCCAGCTGGAGACGGATTCTCACGGCCAGGAGCTGGACGGGACCCGGCTGACCAAGGAGGATGCCCGCCGCCAGCTGGTGATGATTTCCGCCCTTTCCTTAGAGAACCGGGCGAAGATTCCCGGCCTCTATCCCTCAAGGGTGCACATCATGCCCCACGGCCTGTGCATCCTCTTGGCGACCATGGAGCTGACCGGCTTTGAGGAGCTGACCGTTTCGACCCGCAACAATCTGGACGCCGCGGTGGACGATCAGGACCTGCTGAGCGGTCTGACGCGGGAAACCTCTTTGTAATTCTGAACGTTCCAGAATTTTAAAAAGCATAATGTTCGGATATAGAAGCGAATGAATATCGGACAAAAATGCGGTTGTAAAAAGAATACGCGAAACCCTGAAAAAAAGATAAAAAAGGTGTTGACAAAGGAGGGGGATAAGTGATAAGATACACAAGCGCTCGTGAGGATCGGG
>OCTW011409209.1_pt1 | contig 11768 bp, 9 predicted proteins | sample 1539671 | NCBI WGS metagenome assembly OCTW01 (sample SAMN02144230, study PRJEB22623) | gut metagenome | biome: sheep rumen | host: Ovis aries | place: New Zealand | reverse complement strand
TCACTTTGGGTCAGATTACAGAACCACAGATCTTATGCCGGCGTGTGGGCAGGCAGGAAACTTCCATCCAGGCATCATCCCCACATGGACGGCATTTACAACACACATATAGCCAGACAATATCGTTCATCTTGAAAGGCCTGGCACTTACATTTGCCATCATTGCCTTATATTGCGGGGTGGAACTGACCACGCCCGCCCAGCCCCCCGGGGGAACCGGGCTGCCGGCAGGGATCACATTGATACAGACAGAAGACGGCGTGCGCTGTATCCGCCCTGACGGGAGTGTGCGTACCGGGTTTGTCACATGGAAAGGTCACTCCTATTTTTTCGGCAGGGACGGGCTGATGGAGACCGGGATCGTTACCATCGGGGATTCCGTCTTTGGCTTTGATGCCAACGGGCATAAGCTCAGCGGCCTGGCATACGTGGACGGTACCCTGTACGACTTTGCTGGGCAGGCCCATTGCGCGGTGACCGGCCTGGCCGAAATCAATGGCAGCCTGTATGATTTCCGGACAGACGGCAGGCAGGCGCTCGGAGTCCAGACGGTTGATGGCAGGATTTACGCGTTTACCGGGGAAGACGGTTCATCTGTGACCGGATGGGCTGATGAAGGTGATTCGCATTATTACATTACAGATGACCACCAGATGCAGAACGGCCTCCTGACGGTTGACGGATGCCTTTACCATTTTGAAAACAGCAAGGCTGTCGGCGGGGTTTATGTGGAAAACGGGCAACGGTACTCATTTACCGGGGAACGGAACACGGCAGTTGTAAACACATGGTCGGGGGATCACCAGTATTATTATGGGTCCGACCATACCGCCGTTACCGGCGTCCAACTGGTTGACGGGGAATATTACCGTTTCCAGGATGACGGGGCGCTGGCGGAGGATCTTGGGACAAAGGAAGAATATGAGGCAAAATTGGCGGAACAGGCGCTCCAGCAGAAACTGCAGGCAGCAGCCGCGAACCAGGGGAATGTCGGGAATATCTGCGTCCCGGATCTCGGGCTGGACACGGCGCTGTACTCGTGTTATATATGCACGACGCCGGAAGAGGCAAATGTCTCACAGGCCATATGCGACCGTGGCGACAGCGCCTGTTATTTCCTGGACACCGCCCAGCCGATTCTTGCGGATCACAATTTCCAGGGGTTTTCCGCCCTTGCAAACGCATATGGAAAATATATGTACCTGACCCGCGGCAGCACGGTTACCCGGTATATCTGTACCGGGGTGTACAGCGGGGTAAATACCGGGTCAGACTTGTTCTGCAACGGAACGTCCGTCGTAAGCAACCGGATTGCGTCCCTGGTGGCGTATACCTGCCATACCTCATGGCAGGACATCTGGGTTGTTACCTTCGAACCGGCATAAGCTGTCCGATCCAAAAAACACGCAAAAAAAGTGCGAGCCAAGACAAGCTGTACGGTTTGTCCTGGCCCGCTTTTCTTTAATCTTCCCAGAGGATGTTGCCCTGTTCATCCGATACATTGATCTGTTTTGTGTCACAGTCGCCGATATCCTCCAGTTCACCAAAATTCGCATCATAGAAGCTTTCTTGCGCAAGTTCCCTGGCCTCTTCCACTGACTCCGCCTCGACATAGGCATAATAGCGGCCTTCAACTCTATAACCAACGCAATAAGTTTTCTTTGCCATTTCTTTTCCTTTCTTTTTTTTGCAAGACATTTACGAGTTCCGTGTAAAAGTGCCGTCGTGTGATACGTGCAACGGAGCTTGTTTTTAGGATGCTGAGCGGGGATTCTCGGCCATTGAATGACCGAGAGGAGAGCGTCACTTCCGCCCAGATTCTTCTTTTGTTCGAATCTCCTCATTCGTTAAACTCCATGCAATCCAGTTATTATTCCGGTACTTGACACAGACCTGTGATACGGGAATGGCATCGTTTGCCTTCCATGGTATTTTCTTTCCGTTTCTGTCTTCGATACGGCACCACGTTCCGGTGAAGCCTGTCACAATACCCGTCTTTCCACGGATAAATACCGTATCCAAAAGGCATACATTTCCAACCCGTTTCGTATTCTTATTATTGCGTTTTGCCTCACGGTTGGGAGTCTTTCTGCCCTTCCGCGGGTTCGCCTCATGCAGGGACCGTTTCTTTTTACGGTGCTGCACATACATGGTTTCCTCTTCGTCGTCATGTACTGTGTAATCATTATCATGTACGATGGCTGCGTGTTTGGCGATCGCCACTGCGTCATATGCATGAGCTTTTGGAAGCCCCATCTTTTTACGGTCCGCATTGGTGATATTCCCGTAGGTGTAGGAGACCTTGTCGCTTTTCGGGAAAGCCTTTTTGAGACGGGCGGTGACAATGTTCATCATTGTCATATCGCGCATGCCCCTGGCCTGATCCATAACCTTTTTGCGAAGCTTTTCCAATGCTCCAGTATCATGTGCTTCCGGCGTATGGCACTGGTCGCAGACTCCAAGGTACTCGTCAGGATTGTTGGTGGCTCCTTTTGAGACATAATGCATATGGTGCATTTTCATCTTGACGATGGAACCGTCCTTCCGTTTTGAACCGAACTTTTTCCCGCAAATCGCACATTTGTAATTCTGGCGCGCAAGGACATATCCTTTAATATTTTCATACTGGTAGAGCCGTCCCTGCTGGTACTGGATTCCCTCGATATCGGGATTCCTGATCTTCTGCATATCAAATCGTGCAAGCTCCAGCGTCATATGCGTATCCAGGGGCAGGGCCTTCAGGTATTTCTCGATGGTGCGGATATGGTGGTCAACCTTCGACTGCACCGAAGGCGGCAGCCACCCTGCTCCCCGATTTGTAGTAAAACTGTTTGTCTTGACGATCCAATGTGTTTTATGCTTGTGCCGAAGCACCGGTTTATCCGAGTATTCCCGTTTGGTATGCGGACGGAACTTTGGATGGCGGTAGCCGGTATTTCTATACCGCCTGCCTCTCCGCATTGACTTACGGGTCTCTATCAGAGACCGTTTTGTCATTGTGGAACGGAGCACCCACTCATCCTTTCGGAGCACATCCGGCCCGACCATGACGCCGACACCGATATGCTGGGTACCTGTGTCTATGCCAAGCTCGCAGTGCTGTGTCGCACAGCCCGTCTTATAGTTCAGACGGATGGTAAACGGTTTCTTCTGACATACAACTGCCTTGTGGCATTTCAGAAGAACCCGCGCTTTCCTTGGCGTTGTCGGCATCAAGCCGATGCCGTTTGCGCCAACCACTAATACTCTCATCAGTTCCTTTCCGATAATGACAGGCACGATACCGGCCTGTCCGTGTCTCCACGTCGCCTGTTTTCTCCCATTGCGGGTACTCGCGAGTTGCCCTTCGCTGCAATCCCAGCCGCTTGAAACATCGGGTCATTCTCGGCTTCTCACACCTCCATATGTTGCCCGGACATTACTGCACTAGGGCATCATGCATTCATGTCGTTGCGATTGGAATCTAGTCGGTCTGCAATGTGTCCGGCTTCAGCTAGTCATCTGTATCCCGAAGGATACTGCCACCAAACAGCTTTGCACAGTCTTACGACCATGCTCGGCCATTCAATGACCGAGAAGGTGACAATTCCAGTCCGGGGCTTTGGCCAGAGCGTCGATGACGGCATCCGTCATCGCATCATAGCAAAGACGATTGACTGCATTCTCCATATAATTGCGAAATGCCTTTGTATTTTCTTTCTCCATATCTTTCCTTTCTCCGGTTCTTCCTCGTGTCCTGATACCTATATGGACGAAATGACGCATTTCCTTCTTTTTTTGCGCATACGAAAAGCCCTCCAAAAGGAAGGCCTTGAGGTTTTGTATTTTTTTTCTTTCGTTTATCTTTCATCACGCCATCGCCAGGCAGTTCCATCCATCCTTCTGGTCATAATTGTAGACGGTTTTAAAAGAATAGTAATTGTACAAAAAATCATTTGCCAGGTCGGACGGCAGCGAATAATGCAGGTATTCCAGTGGTGAGGAGAACGGGTCGGACGGCGATTTGTCCAGCTTCCACTCCCTGAACTTCTTGTTAATCCGTTTCCCGTCGACAAAAAGCGCGTACAGGTCCCCGATCCTTTTTTCGTTGACAGGTAGATTATGGTCGATCACATACATCAGCAGGAGGCTTGCCTTGTACTTCCCGTGCTCCCCGTTGAAATAGTGCTGCGGGAAACGCTGTTGCTCGCCGCGTAAGATGCGCTTGTACATGGTAATCAGCCCGTCGCGCTCGTCGTAGCGGACGTCGTGCGGGAAGGCCATCGCGACAAAATAGTCGTAGTCCGAATCTTTCTGGATGTCTTTAGGGCAGTGGATATAATGTTTGATCAGGGTATCCAGGTGCATTTTATGGACAACCTCGTCATTCAGGCAGTCCTTCGCCTCCTCCGGCGTCCATCCAAGCAGGTCCGTGATGACGTAACGGAAGATGTCAAGGGCGGCGGCCTGCTTTTCCTGGTCCGTCCCCGAAAGCATCAGTTTCTGTTTCCCGATCAGCATGTTCTCGTAACGTGAAATCGCCATCTGTCTGTCCATGTTTCCCCTCCAAATAATAAGAATTAATCTATCTGGCCTACATCCTATATGGACGAAATTACATTTATGCCCCATTTTTTGCGCGTACCAAATTACCGGTTCATCCGCTGCGCGGCGACTTTGGAAAGTTCCGACCGCCGGCATTCGCTTTCCAGGAATGTCACGATATCACAGAGCGGGCAGCCGGCCATACGGTCGATGGTATACACCAGGCCGTTATTCCTCCTGGTCAGGTGCGGGTTATCAATCTGCTGCGGGTCCCCAAGCACCACGATCTTGGAGCCGATGCCGATCCGGGAGATGATGGATAGCATCTCCATCGGGGTACAGTTCTGTGCCTCGTCCAGGATTAGGAAGGTGTTCTGGATGGACCTCCCCCGGAGATAGGCGACCGCCTGCATGTCAAGGACGCCCCGTTCCAGCAGCTCCTCTATCATGTCTTCCGGCTTCTGCCCGCGGAACAGGACGTGGATGGCGTCCTCGGCTGCACGGTTGAGCGGGGACAGCTTCTCCCTCTCCGTGCCCGGGAGGAACCCCAGGTCCTCGTCCTTCCCGCCGAGCATGATGTTGGACCTGCAGAGGAGCACCTTCTCGTAACGGTGCTGGTTGTATGCCTGTTCCAGCCCGGCAGCGAGGGAGAGCAGGGTCTTGCCCGTCCCGGCAGGCCCGATCGCGCAGACCAGGGGGGTCTCATCGTATGACTTCAGCAGGGCCTCCTTGAGGAAGTACTGCCCCTGGTTCTGCATTTCAAGGTCGAAAATCGGGTCCTTCGCATGGACAAGCTCATGGAGCTTCCCGTCCTGGTATTGTGCCAGGAACCCCGCGTTCCCCGTCCACTTCAGGAGGTCGATATATTCGTTTTCCTCCAGGTCTTCACACCCTTCATGGAACAGTCCCGGTGTGACAGGGAGTATGCGAGGGGGCTTCTGGCTGGAACGGTCCCTGTCAGGGCCGCCCTTCCGGCTGCCAGGATATTGTTTCACGTTGGAAGGGGAGAGCCTGTCTGTTTTTTTCAAATCCATTAGGTAGGTGTCCATGTCCATGACAAGCCCGCAAGGCCCCGTGGGATCCTGTCCCTGGCCTGCTGCCATTTTTGCCCGTTCCGCATCTGTCCATTCCCGGTTGCAGGAGGAGGCAAAGGCGTCAAAGTCCGTGTCCGCCATGTGCCGCACAGTGCGCCCGGTATAAAGGGTCGCCGGGTCAACACGGTCGCTGCGGTATTCCTCGACCTTCAGTCCCAGGATGGCTGCCTTGAGCATGAGGTTCCCGTCATTGGTGACAAGGATGACGTTGGCGTGGTTCTGCATCAGGCCCATGACCGACTGCAGGATCAGGTTGTCCGCTTTTGAAGGGGACCAGCCTTTCGGCAATGTGATGTCCGGAATCTCATCCACCAGGAGGAACAGCCTGCCCCCGCCCTCTGTCGGGACGCCGTCCAGGAGGCTGCCCTTTGAGGCGCAGTCCTTGAGGACGCGTATGGACTCCCTGGCGGACATGGCGGTGTCCGGCTTGTCCTTCCTTTCCTTCAGGTTGTCAAGTTCCTCGATAACGATGGACGGGATCCAGATGTTATTTTCCTCGAACCGTGAAAGTGCCGTCCCGTTACTATGGATCAGGACGTTGGTGTCAATCACAAAATTTTTTGGCATACCGTTTCCTCCCTGGAAAAATGACTATGCAGTTCCTGTCCCGTGCAGGGTGCCAGGAACTATCATTTTCGTGTCAAAAAATATATGGCTGATTTTAATCTGGTTTTTCATTTTTTAACGAAAAGGAATATTGAAAAAAATACGCGTTTTTGCCGTTTACGGCAAGGTTTTTTGTCGTGTTCGTAATATGCTCCCCATAATATAGATATGGGGAATAAAAAAATACATGACCGGGGAGTGAAAAATCAGGTGTTCCGGATTGGAGGAAAGAAATAGAGAAAATTGTTGAAAAGGAATAGCGGGAATAAATATCCCTCTTCCAAGAATCCGTCCTATAAGAGGGAAGCCGCTACAAAGTATCTTACCGCTGCCTGGAGGAATGTGTAAGGGCACAGGCAGCCACAGGGATAACCCGGCGGAAGCAGTAGGGCAGCTTATAGATCGTAACCAAGAAGGAAAACGGAAAGAGGGAAGCAAAAAGCCAAAAAGGAAGCAGGAACCGTACGGGTAATCCAATAATATCAACAATAGAAGGGATTTCCGAGAATCCGTCCTTCGTAAGGGGGGATGACAGCCTGCCGTTCCCGGTAAGTGTCCGTATGCCGAAAGGACGGAATCTGTCACGGAGGTACCCACGGAGGCCGTTAAAAGACGTCGAAAACGAAAATACGGAAGAGAAATAAGAAAAAAGAGCGAGAAAAAAGTATAAAAAGTGGAAATAATCGGAGTATAGTCAGAATAACAGGGGAAAGACGGCTTTTTCCAGGAATCCGTCCTAAATAAAGGGAAGCCGTCCCGTACCGTTATTTATCATCCAGAAGGACGCCGTAAGGGCACAGACCGCTATAGGGAGGCCTTCCGCCAGACGTAGCCGTAATGCTTCAGCCACGACGTGACGGGGCCGGGAAAGGGAAAAAGGGCGAAAATACAGCCAAAACAACCCCGGAGGAGACCGTAAAACAGCGGTTTTACAGGCTTTCCGAGAATCCGTCCTGATACAAGGGGCAGAAAGGCCGTAAAACACAAGGGAAAAGCTGTCACGTAGAGGTAAAAACCCAAAAAAGCAAAAAAGAGACAAAAGGGGAGAAAAAAGCGCGCATATAGGAAAAACCCTTTCCCTAAATCCGTCCCTGTATCCGTCCCTGCGCGGCGCGGCGGCCGGAAAAGTGTGCCGGGAGGGCCGAAAAAGCAGGGGGAACGAAAGGCCGGCTTCCAGGGATCCGTACCAGACATGAAAAAGCAGCGGGACGAAAAAGGTTAGAAGATACCAAATCTATGATTGGAAAAATGCAAAAAACACAAGATATAGTGTAACACGGTGCAAACCCCGTCCTGTACCGCTGCCACACGTTTCCACGCCATCCCACACCTCATTCCGGCCGCCCTTCCAAATAGCAAAACCACAACATCTATGATTGGAAAAATACAAAAAATACCATATCTATGAACGATGCATCCGACTGCATGACTGATTCCAGCCATACGCCGTCCCTGCCGCATCCCGCAGCCTGCCACAAGCACATCCCGGGACAGGGCTGTCTCCCGTGTCAAAACGTGTCACTACGCCGTCCTTCGGGAAGGGAAGGCCTGCCGTCCCAGAAAACGTGTCATAAATCCGACACGCGGCAGGAGGGAATAAGGGGAACGAAACCGACACGAAATGAAAACGAACAGGAGAGCGAAAATGGCTCGAAACTGACACGGAAAGAAAATTCTTGGGACGGGATAGGGTGACACGAAAATGACACGGAAGAAGAAGGAAAAAGGGGAACGGGAAGAAAGACGGGGATACGAAACTGACACGGAATATATGCTAGTACGAAAGGGCAAGGGTGTCACGAAACAGACACGATATGATCCAAAGAAATATAATGCGTGTCAGATTCGTGACTGTAAAAGAGGAAAGAAAGGGATGGCTCGAAACTGACACGAAAATGAAGAAGGGAACAATATGGCGTGTCATATACGTTCCATATATATAGCAAAGAAGTAAGTGGAGAGAAAGCGACACGGAAAATTGCGGATGGGGAAATATCGGTGTCGTGAAACCGACACGGAATGCCGGGAGGGGGCAGGATAGCGGCACCAGGAAACAGACACGGAAATACGGAACGGCAGAAGGCAAAAAACGTGTCACAAATATTTTTTGCAGCGGGGAACGGGATGGCGGCGGCATGACTGCCGGCAAACCGTTTGCCTGCGCGGTAGGAAAACCCGTCCGGCAGCAGCGGGATGACAGACAGCCGGGCATACGGGTATCTATGCGGCAGGGAATGATCCAAAAGGGCAGCCTGCGGAAGCGAAGGATCCCGGTGGCACGTATGCGGGAAGGATATGCCCGGCCGCGATCCGACAGGACGACGGCATACCGATGTACGGAAGGGGCGGAAGCCGGCAAAAAAGAAAAATCCTGTCGGGAAACAACCATATATGTAGTATGGGGCATATGGAAGGAAGGGTAAAAACCCGTGAGATGTTAACCGTTCATCATCCTTCCGGCAGACATGGCAGGGCGGATATAAACAACAAAAAAAGAAAGGAAAAAGGACATGCGGGATCCGGCAGCGGGACACCTGGAAGATAGCGAAAAGGAAAAAGGCCGTGCGATCATGCTGAAAAGGCTGGTAATACACGGGACGGTAAAAAAAAGGCAGCTTGACGCTGCCATAAGGGCATGTGGTTTTTCCGGGGAGGCTGATTTTCTCCAGAAGGCGGAAGGACTCCCGCTGGAACTCGGGAACGAAAAGGCGAAAAAGCCGGTACGGTCCATGACGGATGCGTCCGAACGCCTGCGGCAGGACGCGGTTGACAAAGGGGCGGTGCTTGCCCTCGACGGGCTCCTCCTCTCCGGCATACTGACAAAGGAACAGGCTGTCCGTGAAGGGAAGCCGTTCGGTATCGGCGATATGGCCGATTTCCGGTCCTGCGTGAACTATGCGGAAAAGACGGAAAATGCCGGAAGGGACGAAAGCCGCGGCAAAAGGGACGCGAACAGGGAAGTAATGGACGCCTATAAGGAAGGATGCAGGGAAGGGGCGATGCTGATGCTGTACAGGCTCGCGGAAGACAAGGAAATCCCTCTGGACGTTGCAGCGGGATACGCACGGGAATACCATATTGCCGATGCGGCTGATTTCTGCCGTCACGCGGCTGCCTCGGGCTATTTCGTAAAACGGGGTTAAGGATGGAACCGCCAATAGCGCCATCGGTAACAAAACAAACGCATTTCTTTCACCGAACAGTTGCGTGAAGCCCCTATCGAATTTATTCGCTCGGGGAGGTAAGCAACAAATGTTTTGACTTTCAAAAAGTGTATTGGTCTTAATGAAGTTCTTGAATCCGATAATTTTTAAAAAACATCGGATATTTTTGCTTTTTTCAGAAGACCTGGCATATTGCTCATAGAAAAATTTCCGGAAGGAGGCATGTATAATGGCTGTTCATGTATTGCAAGTTCGACTCATTGCATCGGATGGTGATAAGTGCGTCATCGAAAAACGGTTTCGTCTGATGTGGCATATTCATAACGAAACCGCGAAATATGCGATCCGGCAACTTAACTCCGGAGATTGGAATCGCTCGGATCATAATTCAGGATGTTTTTGTACAGAAAATGGTAACATTAAAATGTTTGATAAAAATTCTAATTGGACATATGCCGATTGGCTTAGATCTGACGCTCGTGCTATTTTATGTCGGTGTCCTCTATATACAGATGAATCTAATAAAAAGGACAAGGTTACGAAAGCAGATGTGCGTCAAAAGTGGTGGAATAATCTTAGTGAAGGAGAGAAAAACGCGGTGATGTCACTGCCAAATTTTGACGCAGATAAGTTTTATCTATGTACTGGCATCAAGGTCAATGAGGAAGATTAATTATAAATCGCCGGGAGATTATTGGTTCGAAATTACTTTTGATAATCCGTTACTGTGAGATGGGTTAAGAGAATTTCGGTTATGATTCGTGATACCTTTACCGTGCGACAGCCTTGCAAAAACCAGTCGGCGGAGGTATCACAGGAAAAGACCTGACAGGATCAGGAGATCGGGAGGCACGCGGAAAGCGGCCTCCTCTTTGTTCGCAAAATTCCGAAAAAAATAAAAACATTTTCGTCCATATATGGGATATACGGAGGCGGGCAGCAAGGTTAGGGATGCCCCGCCGGAAGGGAAGGCTAAAAGCCGTGCCAGACAGAAAGGGGATTATCCATGATGCAAAAAACAGATGACGGCACACAGGATGTGAAAGGCCCGTCTTCCGAAGAACTGAGGGAAACAGAAGAATGGGAAAGGGAGCTTACCGGGGACGGGGACAAAATGATGGCGGACCAGGCCGGGGAAGGGACGGGGGACACCAGTGACGCGTTCCACCAGTACATGCAGCAGATGGGGAAATACCGCCTGCTGGCACAGAAAGAAGAGATGGAACTAGGTAAAAGGATAGTAGCTGGGGACAAAAAGGCTGCCGAAGAGATGACAGTACATAACCTCCGCCTGGTCGTATCCATTGCGAAACGGTACATCGGGTACGGCCTGCCGATTGAAGACCTGGTGCAGGAGGGGAACATCGGCCTGATGAGGGCGGTGGCAAAATTCGATTACCGCAAGGGCTACAAGTTCTCCACCTATGCCACCTGGTGGATCCGCCAGGCAATTACCAGGGCGATCGAGGACAAGTCCAGGGGGATCCGTATCCCGGTCCACATGTTCGAGAAGCTGAAACGATACCAACGGGTCCATGCGGAACTGGCATCCCAGGGCATGGAGGTGACAGACCGGATGATGGCGGAAAGACTGAACCTGGACATTGGCACGGTCCGCAGGCTGCGATGCATGAACATGGACAGCATATCCCTGAACACAAGGGTCGGGGACGAAGCGGACGCGGAACTAGCTGACATGCTGGAAGATAAGACGGCAAAAATCCCGGAAGATGTGGCCATGTCCAGCCATATGCAGGGGGATCTGAATGACGTAATGGACAAGGTGCTGACCAAACGGGAGGCGGATGTCATCCGTATGCGGTTCGGCTTTGGCGGGTATGAGCCCATGACATTGGAAATGGTCGGCGCCAGGTACGGGATCACCCGGGAGCGGATCCGCCAGATCGAAAAAATAGCCATACGCAAGCTGCACCACAACCGGAACGTCAGGCAGATGGCGGATTACCTGACGGCGTGAGAAGAGGGCAGGTGTGACGCGAAAAAGTAAAGAAAAGGAAAGAGCAAATGTTCCACTATCTCAAACCGCGAGAAATCACAAATGCCATGCGCCAGGCATTGCCGTTCCGTCATTTGCCGGAAAAAAACATCCTTGTCCTTGCCGACTGGCATTACAGGCTGCAGGCGGAATGGGACGAGATACACTCCCGGCTACCGTCCGCGGATATTGTCCTGCTGCTCGGGGATATCGGGTATCCGGACGCAAAGGCGCTGGCGGAAGCCGCGCCCCCGGACATCCCAATACTTTACATTCTTGGCAACCATAATGTCTGGACGGAATATAGGGGGATTCCCCGTCTCCAGCCGCTGGACCGCAAAATAATCGAGACCAACGGCATCCGCTTCGGCGGGATTTCCGGGT
>OCTW013402180.1_pt1 | contig 11772 bp, 10 predicted proteins | sample 1539671 | NCBI WGS metagenome assembly OCTW01 (sample SAMN02144230, study PRJEB22623) | gut metagenome | biome: sheep rumen | host: Ovis aries | place: New Zealand | reverse complement strand
GTTGATGTAAATATACATCCAACAAAAATGGATATAAAATTTTCAAAATTAGATGAAGTATTAACATTAATAGAAAAAATGATTAGAAATGCCTTAAAACAACAATTAATGATTCCTCACATAGATATCAGTAATAAACTTCCATCCTTTCAAGATGGTTTTGAAAAAAAAGAAGTTGAGAAACCAAAATATGAAGAAATAACATTAAATTTAGAAAGGATAGGAGAAACAGAAGAAGAGTATAAACCTGTAAAAAAAATAGATAAAAATATTGATAAAGAAGTAGAAGAAAGTGATTTGTTTGACATCATTGAAAGTTCTGAAAAATTGCCAGAAATATATCCAATAGGTGTAATACATGGAACATATATAGTCTGTCAAAATGAAAGAGGAATGTACTTAGTAGATCAACATGCAGCACAAGAAAGAGTAAATTTTGAATATTATCATGAAATAATGTGTAAACCAAAACCAGATTCTATACAATTATTAATACCAATTACAATTGAACTATCTAACAGTGAATTTATAATATTAAAAGAAAATAAGAATATATTAGAAAAAATGGGATTTGAAATAGAAGACTTTGGAATAAATTCAATTATAGTAAAATCACATCCAATATGGCTTCCAAAAGGAAAAGAAGACGAAATGACAAAATTAATAATAAATAATGTCATAGTTAGAGAAAAAACGTTTTCAATTTCAAAATTTAACGAGCATATTGCTGCAACAGTGGCTTGCAAAGCATCTGTAAGGGCAAATGACAAAATAACACTAGAGGAAATGGAAAACTTAATAAACACATTAAGAAAATGTAAAGATCCATTTCATTGCGCCCATGGAAGACCATCAATAGTATTTTTTTCATCATATGATTTGCAAAAAATGTTTAAAAGAACTGGCTTTTGTTAGAAAATGTTGTATAATAGAAGAAAGAAAGGAAGTAAAACATGGTAAAAAAAATTCAAGTTGACAAAGACAAAATACTAAAAAAAGGTAGTAAAACAATGAGCGAATTTAAAGCATTTATCTCAAAAGGAAACGTAATGGATATGGCAGTCGGTGTAATCATAGGTGGAGCATTTACTGGAATAGTAACTGCATTAACAGATGATTTCATTAATCCATTAATAAACTGCATAGGTGGAGCAGAAGTATCAGGAAGATTACAAATATTTAATACAGGACAATATTTAAATTGGGGACATTTCTTAACAGCAGTAATTAATTTTTTAATTATGGCTGCTGTATTATTCCTAATACTAAAAAGTTTTACAAAATTAATGAATATTGGAAAAAAGCAAGAAGAACCTAAAAAAGAAGAACCACCAAAAAAGGCAGATGACGTTTTATTACTTGAAGAAATTAGAGATTTATTAAAAGAAAAAAATAAAGAAACAAAAAAAACAAAATAAAATTAGAATATTCTAATTTTTTTTGTTTTTTAATATTGAAAATATAAAATAACAGTGTTAAAATTATTTAAAAATATAGCACAAGTGATTGGAGGTATAAAATGATTACATACCTAAATGATACAAATGAACAATTAAAAATAATAAAAAACAAAAAAGAAATAATATTTGACCCAATTGACAAAGAAGAAGTAACAATAAAAATATCAAGTCAAACAAATGAAATGTATAAATTACTATTAAAATATTACGAAACAATAATAAATGAATATTACAACCAATTTTTTTATCAAGAAATTAAAAAAATAGGTAATGAACTTAAAAATTATAAAATGATAAATAATAACGCGAATCCAACCGAAATAAATTTTTATAGTGATAATTCATTACCAGATTTTGCAAATATTCTTAAAATTAAAAAAAATATAGATTATATATCATTTAATACAATTAGTAAAAAAGATAAAATACTTGGAAATTTTATACTTTTAACAAGTGAAGATAACTATGGAAAATATGGCCAATTTTATGACACAATATCACAAATGATAGAAGATATAGATAAAATAAATCAAAAAGAAAAAAAACTAAAAATACATTAATATTGTAATGTTCTTTTTTTTTTGCTATAATAAAACTAGATTGGGGGATAAATATGGATTTATCAAATATAACAAAAAAACTATATAAATATATAATAATAATTGTAATAGCAATAGTAGTCCTTATATTAATTTTTTGGTTAATTTCATTATCAAAAAATAAAAATTTAAGTTTTTCATCAATAGAAGATAAAATGGTAAGTGCTGCAAAAAAATATATGGAAGAAGATGAAAAAAAATTACCAATTGAAGGAAATGAAGTAGTTCTATCAGTTAAAACATTAGTAGAAAATGGAAATATTAAAGAATTATCTTCTTATACAAGTAAAGATATTGTATGTACTGGAGAAGTAGTAGTAAAAAATAATTCGGGATTTTATTCATATATTCCATACCTAAATTGTGGAAAAGAATATAAAACACAAACTTTAGCAAATCATATAATAGATAATTCTGAAATAGTATCAACTGATATGGGACTATACAGTGTTGGAAATGAGTACATCTATAGAGGAGAATTTGTAGATAATTACATATCATTTGCTGGGCAACTATGGAGAATAATAAAAATTGATGATAATGGAGATATAAAGATAGTTCAAAACGATAGCAAACAAAAAAGTGTTTGGGATGATAGATATAATGTACAGAAAGACCAGGTAATAGGGATAAATGATTTTGAAAAAAGCAGAATAAAAGAAACACTAGATGACAATTTTGAAAAGTTATTTAAAGATGATGATAAAGCAAAAATTGTTTCCAAAGATATATGTATTGGTGAAAGATATGAAAAAGACAATACAAAAGATGGAAGTACAGAATGTGCTAAAAAAATACCAAATCAAAAACTAGGATTATTACAAGTAAATGAATATATGTATGCAAGTATTGATCAAAATTGTATAGAAACATTTTCAGACGCATGTCAAAACTACAATTATTTAGCACTTTCATCTCGTAATATCTGGACAATTACACCTGATGCAGAAAATACATACAATGCTTATTATATTGCGCAATCATTTTTAGATAAGACAAAAACATATGTAAGCAAAAGTGTATTTATGACATTATATTTGGATAAAAATACATTATTTGATTCAGGAACAGGAACTCAAAAAGATCCATATATTGTAAAATAATAAAAAATATATCTAAATTAGATATATTTTTTTATGACCTAAAAAAATTATAAATTTTAGCAAATAAACTTTGAAATAAAGGTGCTCTATAAACTAAAATGCTATCATATTTAATAGCGCATATAATCGCACATACTATGGAATCAAATTCACGTTTTTCTATTAAAGAGAACAAAAAATTTTCCTTCTTCCTTATTAAATTAATTTCATCTTTAAAAAAACCATTATTCATAATATCAAATTTATTTTCTAACATTACTTGATTAAATCCTGAATGATACATTCCAGGCTCAACTAAAATAACTCTAACTTTAGAATTAATTAAATTAAGTTCTTTTTGTAATGAAATAATAATAGAATTAAGACTTGCTTTAGTAGCAGAATAAACACCTAAAAATTTAAAAGATAGAAAACTTGCTAAAGAACCAATTACAATAATTTTACCTTTATTATTTATAATCATCTTTCTTATAATTTTTTTTAAAACATTGATATAAGAAAAAACATTTACTTCAAAATTTTCACGTATTTTGGACATATCTAAGTCCAAAATAGAACCACCATATCCAATAGCAGACATATTAATCATAATATCAACCTTTAAATTGTCTAATTTAATTAAATCAGAATCTTTAGTAATATCAAGTTTAAAAAATTCAATATTAGAGTAATTAGAATATTTTTCTTTTATATATAATAATTCTAAATCTGTATGAACAGTTAAATATATATAAAAGTCATAATTTATAATTTTATCTAAAACAGCTTTACCTATACCACTATTACAACTAATCATTAAAATTTTTTTCATAAAAACTCACCATAAATATTATTTTCAAAAAAAAATAATATAAACCAACTTCAAATAAAATATGATATAATTAAAATAGTAGGTGAAATATATGAAAAAAGAATTAGAAGATTTTTTAAAATATATAGAATTTGAAAAAAAATACTCAAAAAAAACAACAGAAAATTATAAAAGAGATTTAGAATATTTTCAAGAATTCCTAAATGACAAAAAAATAAATAAATATAAAAATGTAAAATATGAAACAATAAGAGAATATTTAATGCATCTGCACAACCATAAATATTCTAAGAAAACAATAGCAAGATATATAAGCAGTCTAAGATCTTTTTTTAAATACTTATATAACGAAGAAATAATAAATGACAATCCAACAATATTAGTATCAAATCCAAAACAAGATAAAAAACTACCTAACTACCTATACACAAATGACTTAGAAAAATTATTAGATATAGAAGATGATAATGAATTAGCAATAAGAGATTCATTTATACTTGAATTATTATATTCAACAGGAATAAGAGTAAGTGAATTGGTAAATATCAAAATAAACGATATATCACAAAGCGAAAAAACAATAAAGATACATGGAAAAGGAAACAAAGAAAGATATGTAATATATGGTAGTATTTGCGAAGGAAAATTAAAAAAATATTTAAAAAACAGTAGAAGTTTATTAAATAAAAATAATTCGGATTACCTAATTTTAAATCATAATGGAAAACAAATCACCACTAGATCAATAGAAACGATAGTAAAAAAATATCAATCAAAAACAGGTGTAAATACAAAAGTAACACCACATACACTTCGTCATACATTTGCAACCCATCTATTAGATGGAGGAGCAGATTTGAAATCAGTGCAAGAATTAATGGGTCATGAGAGCTTATCAAGCACACAAGTATATACACACATTACTAATGAAAGACTTAGAAATGTATACCTACATACACATCCAAGAGCAAAATAATATTGTATAATAAACAAAAATTTGTTATAATAAATAAGAATAAAATAGGAGAGTGAAATATGACAAAATACGTTTATGCATTCAATGAAGGTAATAAAAATATGAGAGAACTTCTTGGAGGAAAAGGAGCAAATTTAGCAGAAATGACTAATATTGGACTTTCAGTACCAAGAGGATTTACAATTACTACAGAAGCATGCAATAAGTATTATGAAGATGATAATAATATAGCAGAAGAAATAAAATATGAAATATTTGAACAAATAACAGAATTAGAAAAAAAGACAGGAAAAAAATTTGGAAGTAAAAATAATTCATTATTAGTATCAGTAAGAAGTGGTTCACGTGCTAGTATGCCAGGTATGATGGATACAGTATTAAATTTAGGTATCAATGATGAAGTAGCTGAAGGCTTAATAGAAACTACAAATAATAAAAGATTTGTATATGATTCATACAGAAGATTTATTCAAATGTTTTCAGACGTGGTAAAGGGATATTCAAAATCATCATTTGAAAGAGTGTTAGATGAATATAAAGAAAAGAAAAAAGTAAATTCAGATATCGAATTAGATGAAAATGATATGGAAGAAATTACTAATAAATTTAAAGCAATATATAAAGAACAATCAGGTGAAGAATTTCCACAAGATCCAAGAATACAACTAATAGAAGCTGTAAAAGCAGTATTCAGATCATGGAATAATGAAAGAGCAATAGTATACAGACAAATGAATAATATACCTTCTAGTTGGGGAACAGCAGTAAATGTACAAGAAATGGTTTATGGAAATAATGGAAATAATTCAGGAACAGGAGTAGCTTTTTCAAGAAATCCAGCAACAGGTGAAGACAAACTATTTGGCGAATATTTAATAAATGCTCAAGGTGAAGATGTTGTTGCAGGAATAAGAACCCCTAAGTCTATTGAGACATTAAAAGAAATAATGCCAGAAGTTTATGATGAATTTAAAAAAAATGCAAAACTGCTAGAAAAACACTATCATGACATGCAAGATATGGAATTTACAATTGAAAATGGTAAATTATTTATGCTTCAAACAAGAAATGGAAAAAGAACAGCACAAGCCGCTATTAAAATAGCAGTAGATATGGTAGAGGAAAATTTAATATCAAAAGAAGAAGCAATACTAAAAGTAGAGGCTAATCAATTAGATCAATTACTTCATCCAAAATTTGATGAAAAAGAACTAGAAAAAGGAAATTTAATCGCCCAAGGGCTTGCCGCTTCACCAGGAGCAGGATGTGGTAAAATTTATTTTAATTCACAAGATGTTGAAAAAGCACGTGAAGAAAATCAAGAAACAATATTAGTAAGATTAGAAACATCTCCAGAAGATATAAAAGGAATGAAATCAGCAAATGGAGTATTAACAATTAGGGGTGGTATGACATCTCATGCAGCAGTTGTTGCCAGAGGAATGGGAAAATGTTGCGTAAGTGGATGTGGAACACTAACAATTGATGAAGAAAAGAAAACACTTACAACAGAAGATGGTCAAGTATTTAAAGAAGGAGATTACATATCAATAGATGGTTCAACTGGGAAAGTATATGGTGGAGAAATTAAAACTAAAGAAGCAGAAATTAGTGGGAATTTCAAAACATTTATGTCATGGGTAGATAACATTAGAACGCTACATGTAAGAGCAAATGCCGATACACCAAAAGATGCAGAAAATGCAATAAAATTTGGTGCAGAAGGAATAGGACTTTGTCGAACAGAACACATGTTCTTTGATGAAGATAGAATATTTAACTTTAGAAAAATGATTGCAGCAGAAAATGTTGAACAAAGAAAAAATGCATTAGAAGATATTCTACCATATCAAAAAGAAGATTTTGTTAAAATGTTTGAAACAATGAACGGACTACCAGTAATAATTAGATATTTAGATCCACCATTACATGAATTCTTACCACATACAGATGATGAAATAAAAGAATTAGCAAAAAGTTTAAAAACAACATTCGAAAGTTTAAAAGAAAGAGTAGAATCTTTAAAAGAATTTAATCCAATGATGGGACATAGAGGATGTAGACTATCTGTAACATATCCTGAAATTACAGAAATGCAAACAAGAGCAGTAATTGAAGCAGCAATTGAAGTAAAGAAAAAAGGTATAGATATAAAACCTGAAATTATGATTCCATTAATTGGTGATGAAAAAGAATTAAAGTTTGTAAAAGAATTAATTTGTAAAACAGCAGATGAAATAATAAAAAATAGTGATACAAAAGTAGAATATATAATTGGAACAATGATTGAAGTACCACGTGCTTGTGTAATAGCAGATAAAATAGCAGAAGAAGCAGAATTCTTTAGTTTTGGAACAAATGACCTAACACAAATGACATATGGATTCTCAAGAGATGATGCATCAAAATTCTTAAAAGATTACTATGATAAGGGAGTATTTGAAAAAGACCCATTTGCACAAATTGATGAAAATGGTGTTGGAATACTTATGAAAGTAGCAATCAAAAAAGCTAAAAAAGTAAGAGAAAATATAGAACTTGGTATTTGTGGAGAACATGGTGGAGAACCAAATAGTGTAGACTTCTGTCATAGAGCAGGGCTAGATTATGTATCATGTTCACCATTTAGAATTCCAATCGCAAGACTTGCAGCAGCCCAAGCAAAAATTAAACAAGACGTAATTAAAATGATGAAAGAAGACTAGATAATCTAGTTTTTTTTGATATAATTATCCCTGGAGGTTAAAATATGAATAATATAAAAATAGATGGTATAGGAAATATAAATACTGTAAAAGATTTATTTTCTAGCGTTAATTGTATAGGAGAAGATAACTGCTTTTTAGTAGTCCTTAATAGAGATTATGTACCTTCTAGTATTGATAATAGAAGTACATTAAAAACTAATTCTACTGTAGCAGGAGCAAGACTAGGTGGACTAGCAGGAGGATTAGTAGGTGGAGCAGTTGCTAGTTCAATAAATTCTACTGTAGAAAAAGCTGTTGCTGAATTTGAAAGTAAATTAAATGATAAGCAAAAAATAATTTTTAGTAGAAATGTATATTGTGGTTACTTAGTTAATATTGTAAGCAATGGAATAGGAATTATACCACTAGTAAACAGTGGACAATTAATTCCTAAAATTAAGGACTTAATAACAGATATGGATAATTATATATTCGTAAATAATGATGAAATAGAAAAAGTAGAAATTAAAAAACTACCTTTAAACTTTTCATCAAAAAGATTAGCAATTTCTTTCAAAAATCTAGATAATGTAAGTACACAATGGACATTACCTAAAAAACACAAATTAGTTTCTTACCAACAAGAAAATTTTAATAAGTTAGCACAAAAATTATCATAACTTTTAGTGATAAAAATAAAACAAGATGTAATAAAATTAAAGAAAAAACTAGAAATTCTAGTTTTTTTTAATTATTAAAAAAAATAATAAAAAAAATGTCGAAAAAAACTTAACAAATTAATCAATCTGTTGTATAATGAACTTATAGTAGGAGATTGTTTACTATATGAATAATACATGGAGGTGATCATCTATTGTGTTAATAAAAAGAGATTATTATTGTTAGGAATATTTCTATTCATTATCATGTCTATTTCAGGAATTTATTCATTAAATAACGAAATAAGCAAAGCAGAAAGCGGATTATCTACTGGTGCAGTTGACATAGAAATTGAAGAATTTAATCAAAACAATAATCCATTTGATGAAGATGGAAAATTAGTAATGCCTGGTGATGAAATTAAATTGATTCCTAGAGTCAATAATCTCGGTATTGAATGCTATTTAAGAACAAAAATAGAATATTCTATCAATAACGAAATTTTTTCTACGACAGATTATATAGAAGGAAATTATTCTTCTTGGACTAAAAATGGTGAATATTACTACTATAATTCAATATTATCAAAAAAAGAATCTGTTGATTTATTTAACAAGATAATTGTTCCAAATTTATCTGATGATTATAATGGAAAAGTTATTGTAGTAAATATTGTTGTAGAGGCAATTCAATCAAAAAATTTTGATGGTAACTGGGAAAACGTAAAAATTGAAAAAAGTGTTAATAGAGCATATGATATTAAATATGATGGTGAATCTTCAGTAATATATGAAGATAATACTAATCAGCACATAGCTATCAATGATAATTTTTTTAATAATCTTGGAAACGTGTTACCAGGAGATAGAATATCTGAAACAATTAATCTTCAAAATAGTAGTGATTCAAATAACAGATATTATTTGTCAATAGATTATAATAATTTGACTAATGAAGAATTAGCTTTACTTCAAAAGTTAAAATTAATAATTAAAAAACAAAATGGAGAAGTCTTAGTAGAAAGTAATTTAGCAAGTCAAGATAAACATAGCTTAGGCTTTTATCCAAAAGGTAAAAAAGAAACATTGGTAATTGAATTATCTTTACCAAATGATACAGATAATGATTTTAGTAAATTATTTGCTAAAATTAATTGGAAATTCTCATATGATATTATAGAAAATAACACAAAATCTCCAGTTACAAAAGACGATATTGATGTATCTATAACAATATTCTTAATTTCTGCAATAGGACTTTTAGTTGTACTATTATTATGGAAAAAAGAAAATGAAAAAATAGAAAAAATTGATTAAAAAGAAGGAGAAAAATTTATGAAAAAAAAGAAAACATATTTAGCTGCAGTTGTATTATTGCTATTATTCGTAGTAGGAGGAGCAATTGCGTATTTTACTGACACAGATAATGCAACAAATAAATTTACAATCGGTAATGTTGATATTGATTTAGTAGAAACTCTTTGGGATGCATTACCAGATACAAATGATAATGATATTCCAGATGATGCAGAAGACATGATGCCTGGACAATCAGTTACAAAAGATCCAGTAATTAGAAATTTATCTACTAAGAATCCAGCTTATGTATTTGCTAAAGTAGAAGTACCTTGTACTACTGTAGAAGCACCAGCAACACCAGAAGAACTATTTACATATACTACAAACTCTGGATGGACAGAATTAACAGTTAGTAATGAACTTCCTGTAGCTTGTACAAGTGGAGGAACAGCTACTCACGTTTACTATTATGGATCAAATGGTACTTTAACAGAACTTGCTAAGGCTGCTAACGCATCTACACCAACACCTACATCAGCACCAGTATTTAGTAGTGTTACATTACGTAGTACTTTAACAGGAAATGAAGGATTAACTGGAGAAAAACAAATTGTAATAACAGGTTATGGTATTCAAACAGAAGGTTTAACAAATACTACTCCAGCAAGTGTTTGGTCTAACTTTTAATAGAATAAGATTATGAAAATTGTACAAAAAATAATTAATATATTAACAACATTAATTATAAGTATCGGAGGAATATTTTTAATACTATATATATTTGGAATTGTTCCATATGTAGTATTATCTGGATCTATGGAACCAACCATAGAAACAGGAAGTCTATGTTTTATTAATAAACATGCCGATATAAAAAATATTAAAGAAAAAGATATTATTGCTTTTAAAATGAAAGATGGAACTTTAGTTACTCATAGAGCAATTGAAATTAAAAATTCTGGAATTATAACTAAAGGTGATAATAATGCTGAAGCAGATAGTAATGAAGTGAAAAAAGATAACTTTGTTGGTAAAAATTTATTTTGGATTCCTAAAATAGGATATGTTGTAAAAGCATTTCAATCAACTAAAGGAAAAATTATATTAATAACTTTAATCGTATTATTATTTGCATCCGCTTTTCTTTTTGGAGAAGATAAAAAGAAAGACACAAAAGATAAAGTATAAAATATGAAGGAAGGGTGATGAAACATGAAGAAAACAAGACTATATTTAGTTCTATTGTTTTTAAGTGTTTTATCACTTTTTTTTGTTAAAAATATTTTTAGTATTTTTACAAAAACAACAGTTCCAAATATTAATGTATTAACAGTTTCACAAAATACAAGTTATACTGTTATTCATGAACTTATGGATTTAAACGGAACAACGTATACAGAATATAGTCATTCAAATTATCCTAATGTTTCAATTGGAACAACAATAAGCCCAAACGTATTAACTATTGAAGGTTTTGATTCTCCAACTATACAAACATTAACACTAAATAGTTATGATAATACAATTATTACTTATAGATATACAAGAAAACAATTTAATTTAACTATTAATAACGGAAGTTATGTAACAACAACAACAACTAGTGGTACATATTATTATGGAGAGCAAATTCATTTAGTTGCTGCACCTACTGATAATAATGGAAATCCTTTTATAAAATGGTCAAACAATATCACAAATCTAGATTATACATTTACAATAACTGATAATATAACAATAGAACCGATTTACGCACAAGCATATAATATTACATATCAGCCTAATAATGGAGATTCGCCAATAATTAATAATGTTGCACAAAATCAACCACTTGGAATTTTGCCTAATGTAACATATGATGACTGTGAAGAAAGTAGCGGAGATTATCATGAAAGAGGATGTACATCAGTTTATAAATTTGAAGGATGGTATACAGAATCAACTTTTGAAAATCAAGTAAATGAAAATTATATTCCAACAGGTGATACAACATTATACGCAAAATGGAATAAAATATTTTTTGCAAGTAATGATCCTTTTACATGTACTGGATCAAACTATATTGATACAGGAATTATGATGTTTAACCAAGAAAATGCAGATAAGGATTTTATAATTACATTTACAGTTGAACAAAATAATGGATATACAGGAGGAGATAGAGGAACAATATTTGCA
>OCTW011381423.1_pt1 | contig 11772 bp, 15 predicted proteins | sample 1539671 | NCBI WGS metagenome assembly OCTW01 (sample SAMN02144230, study PRJEB22623) | gut metagenome | biome: sheep rumen | host: Ovis aries | place: New Zealand | reverse complement strand
GGGTCATTCTTTGTACTATTCTCTTCTACTGCACAAGTATCGAATAATATAGTTGAACCATCAGGCATTAATTAACACCTCCTGCATACGCTAGTGGGTCCATTTCCATATTAGTTAAATATGTAGGAGCCCCATTAATATATACTGGTGTAGGGTATGCATCACCACTAGCAAAGAACTCAAAGTCACCGTACTTATTGATAGCAACAATAGCATCATCAACTAACTTATTGAAGTATGTTCTATCGACAAGACCTTGTTTGCACTCTGCAATAGCTTGCTCGGTCTCCATCCAGTAATATCCCTTAGTACCAGTTACAGAGTCATACTTATAACCAGTACCATCTTTATTTAATACCTTACGTACAAGTGTACGTCCACCGTTCTCAGGTGCCATAGGGCAGAACTGTCCAACACGTCCAATGAATTGCATGTCTGTATCTTCAGTTATCTCATCACTTGGTACAGCCAAATACATAGATGTTGAAGATACACTCTTTGTTACGCATAAGTCATCAAACACAATTGGTGCCTTAGCAAATAAAGTCTTGAACACATATGGAATTTGGAATTGTGCTCCAGTGGCTGTCCATTCTGTCATTATCTTTTCTCCAGTAGATAACTCAAATTCATGAGGTCCATCTGCATACTTAGCAATATATACTGCATTATTAACTAGGCACATTCTGTCATAAGTTGCCTCATGCTCGAATGTATATCCATACTCATTAGCGAACTTCATACAGAACTCAATAATCTCTGGTGTAGCATCAGGGATTTTGATTGAGTCTGTCTTAATATGGGCAACCTTAAATCCCTTAGCCTGAACCTTATCCTGAAGAGTCTTCATGAATAAAGCTCCACGTAAGGCAACTATGTTATTCTCATTACGAGAATCCTTAAACGGATTATCAAATGTAGCACTAGTTAGACCATAAACTGAGTTTATAGCAATCTTTAATGCTTGAGATAGTTGCTTTGCTTGAGATGGGTCAGTTAAATATGGAGCTAACGCACCATCAAATAACTTCGCTGCCACATCAAATTCTTTATGCTTAATATGAATACGAATATCAACAAGGTCCTTAAAGTTCTTAGTATACTTACCAAAGGCCTCCATTGCAATAGCACTATGAGGATGTAGTGATGCTATATCCAATAATGCTACATTAGAATATATACCTGGCTCTGCATATACATATCCACCTAGACCTAAATCCACACCTCTATACATATTTTTCTTAGTGTATTTCTTTGTGTCTGGGTCATAAGTCTTAACAAATTCATAACCAGGGAATGTATCCTCCAGATTAACATAATTTAGTAATGGTGTCTTATCATTTCTGAAGATTATCTTTGTTGTTAACGTGTTAGTTGTATCATTACATGTAACATTCATTATACCCAACTTATGACAAATCTCAACTAGAATCTCTCTAGCCTTGAAGTCAGCAATAGTATGATTAAATACTGCTTCTGTAGATATAACATCATTATCACAATATGCCGCTACAGCTGGCCACATTTCTTCTGGAACTGGTGTGTCCCAATCTAAACCTAATTCTTGGTGATGTAGATGTAAGTCAATCTCCCACTGCTTTAATGACTTCTTATCAACTGAGTAGTCATAAATATCTGTGAAAGATATATTATATGCTTCACCAAAGAACCCTGTATGTTCATTGATTATCTTTTTTGATAATTTATAGATATGCTCATTATCATATCCTAGGAATCTTGCCCATAAAATATGATTATCATATCTTCTATTATTAAATCCCACAAGTCTGTATTTGAACAACATCTCAATTTCATGAGGTGTAGGATTTATCATTCTATGAATCTTATTCTTTTTCTCTTCTGTATCCTGAAGTTTCCAATTTATTAAAAGTAAATTAGGGAATACTTCTAGGTCATAGAACACAATTGGTGCCTCGTCATCGACTACAGCATCGCTTGGTTCGTCAGATTTAAACTGCATTTTACTTACAAGCTTTGTACAGTAATCCGATTGATGTGTTGAATGAGCAGCAAATGAATATATAACCGTTTTTAAGTCTGAAACGTCATACTTCATACCACTATCATAGGCATTCTTTAATGCCTCATAAATGAAGTCAACACTGCATCTAGTTGAACTATGATACTCCTTATTAAGATTGCGCTTTATCAAAGTTCTTAGTGCGCGTTCATTTTTAATTACATCGAAATTGACCATTTTCTGCTCTTTTAATGGAAGTCCCGTAGATATAGTAGCTATAGGCTCATTATTGCATTTTGTTAACATACGACGTAATGATGAGTTACCAGTGAACACCTTTACCTCAATATCATTATCATATATTCTAGATAGCATTTCAACATTCTCACCTGTATAAATATAATGCAGATGAATACCAGCTCCGGATTTTGACAACTCACCATAAGTCTTAGGCCATTTACTAGCCGCTGCTTTATTCAATTCAAATGACTTATTACCATGCTCATCCTTTATATCAAAGTCAATTACAATATGTGTAACTGGCACTTTAACATAATGCAATGAATGAGGGTCTATGTCACCTAATTTAGTTGTAACATTATCCCATTTTTTAGTTGGTGTCCCGGCATCATTAGCTAACTGCGCAGGACAATCTGCATACTCTTTATCAAATATAGATGTTGTTGCATCTTTAAAGTTAAGCCACTCTAATTCTACATTAGGTTCTTCATTTACATCCTCCTTAGAATTCATATCAGTACCGTCAAATATCTCATGTCTAAAGCCACTATAATAGCTACGAATGAAATCTTCACCTTGACGTTTTCTCTCTTCAAATTCACGGAAGTAATTCTTTAATTCTTCACCGAAAGCACGTCTGTTCATTGGTGATTTAACACGGGCATCCTCACAGTATTGATTATATAGACTCCACGCCTCTTTAAGAGTCGTTGAATCATACTTTTTGAATACCACATAACACTCTGATACATAATTATAGAAATCATTAGTTGCACCAATCATTTCCATAGGTTTGTAATCATCATAATAATGAGGATTCTCTAAGAATACATCTCTACAGTGAGCTGCAATACCGCCATACTCGAACTCAATTGCTTTCATTATTCTATTATATTCTCTTTGCGAAAGTTTTTCTCCACTAGGCTTAACGTCAATAAGACGTCTCATTGCACCAGCCTTAGCGTCTGTAATTTTAACAGGCTTATTAGTACCCATGAATAAGAATGATAAGATTTTCATAGTATAAGAGCTATGATACTTCTCATTAACAATCATACGTTCATGAGACACTAATGAATTTAATCTAGCATTACGCTCAATATGGGATAGGTCTCCATCCTGACAAATGGCTACCAATGGATTAGATTTGAATTGTTCCAAACTAAACTCACTAGTAGACCCTAATGATTCAGCATCGAATACACCGACATATTCGCCAAACATATCTTGAATAATGTTTAATATAGTTGATTTACCTGTACCCGGTGGTCCATAGATAACAATAAATTTTTGAACTTTTTTTGAAGCTCCAGTTACTACCGCACCTATTCCCCACTCTATTTTTCTTCTTTCTTCTGGAGTATATAATGTACCAAGAAGGGCATCCCAATTAGGAATTTCTTTATTCTCTATTGGGTATGGTAGTCTTTTTGATGCATATGATGACTTGTCGACAACATCATTGGCAAACAATATAGTTTCATCTAGTAGAGTATAATTATCTCTCATTTGAGATTGACAGTATTTGTGGAACTTATCAATCAAGTTAGTTGAAGAGTCCCACATATACTTAATAATGACTGGCTTTTCATATGCATGGGAAGCTACATACTTATCCAGCTCATTGTCAATTAAATCTACTACATCTTGCTCATTTGTTGACCAACAATTTCTGTCTTCAAGCCATATTGCATAAAAGTCCCCACCACGAATCATTAAATCCTTAGACTTCATGATTTTGAAGTTAGGAAAGATTTCGATGTTTTTCTTAGTTTCTATCGTTGATATAACTAAAAAATCCACCATAATATTTTTTCTCCTTTATACTTTAAATATTTTTATATAAATATGTTACAGCTGCAATTGTTCCTATAATAATTAAAGCTGAACCATCAGTGAACTTCTCTAAAAGTGAAGCTCCAAGACTCTTAGTCTTCTCCTCCTCATTTTGAACAGTCTTAGGAGTAGTTAAATAAGTTGCTGCCTTATAACCTACAACTAAAGATATAAAAGGGTGCTCTTTAACAACACCCTTTACATCTGAATATAGTTCTCTACCAAAAGACTTATTAGTAGTACGCTTAACTGGTTTCTTACTTGTTGCCATTATCGTCACCACTCTTTCTATATGAACTATATGATAGTCCCTTACCTAAAGAATATAATCCCTTAGATAATCCGTTGAACATAGAATAACGTTCCTCAGCATCAGCCTTAGCCTTAGATAAAGCAATACGCTCTTCACGGTCTAATGCACGTTGCTCAGCACGCTTATTAAGAATCTCTACATAGCTCTTAAGTAGTACATCATTACCGGCCTTAATAGCATTACAAATCTTCTCATAACGAGCATATGAATCACGAATACTAGAATAAGAATATCCTTCTCTAATATCAGACTCTAAACTTAATAATGTAGGATATAACTTAACTATACAGTCCTTAATATCATCCTTAGCTTCAGTCATAAGCTTATCTAAATTTAATGCTTCCATCTTAGCAATTTGCTCCTTACGGAACTTAACAAACTCAGCACGGTCCTTCTTACAACGATTATAAATCTTGTTTCCTAACCATACAATACCACCGACAATTAATGCTCCTCCAACAAGAGCTGTTTTTGGACTAATAGTCCCTAAATCAATTTTAATCATTTTGTTTTTTTTCTCCTTTTATTGTTTGTTTTGAATATATATCTGCATTTGATACCATATAGAATGCTCACGCATATCTACATCCTCAAACGGAGATTCAAATAACCCACCACGACCATCTGGCTGAATATTATATTGCATCATATCTTGAACAATAATTTGAACCATATCCGATTCATAATTATTATCATCATATGGCAATAATTCCATTGTATTAAGCATCTCAAAGAACCATACATGAGTTCTCTGAGTGCCATTCCACATTATAGATTCGTCCATTCGATTTGCTATTGCGACCATCATTTCTAATACACTACACTTTTTATCTCTAAAAATATCGTCTAATAGAAAGAATGCATCTTGTGGTGTCATACCTTGTTGTTCACAAAATATGTATCTTAAATCAGTTCCATCAGTTACTCTATTATTATCGTCATCTTTAACAACTACAAAATCTGTATTGTATAAGTCTTCCAATAAACAATTATAGGGTAAACCATCAGGATTTATTAGATTTTTTAGCCAATTAAAATATTCTAATTCAATACCTTCCATAAAAATTCCGAAGCGATAAATTATTCAGAATATGTATCATCAGTTAAAACAACTTCGAAGTCTATTCCTAAATTCTCGTTTCTGAAATATAGGTCTTCGTATGTTCCAATATTTGAGCTTAGAATAGCATCACATCTTGACATACCCTCTGCACCAATATACTCAGATGGTGTATCAATGACATCACCATTACCATCGACAACAGTTCCGTCAATATAATACTTTAATGTCTCACAAGGCTTTTCAGAACATCCGAATTGCTCTAAAGTAATCTCTGTTATAGCACTTACCGCTTTTTCCTCCTTCTTTCGTCGAGTAGTTCTAGCAGGCTTAATAGATGTAGGATTAAACTCTTCTGGAGATGTGTAATTCTCTAGAATTTGATTTAATTCTGCATTTATATTAGCAGGTTTTGCTTCAACCTTTGTTTCTTCAACAACCTTTTTAGCATCAAAATCAGGTTGCTTTACCTTTACATTATTTTGCTTTTTTGATTCATAATAAGTACGAAGTTCTGCAATGTCTGCATCAAACTTTTTTTGAAGTTTCTTCTCCTTAATCATAGAACCAGCAAAATATCCAAATATAGCAGAAGTAAGTGATGCTACTCCTGCGACTATAATAGTAGTCTTCATTTAGTCCTCCTTATTGTCTTTTAATAAAATCTGTGAAATCATATTGACCATTAACAATATCACCAACGACATTAAATGTCAATGTTATTTCATCAATTAAATGTAAATCAAAAGCCTTAGCTTCTCTAGTTAAGTCTCTAGTACCAGGAACCTCTAATCCAAATGATACGAAATTATCTAGATTAGGGTCTGATGGATTGTATACCCAACCAACTGTTTGAATAGCTCTTAGTTTCCATTCAGGCACTTTCTTTAAATCACATCCAATGAAATCTAATACTTCAGATAAGAATAAATACTTTTGAGTTATTAATCTATTAGTTAATTGACGTTCAAAGTATCTTAATGATTCAAGATTACTGTATCTAGATGAAAACATTCCTGGAGAGTATTCACAACCCCATTTGAATTTGTTGTATTCTTGTTGAGCTTCCTCAGCTGATACTTCAACTTCCTTAGTTACCTTTTTGACTTCACCAGTCTTAGGGTCCTTCTCCTCAACTTCAATCTTCTTAGTAATCTTATTATCAAATATCTGTTGCTCAGCTTCAGTACCGATAGCATCAGCAACACGGCTTCTATATCTATCAAATGAATTTTGAGTAGCCGCTAATAGAGCTGTACTTGATGCTAATCTTTGCTTTATAATATGATGTCCACCAACAATCATACCAGTACCACCTAAAAATAATCCAACAGATGGAGCATATAACTTAACTAGCTTTCCACCAATCTTAATATACTCCTTAGTAATAGCCTTTTTATTAACCTCTGGGTCAACTATCTTATTAGCAATAGCAGACTCATCCTCTAATTCAGCCTTTAACTTTTTGATTTTTTCAATATTGTTTTTGATTTCATCATCTACTTTATTAGTAGCCTTTACAGCAGTTACTACAGCTGCACCATTAGCTGCAATACCTCCTACTAATAATATCTTATCAGCATTCTTAATAAAGAACCACTTAGTAGATGCGATGGTTCCTATAAATATTTCTTTAATCATATATCTTTTCTCCTTACTTCAATGGTGTCACTCTAGGGAATGAGATACGATATCCATCGCCTTCTCTTAGAATTTTAGCACCATATAAATTTGTCCAACCATAGTTAACATCATTTGGATTATTTCCTCTAACCCCTACTAAATCGTAGAATCTATTTACAGAAATATATCCATCATTATTTAAGATATTGTTTAATTCATCTAATACACTTTGTGCATCAGTAATACTATTGAATAGTATATCATCCACAGCATATATAGTGTTAACAGCGGGTTGTAATTGCTTGTTTGCTAACTGCGCATATGAGCTATATGATATATTACCTAATGTGTTTTTGATTAACCCACTAGTTGAGGATTTTTGTCCCTTACTACCATATAAAGCTGTCGTAGCAGCAGTATTAATTCCATCTAAAAATAACTTTTTAAGTCCGGGGACTATAACGGAACTAAATAAAGTCCCGACTACAGTCTTCCCGTCCTCAATAAAGAAATTTCGTTTAAGCTTTGAAAACTCAGATGGCTTTTTGATTTTCACCTTATTAGGGTCTACAATTGGTTCAACAGGTGCTTGCGTTTGCTTTAACGCACCCTTACTAACTGTTAGAGACTTGTTTTCAAATTCTTTAAAGTCCATTTTATTCCTCCTAATTATTCACTTTTCTTTGTTTCAGTTGCAGTAACAGTCTTCTTACCGAAAATCTTCTTTCCTAACTTTACAGTCTTCTTTCCGATTGTAACTGCACCATAAATAGCTAGTCCTAAGACTACCACTCCGATTACAGTATCCTTTGTAGTTGTTGTTACAGGTAAATTTTGCATAATTTTGTTATCCTCCTAATTTTAATATTCTCTTGGTTCACTCATGTAACCTATACTAATGGCAGGCTCATCATTGTCTGCTATAACGCTTGATGCATATATATTAGGCCAATTAGCCTTACCATTACTTAAATCCCATCTAGGATTATTGTCATATTTTGACACATTTAATCCTAGTGCATATAGCCAGTCGGCTAATGTTATAACACCACTACCTTGCATAGCAGTGTCCATTAAATTTAAATATGTTTGATGAATACTATCCCAAGTACTTCTAAAGTATTGACCTGAGATAGGTTCATAACATAAATAATCACCCTTACCAGTTACGACAACTGTGTTATTACCGGCAGGATTTTGATTTACTTTCTCTTGAGCAATCTTTTGTTCAATTTCCTTAAACTTATCTTCAGTTAATGTCTCTTGAACTTTTTGCTTGTATTGCTCAAGTGATGTACTACTTATAGAATATGCTGTTGCTAGAGCTGCTGTACGATGCGTATGAGCTGTGTCACCAGCAACAATAAGACAAGCACTCATAGCAGCTTCTAATGCTATAGGTGCATAATCTTTCCAAGTTAATTTAATATAATCAGCAGGAGATATTATTTCAATATTATTCTCCTTCTTATATTTCTCGATTTTCTCCTTAACTTGACTAGCTTTAATACCACTATCGACAGTGGCTTTTATTAATCCTCCAAGTCCTAAATATATACAAATCTTAGGCGCATTTTGAATTAATATTTGTGTCAATCCACTTGCAATGTTTTTCATTTGATACTCCTTTACATAAAATCAAATATACTCATTTGTCTACCTGTTCTAGGTTTGATGTTAACATAGTGAGTTATTGGTAACAGATTTTTAAGAATATAATTAACATCCTCACCATCTGGAAGAATAATATCACAAGGTATAACACGTTGATGTGTATATCTTGCCTTAACTACATTCGGCTTAGCTGTGTTGTAATCTGGCCAAATATTTTTGGCTGACCAATGACTATTCACTCTATCATCACAAGGGTCAAATAATAGTATTATACAATCAGTATCAGTGATTAATTCATAATATCCATTATCTCCCTTAACTATAAAACAGGTAGTTCCTAAATTGATTTTTAATGGTTTTGTCCATTTCTTAGCGTCTTCGATAAAGACTTTGTTAAACATATATCGTTTAATAGTCTTTAGATTGTACTTTTTAGTTATTAAGTTTTCAATATCCTTCTTATCCATTTTAATCTCCTAAATATGTAGCCTCTTCATTGAATTTCAATACTGATGCAACTAGACTAACCGGTTCTCCATTATCATCTAATTTAGAAAGCTCCATAGAATCTTCCTCTTCAACAATATGAATGAAACTTGTTTGGAATAGTTCTTCCATAATGTCAACATCCCATCCAAAGTTTTCATAAGGCTTAAATTCATAAGGGTCTGCTAATTCTGCATGACACCACTCTAGGAAATCTTTAATCATTATTCTGCATGACTCATAAGGATGATTTAATATATCATTCATCTTCTTATACGCCATTGCTACGTCTTCAGGTCTAGCTGCGAATAGTCCAGTGTACTCATTATAATATAACTTTCTATCAGACTTATATTCAATTTTCTTTTGTTGAGACTCAATTTGCTTTTGAGCTAATAACTCTTTTTGTTTTTCACTCAATAGTTCGTTAACCTCTTTTTTATAATCTCTAATATTAGCGCTTAAACCAGCGACGGTTAAAGTTAAGGCGCCTATTGACTTATAGCTTGTAGTTGTGCCTACCAAATTAGATGTGATAGTTATACCACCAGCTACATAAGTACGCCAATACTTTTTGAAATGATTTTTTATTTTATGTTCGTCATTAGGTACTTCTTTTTTGCTATCTTTAGATGCAAAATATGCAGTTGCAGCCGTACCTATACAAGATATAGCACAAGTCACAATACCTACTATTTGACTCTTATTCATTTTGTTAAATAACCTCCATTAAATTAAGAGATTCAATAAATCGAATTAAATTAATCCCAAATGAATACCGAATTTGTTTTTCAGATTCAGAATATGGATTATTATCAATTTGACGTATGAATCCCCAAATAATTTTTTCCAAATCCTCATCCGGAAAATCCATAAAGAGATTAGTTATTTCATTAACGCATTGTATTCTAATATTTTGATTTTGTTTAATCTCTTCTGAATCTTCCGGTTTTGGTTCTGGATAAGATATGGAGCAATATTCTAGTATTTTTTTAATTAGAATATTTCGTTCCATATAAATCACCTTACTCTTCTACAGGTGTTTCAGCAGTCTCAGAAGACTCCTCAGTATTTTGAGTAGTATTCTTGTGCTTCTTAACAATCTTAGTAGCTACTACACCACCAACCATTAATACAACACCTACTGTTCCAGTAATGATTCCCTTTACTAGATTACTCATTGTCAATCACCTCCTTTAATGTTGACGTTGATATTCCACATTTACGTAATCTTACTCTTTTTAAATTTATAGCTTGTTCACTTCTGCCAAGTTTAAGAGCTAAATCATGCATAGTCATATTGGGGTTAAGAACCATTCTTTCCTCTTCAGCAGTCCAAGGTTGTTTGTGCTTTGGTGCATACTCGGTTCTTCTAAAGGCTTTTTTAGTTCTCTCTTCATGCTCATTTTTATGAGTATCATAATATTTTTTACTATACTCAGCAACCTTATATTTATATTCAGGATTTTCACGACACTTTTCGTGATACTTTTTACGATACCCTTTGAACTTATCTTTATTATTTTTACGATATTCTTTTTGATATGCAACAATTTTTTCTCTATTAGCATCGCGATATTCCTTCTGATAAATTCTATTGTATTCTTTAAGCATTTCTTTATTATTTTCACGATACTCTTTAAGCTTGTCTTTATTTTTCTCGCGATATCGCCTATTTAATTCCTTAATATGTTCCTTATGCTCTTCACGATACTTTCTATTGTACTCGCTTTTAATTTTCTTTTCTATGTCCATCCTTTTATTCTCCTTTGCCATTTAAAAGATATAAAGAGGTCTGTTAAAACCTCTTTAATTCATTATAACATATATTAATATTGCTCCTGTGCATATTAATAAAGCCCATCCTAATTTAACCAAATGCTTTGCATATGATACTTCATTATCGTCATCATACTGATTATTTTTTACACCTCTCGATATTGAATATGTACCTAACGCAAATGTTACTATAAATGTAACGAGCATTATTATACAAACGATTTTAAATATTAACATATTATCATCCTCCTCTTTCATTAAGAGGTTTGCTAATTATGCGAAGACTTAAGGATACTTGTAATTTCTACAAATATCCTTGTCTTGACATTACTTAATTAAATTGTCTTCTGCTTTTTGAAATAACTTTGGTACTCGACAATCGTCGATGTAAGTCATTGTCATATCCGCTGCACCTAATGTTAAGAGACTGCCTAACTTTAATACACCTAATGCCATATTAGTTCTTCTATTCTTCTTATCGTTCTCAGCATTAATTTGAGCAATTTGAAGATTTGTATCAACTTTCTTGTCCTCAATCTTTGCAAGTAATTCCTTAACTTCTACCTCCTTTTGAGCAATTAGGTAATCCATATCCTGCTTAGCCTTTGCCAAGTCATGATTATATTCAACCTTCTTGTCCTCAAGAGCATGAGTCTTTTCAAATTTCTCTTGCTCGAACTCAAGACGTTTACGTTCAATACGTAGTTTCTCCTTTTCTCTCTCAATTAACTCCTGGTCATTGATAAGCTTTTGAACTAGCATTGTATACTTTAAGTTCTTTAGCTCCTCATCAGATACTGGGCTAGACGTTTTTAATGTTGTCGTAACCTCATTTTCATA
>OCTW011416958.1_pt1 | contig 11774 bp, 12 predicted proteins | sample 1539671 | NCBI WGS metagenome assembly OCTW01 (sample SAMN02144230, study PRJEB22623) | gut metagenome | biome: sheep rumen | host: Ovis aries | place: New Zealand | reverse complement strand
ACGAGCAAGTACCGCTTTCCTATCAATTTTCGCACACGTAGGACGTTGGAACTGGGCACCATCGGCCTACATCGTCCCGAGTCCCATCAGCATATCCCTCAACGCTTCTGCTTCATCGGCCACATAGGGCTTGCTGGACAGGACCATTCGGGCAATCTTGACGCCATCGTCAATCTTGGTAATCTGCTGGAAGAAGGGTTTGCCGAATTCCGGCCAAACCAACTCGGCCTTATCGCCTTCGTTGACCAGATCCACATAGACGACAACCACCCAGCCGCGGTCGGTATCGTATTTCTTGCAGCCGTTGACCTTGATCTTCATCTCGATTTCCTTGGCGATTACGATGCCTTTCTCAAAGTCCATGTCAATCTTGGTGATTTCCACCGAAGGGATGCGCATCTGCTGAGACAGGATGGCGTGGTCCTCATAGGAGACGTATCGAGGTGTAGCGATGATCTCGATGGCCTCGACATACATTCTGCCGCTATAATTCAGCGGGTTGGTGCTTTGGGCGTAGCCCAGAATGCCAGCAAGAGCCAGCATCACGATAAGGATTGTTCGTTTCATTGTTTGATGTGTTGTTAAGATTAGAGTTCAACTGATTCTTCGTGGACTTCCACCAGGATGACGGGGATGCCCATGCCTCCGGACAGTCCTTCAAGGCGACTGGCTATCCATTCTTGACCTTTCTCCGGGCGGTCTTTGAAGAACTTGGCTGTGAGCCTTTCGGCTCCGCTGATGATGAGGGCGCGGACGAAGCGGCGGTTGATGATGCCTGTGGCTTTACGGAGGACTACTTCAAACTCGGGATTCTTCTGATCCAGGACATATACCCTGCCAACGGCATTCTCCTGAGGAATTAAGGCTTCGATGGCCTCTTTGTGGCCGTCCAGAGAGACGCAGAGGACGGAGGTGTTCCATTTCTTGCGCAGGTCGGCCGCCATCTGGGCGACGATGAAGGATTCGCTCACTTCGTCAGTGGCGTTGATGCGCTGAACACGACCTTTTTCGTAACCGGGGATCTGATTGATTATTTCTGCCATATCTAACTTTTTTCGGCAAAAATAACGGGACCTTCGGCAGAAATTCGGCAGATGCTAAGAAATAGCGTTAAAAACGGAAATATTTTGGCAGATGGTGCTGCCCAGCTGGTATTGTTGCCCTTCAGATTCGTGAATGTGGCCGAAGAGATGCCACTTGGGTTGGGCTTTCAGGACGAAGTTCAGAATGTCCAGAGAACCCAGGTCATTGTCCAGAATGCCGTAAGGAGGCCAGTGCGTAACCAGTATGTCGATGTCATTCGGGATGTCTTCATCGGCAATTCTGGCGTCTCTGGAAATGGAGCCGATGACAACTCCGTCGCATTCCTCTACTGCATCCTGAAGGACAATAATGCCGGCTGCCTCAAACTGCTGGACGATGGATTTATATCGGCTTCGGCTGAAAGATAGTTCGTGGTTGCCAGGGATAAATAGTTTCCACTTCGCAGGGAGAGCCCCAAACCAAGAGATGAAATCGTCATACTCTCCACCCTTCAGGTCATCCTCTACGGCATCACCGGCACAGATGATAATATCAGCATCCCCCGGCACCTGCAGGCGGTGATGGTGGCCATGGGTGTCGGAGAATGCAAAGATCAAGATATTATTTATGACGATTTGGTTCGGCATTTACAAAAACTGGAGGAGCTAAAAGAGATGCAACCGAATCGTGGCTAATGCCTAAGGCATTCATTTCATCTTGTATGGCTATTCGGAATTGTTCCTCTGTCGCATTCAAATTGACAGTTTCATATATTCTCTCTTTCCGGTCTACTTTTTCAATGACCCTCTTTCGATAGCCATTCACAAAATAGACATATAACACCTTAGTCTTTATGCCATTTTTATTCAACAAAGCAGCAGTGGCCAAACGATTTGCCATCTGATAATAATCCTGCAGCCAAATCCTGGAGACGGGTAATTCTGGTAATTGCTCTTTAAAATAACGTAGGATTTCTTCCCTCGAGTGGTCGCCATGTTCTTCATTCCCTGAAGATAATTCGCTAATATGCGCTTTTGCCTCTACCAGATAAAGGGTATTATTATGGGTAAAGATGGCATCCCAGTTCTGCCAAGCGTTCCTATGATATATCTTGTATTTTTCATATTCTGCTTTGACTGTTGGATACTGAGCTGGATAAAGGCGCTCTAAAAAAGATAGCCCCATTAACTCCTTGTCTCCAGATATAACCGTTTTTGGATCGGCATAATCAAAATCTTCCCAGTTAAATACACCGGGGCCAATAACACCAGCTATGATGCTTTCAAACTCAAGCCGATGATGTCCAAGGAATCTGAGTAATTGGAATTCGCTTCCATAACCAAAACCAATCTGTGCCATTGCAATTTAGTTGTATTGATTGTTTAACTTTTTCACTGTTTCAGCGATGCTATTTCTAAAAGACACGGGTGCCAGAACTTCAATAGTATCTCCAAACGAGAGGATGTCTTGCTTGAAGTCGTAGTCCGGGGCAAGATTGTAGGCAAAGACGCTGTGGTCGCGGTGCGTTTCGATCTCTTCCTGGCTGCTGTGGAGCGGAAGGGAGCGGAAGTAGCGGACCTGTTTGCCATAGACCTTCAGGAGTACTTGCTGGCTCTTCATATCATCGTACTTACGTATGCCGTACAGTGACTGGAACCAAGCCTTGGCATCTAAGCCTTCCGGGACCTTGAAGGTGTCTGGAAGAATCTCTACCTCCAGCATTCGGTCCAGGGCGTACATGTGCGGCTTGAAGTCCTTGTCGTAGTCCTTATGGCCGTAGAGATACCAGCGACGCTTGAACTCACGGATGAAGTAAGGCTCCAGCTCAAAGGTCCGCTCTTCGTCCATGCGATAACCCTGATAGCGTACCTTCAGCTTCCGGTTATCCCTGATGGCCTGGATGACGGTGGTCAGGAACTGGTGGCTGGAGGGTACGTTCTCAAAGAAGATCCTGTCCTTCATGCCAGCACTCTCGTTCAGGAGGGAGTTCAAGCTAAGGGCGTCCAGCATCCAAGAACGGATACCGGTTCCGTCCATATCCTCTTCGTTGGAGATACTGTAGGTGTTGTCCCTGCGGTCGCAGGCAATCTCGATTCCAAAGATGTCGGAGATTGCTTCTATATGATTCGCGAACGTACGTGCGGGAAGGTCACTTCCAAGTTCATTTACTGAACTCCGCCGCCACAACTGCCTGATTTGGGCCAGTGTAAGTGGCCCGCGGCTCTGGAGTGTTTCCAGCAGCCAGATGTAAGATTTGAAGTAATTCTTTGCCATATCTGACCACAAAGATAGCGATATCTTCGGCAAAATAATGGCAGAACATAGAAAATGTGCATTTGCCGGAATCTTGCCGATGCCCCGATTACCTTTGCCGCCAGAAAAAGTATAAGAGTATGGAAATCAAACAACTTGAGCCTAAAGACAAAGTGCTCACTTTTTTCGGGGAATTCAAGAGCGCCACGGTGGAAAGCGCCATCAAGGAAATCGTCAAAATCAATATCTCCGACCAGGAATACATTAAACAATGCCGCCAATGGGCCATGGAAAACGGGCAGGATCCGTCACCGGCAAAACTAACGCCGATAGAGTTTTTCCTCTCCACCTATGGCGGAGCCTGTTATGATGGTATGGCTCTCCACGATGTCATCGAATCATCGAAAACACCTGTTGAGGTCATCTGTACGGGAAAAATAATGTCGATGGGTGTCATCGTAGCCCTGGGCGCAAAGGTCAGGAAGGCATACCGGAACACAACCTTTATGATTCATCAGGTCTCCGGCCTCTCATTCGGTACACTGAGGGAGATGGAGGACACCGTGGCCGAAGCCTCCCGCATCAATGAGATTCTCTTCAACATTATCAAATCCAAGACGAAGGTGACGGAGGAACAGCTAAACGAAGTGCTTCAGAAGAAGAAAGACTGGTTCCTAACAGCGGATGAAGCACTGAAACTGGGAATCCTGACGGAACTGCTATAATCAATGCGTGTTATAGTTATATGGGTTACTTTTTTCGTCTGGAGAAAAACACTATATTTGCACGTGCATCAAGAGCGCTCCCAGAGAGCCGCCAACCGAGCAGCCAGAAGCCACGGTGGCAAAACGATGCGGATGTTCAATCAAAAAAAGTCTGTATCATGGACAAAAACAATTTCTTCAAGCAGGACGCACTGCGCCCGACCGAGGAGCAGCGCCTCCTCACCATGCCCTTCTACCGTAACGCCAACGTGATTTACGCCCGCTTCGATGAGTGGAAGGACAATGACCGTTTCTACTTCATCCCCCTGTACCTGGAGATGACCTATTGCATCGCAGGGCTTGTCAGCGAACTGGCCCCAGATCCTGTATGGCTGGGCTCATTCGTCCAGAACACCCTCAACCATCCGGAGCTGTACCAGTACAAATGCCCTAAATGCGGCAAGACGGTACTCCCTTTCCGCTACGTGGGCTCACCCCTTAGCGGCCGAGTGGATCTTGAAGGATACTGCGGGTGTGGCTGGAGAGGGCATGAAGTGGTCTCTGGCTGGTTCAAACGCGGAGAAGCGCTGCGGGAGCAGCTGGCTGCAGACAGGATTCGGCACAGCAAATACAAACTGCTTCACCTTACTGCGGAACCGGCAACTATTGATGAATTGCTGGCGTGGTTGAATCGGCAGTAAACATTTGAGGGGGCTCTCGGTTCAATTCCCGTTCTATGAGGGGCAGGAGCTGATCATCGGCCGGGAGCCAGTTCACACTGCGGAGTTCATCGGCACGGAGCCAGCGAGCCGCCTCGTGCTCGTTCAGATGCAGGGCGTCATTCAGAAGGGAGCACATATAGCAGTGCATCGTGAGGTGGAACTTGGGATAGTCCCATTCAATGGTCGTAAGGAATTTATCGACACTGATTTCCGTGTCCAATTCCTCTCGTATCTCGCGCCTGAGTGCCTGGATGGGGCTTTCGCCCGGCTCGACCTTGCCGCCTGGTGCCTCCCAATAGTCCTTCCACTCGCCGTAGCCCCGCTGGGTGGCGAAGATAGCATCCCCTTTGCGGATGATGGCGGCTACGACTTCTATTGCCTTCATAATCAGAAGATGGTACGATTAGGATTGTATTCCCCGTGATAGTTCTTATAATTCCTTTGATCAGTGTTCTGGAGAGTGCAACGGATGTGCTCTTGTCTATAACCCACCACCGAACAATCAGTCACCAATGCATAGCGCTCATATTTCCCACAGGTGAATTTTATTATTCTGATGGTTTTCGTACTTCCGTTCCCGCGGTCTAACAATTCCATGATTTCCTTCTGTACACTCCGCTCGCACTTATTCCAAACGTCCATATCGCCGGATTTGACCTCATAGGAGTCCTTTTTCTTCTTGACTTTGTACGTATAGGAACAAATATCTACAACACTTACAATCTGGTCCTTCATATCAAAAACGTAAGTGTAATTGGTCGTTGGCTCTACTTCGGATGCCGGTAATAGATCTGGATTAGAAACAATACTACTAAAAGCACGAGGGACTCGACTGTCAATAGTCATTTCATTATCGGCATACACTTTTTGGCCATTTTGGAATGTTTCCTCAGTACTATTATCACAACTGATTTGATAGTCCTCTACTGAAATGTCAAATGTGTAGCGAATCTGAAAACTGGGCCATTCTCTTCCAGCGCCCATCCAATATGCCCAGTCCTCCGATTTCTCACTCTTCCCTGCATAATAAACGATGTCGTCTATATTGAGAGTGAGTACGTATTTATCAAGAGCATCTTGCATAAGAGCATAGCCATTAGGTTTATCTATGCGATATGATTTGATAACGTGCTCACGTTCTTTGCGGAACTCATTTATTGCAAGCGTCTTATTATACTCTTCTTCTGATACTTCTTTGAACTCTTTAAAAGCGGAGCGACGGCTGACCGTACGCGTTTTATCCGTCGTTACCGTGCCCCATATCTTGCCCAGATTATATGCCCAATACGTACACTCTACAGTACCGCTCTTCTTTTCAGTTTTTGAGATTTTTATCACCTTGCCAAAGAAGGAGTCAGAATCAACCACGTATGCCCACTCTGCCTTACATGAATACTTAGTCCCGTCTTCTTCCTCTTCCCATGTTCGGGGGCCATTTTCTAATGGCAGCGCCAATAAAGTAAGCTTACTCTTGATGGTCGTCCCTCGCGGCGTCAATGAGCTTGTTGATGTGCGAGAGACGGAATAGACTGCAACATCGGTATATTGTAATTCGTATGTCGTTTCAGAGATAGTCTTCCATTCTGGCCATCCACCATAGCTGATTACATGGCTATATTTCCTCCTCAAGGTCTTCATACCATTCTCCAATACAAATTCTTCAGCCTCTCGCACTCCACCTCCAGACAAATAGCATTCTAACATGGCAGAGTCGGAAGAATAAGGTTCACTTGTCTGCGTATAATAGTAAACGCCATTGAAGAAATAGCCTCTGACATCTTGTGCGAAAGTGGAGACGCCAAATGTGGCGCATACACTTAGAACAAATAAACTCTTGAGGATTCTCATACTCAAATACTTATTCATACGATATGGTTATTAGCTCATTTACAAAAGTGAGCAGTGGAACTATGGTTCCAACTGGATTGGCGTTTCGATGCTACCGCCCTGGACGTAGCCTTCGATGTTTTCACGAACTTCACGATAGTCACGTTCGCCATCCGGGGTGTCCTTCTCGAAGGCCAGGATGATTTCCTTGGTGTCGGGGTTGGCTTTGTAGGCCTTTCCTTCCAGGAGGAGACGGAAGTATTGCAGGAACGGGATGGTGCCGACCAGGCCGTTCTGCGAATACAGCGGGACATCCATCGGTTCTATGATGAAGAACTTGTAGGTGTCGTTCAGTAGCTTGACCATATCTTTGCGGATGGTCTCGCGGAGGGTGCCGGTCCAGCAGTCTTCGTAGGCTCCGTATGCTGCGATGAGGAAGATCATATTGATGCTATACTCCCGCAGCAGGAGTGTATCGCGGTCAAAAAGCCGGTCTTTGAAATGCCTGTTGGGCTTGGGACGCCAGTCCGTCGGTGCAAAGGAAGGCACGGTGAAATCGAGGGTGTCTCCATCGACCTTGGGAATGACAAAGAAGTTCGGCGTGATGTTGTAGCCTTCGGTATCTTTGTCACGATAGCGGATGTCGTTGGGATTCTGGCTATTCTTGAGGTAGAATTGGTCGATGTTGTACTGGATGGCGTTCTTGGCATAGGTGAACTGCTTGTACAGGGCAACGCCTTCCGGGTGCGTGCCATCAGGGTAATACTTACTATCGCCGATGTAATAGATGCTGTGTTTCTTGCCGATGAGGGACTTATCCAGGTAGATGTGGTCCACCAGCTTGCCGTCCTTCTGGTTCTTGAGTGCCGCCAGTTTGTCTGAATCGCCAATGAGAAAGTCCACCATCCGCTCAAACACCTTGTTGAAGTCTTTGGTGGTGAGGGACTCCTTTATGGGGTCTTTGTCGTCACGGCTGATGTTCAGGTCGAAGAATGCGTCCAGCAGCGACCAGAGGTGAAGAAGGTCATCACGGAAGTATTTTCCCTTCATATCCCGCATCCTGCGCTTACCTACGCCAGTGTCCAGGTAGTTCTGGATCTCAGACTTAGATTTGAGGATGTAGGGAACCTCGCCGATGGTGATGGGGAAATGGAATTTCTCCTTGAGGTACCGGAGGACGGAATAGTAGAGAACGATGAGTTCCTCGTCGATGTTCACGGCCTTGTCCTTGATGCGCAGATCCAGGTAATACGGCTTGCCATCCTTGATTAAAGGGTGCTGGCGAAGCGTTTTGTGCCAGTCAACAGCAGCTCGGCCGGAATTGTTAATCTTGTGAATCTGCGTGAAGAGGTTGCGGTGGTCGGAGAGGAAGTCTATCAGACGGATGGCCGTGCTAAGGAAATCGCGGTCGTGTGATCCGTGGTCCGGCGTACGGTAGTCCAGTTCGTCCTTGGTGAGTTCTATCTTCTCTTTGATGCAGTCTTCGCGATAACGCGACATGGCCCGGAATAGCCACAAACTCAGCTCTGGCAGGAAGGTTTCCTGTCCCCGGGCGTTGAGGATGTTGTTGGTTGCATCAGTGTCATAGATGCCCTCTGGCTTGATACCCGGTATTCCCAGTAGCGTTTGCCCTTCGTTCGGGTTGGCGGAATCCAGCTGCAGGAATGTCTTGGGTAGCAGGAATACCGGTATACTCTCCTCGGCCTGCGCTACAAACAGGTAGCCAATATGCTCGATCTTCCAGCCCTTACCCTCACGTATAAAAGGCACGATGTACTTGCCGGTCTTCGCATCAAGAATCTTATCGAAAACCGACTTATCGGGGTATGGGTATCCTTCAAAGTAGACGAGCATAGATGCAGTTTACTTTTCTTCTTCCTTCTTCTTTATCGACTCCATCTTAAGGTATTGAGTGATAAAACCTTCCAAAAGCTCGGTAGGAGTGCTATCTTTCTCTCCTTCATCGTTTTTACGTCCTTTACCATAGAGCTCAGCGAAAGTGAAGACATTCTTGTTGCCCTCGGAAGCATCGCTCCTCATGAAGTAGAGAGGCGAAATGCGGCTTGCGGAATACAGGTCTTTGCAGACGTCATTCCAGATGTAGAACATCACCTTGTTCTTGAACTCTTCCTCAGTGATGTCTCCCTTGATGAAGAATTCGCCCATCTGTTTGTCTTCGCTATCCGTCGCCTTGCGAATAAGCGGATTCACCTTCTCCAAGAACTTCACCCAGAGGTATTCTTTGTTATTGACTTTAAAGGTGAATTTTTCCGCAATCTCCTGCTGGAGGTTAATAGGAATATATTCCATCTCCCAGCGGCGCTTGAAGGCGGAATCCATCGGGAAGAGGCTCTGGTCAGAGGTGTTCATTGTGGCCAGGATGTGAAGATTCTCGGGGAGTATCAACTTGTTGCTCTCAAGGCCTTCCTTTGCCAAATGCTTGCGGAGTTCAGCATCCGGAATGATGGAGAATTCGGAGCGGCCTTTCTTGCGATCCAATAGCTGGAAAAGGTCTCCGAAAATCTGGGCGCAGTTACCACGGTTGATTTCTTCGATGATAAGGTATACTTGTTTCTCTGCATCAGTAAGAGTATCATCCGCAAGTGACTTCCAGGCTCGTACATAAGCGTTTGTAAACACCTGAGGGACGAATTCATAAGCCAACTCTTCTTTCCCCATTTCATTCCCCTCCTCGTCAAGTACCGGGTTCATCACCGGCTTATATGAACCAACAAAGGTTGAATAATCGTAGTCAGGATGGAATGTCGTGCGAAAAACGTTAGTGGTGAGCTTGGACTTGTCCTTTACACTATCGGGATCATCGACCACTTTTCCTCGCTCATCAAAATACACCATTTTTTGACCTTCGTCACCTTCTACCTTATCTTTGATAGTATGCGATTTTCCAGTGCCAGGACAACCGTAGAAGATTTTTTGAATCTCTATTCCAGTCGGTGCATTGACATTTATAGTTCTTGTCTTCCCATGCTCACTATCATACACCATATCAGCCCAAGCACGGCTTCTATCACGGGATCTGCCCTTATAAACCATCGGGTGATCTGGATTAACGACGATAGCAGAGAAGTGCAGCTCGTCCTGATTGACAACGGAAATGTCGTAGACAAACCAACATCCATTTTCAGTGCATCCCAAAGCTGAGGCCATTTCTTTGATAGCCATGTCATTCACTGCCACCTCATCAATCTGGGCGTATGGAGGATAAGAAATAAGCAGTCTGCCGGCATGGCTTTCGGTGTTCTCTCTCACAAGCAAAACGACAAATGACTGGTCTTCCAACAAAATATCGTTGACATAGACCTTGTCAAATCTGGAAAAGAGAAGAACCTCCCTGTTAGAGGAACCGGCTGAAACGTCAAGCCGGGATTTGTCCGATATGCTCTTATAAAGCATGCCGGTAAGCATTTCTTGAACGCCAGGTTTCGCGTCCTCTATTCTGCACGCTTTTGATTGATTCTGCCCTATAGACGTTCCCCAAGCTGCTGTTGCGGTCGCTCCTTCAATAGATGAATTGAAGAAGAATGATGTGATGTCTATCGTCATAACTGGCTAAATATATGTTTTAATAATATTCCGACTAAATTGACGTCCCAGCCATTGCCAGCGCGTCTTCCGAGCCTCGTGTAGTCTTGTGTAGGAGGAAACTTAATTTCTTTGTAATCGTCCTCCATAATGAAACCCATGAGCCTGAAATGCTCGTCAAGAGATAGTTTTCTCACGCGCTCCTTTCCTCCTTTAATCGGCTCTACAATCCTGATGACATTGTGCTCGGGAGGAGTCACGGTCATACAAATGGCATCGGTACGTAGCTTTCTATTGTAATAATCGTAACAGAGCGGTTCATCAACATCGAACTTTTCAATATGATGGAGTTCCTTTATCCTATCAATCTGAGCCTGGCTACGATAAAGCTCGGGGTCAGGCTTCTTATCAAGGAAATCACTCAGCCTTTTGGTCAAAGGAATCTCGGGAGGGACGATAGTAAACCCTTCAGGGAAGGTACCTCTATATGCGAATATCCAGAGACGCTCTCGGTTTTGCGGAACGCCATAATTCTTGGAATTCAATACCGCATAACGCGTATCGTATCCTATTCTATCCAGTTCGCTTAATATCTTCTCAAACGTGGGCTTCTGTTTTCCGACACACAAACCTTTGACATTTTCGAGAAGAATATATTTCGGCTTTTTGTATTCGCAAATACGAATAATATCACCGAACAATGTTCCTCTCGTATCCAACTCTCCTTGGCGTTTTCCTACAGTTGAAAAAGGTTGACAAGGAAAACCGCCGGTGAATAAGTCGAAATCGGGTAGCTTCTTTTCCTTTATCAGCGTGATGTCTCCCCAGTTTTTTATCTTGGGGAAATTGTATTCATATAATTCGGCAGCGTCTCTATCGAATTCTGAATAGCCAACAACTTTGTATTTGAGGCCGGACCGCTCTAAACCAAATGACGCTCCACCATAGCCTGCAAAGCCTTCAAACACTTTAATTGTATCTTGTATCATAAAAAAAATTCGGGTATTAGCTGTTAAAACTAACAAATTTACGCATTTTCTTCCAATAATAAAATTCTTGATATTCAACTCCCGTTCTATCAAGCAGAAAGACTCTTAAGAAATCTCGGCAAAAAGGAACACCCCGAACTGCCGCCCGGGGCTCCTTTCAGCTACAGTTTCTTGTATTCGCCGTGCTTCACCTGCTTGACCTCGCCGGCCTGGATTGCCCGCGCTACCTGTCGTCTTACCGTTCGCAACGTCTTGCCGATTTTCCGGGCTACGTCCTTCATATCGTCCGTCTTGAAGTAACCCGGCAGTGCCACCAGAATCGTCTTCCTGGTTGCAGCAGAGTAAGAGTCGGCCACAGCGATGCCCTCCGGTCGCTCCCGGTCAAGAACGTTGAAAATGTAGTCGTTGTGGACCGAAATCACGCGGATGATCTCCAGGGTGGCGTCGAAGTCAACGTCCGCACATTCAACTATTTCCCTCACGTCACCGGAATCCATCATTCGCAGCGCCGTAAGCACCATCGCAACCCGCAGGAAACACCAAGCCAAGCGGTGGGAGCTGGCAGAATAGCGGTCGCCATTGACATCCTGCATCCGCTGCTTCTCGGCCTTGAAGAAATCGTTGAACTTGCCAATCTGCGGGAGCGAGAGACTGAACCGGATCGTTGGCGTGTCCTCCAAAGTCTTGGCGAAGGCGCAGAACCTGGCACCGAT
>OCTW011371163.1_pt1 | contig 11776 bp, 8 predicted proteins | sample 1539671 | NCBI WGS metagenome assembly OCTW01 (sample SAMN02144230, study PRJEB22623) | gut metagenome | biome: sheep rumen | host: Ovis aries | place: New Zealand | reverse complement strand
TCAAGGAGAATTTGGGTAATATGACGGAAAATATGCAAGCAGATAGCGTGCAAAGGCGTTAGCCGGTGGTTGTGCGGTGTTGCCTTAATATGGGAAAATAATGCACTTTTTTAGGAGGCTGATCTGTATGAAAAAATTACTGGCGCTGATAGCGCTTTCGGCGGTGCTGCTTGCAGGCTGCGGAAAGAGCGATGATTCCGATAACGGCGTTAAGCCCTCGCAGACCGCAAAGCAGGTGGGCAGCGCAAAGACTGCCGAGTCAGCACCCGCCGACTCTCCCGCAGACACGACCGCCGAGGCCGCCGCTCCCGAGGGCACCACGACAGAAGCACAGCAGACACCCGCTGCCGCAGGCGGCATTCTGGTAGCATATTTCACGCCCGCGGAGAACGGCGAGAACGACGCGGTCTCTTCCGCCTCGAAGGTGAATTTCTGGGGCGAGGAAATGGGCAACGCCGAGGCTATGGCAAACGTCATCGCGGCCTATACGGGCGGCGACCTGTTCTCGATACAGACCGTCAAGGACTATCCGCTCGACTATAACGCCCTGGTGGACGACGCCAAGGCAGAGCAGACCGCAGGCGAGCTGCCCGAGCTTGCCACAGCCGTTGACGTAAGCGGCTACAGCACGGTATTTGTGGTCTATCCCGTATGGTGGTACACGATGCCCCAGCCGATCTACTCCTTCTTCAACGAGTACGATCTTTCGGACAGAAAGATAATCCCCGTGACCACCCACGGCGGCAGCGGCCTTGCCGATTCTGTCGAGAGGATAAAGGAGCTCGAGCCCTCGGCGACGGTCGGCGAAGGCTACGACGTCAGGGACAGCGACATCGGCAGCTGTCAGGAGGAGCTGGAGAGCTGGCTGAAGGACAGCGGCTTCTGATCGGGCGGGATATATCGTTCTCGAATAAGAGGAGTTTTCTCTTGCGCTCTGTCTGACTTGACCTTCGTTTTTTTGTAGTTTCTTCCATATTTTTTGCTATCTTCCTGTTTTTTTTCGCTCCGATTTACTTTGATGATGAAATGAGTTATAATATAACAGAAGAACAAGTAAACAAAGCTTGAAGATCAGGCCGTCCGCAAGGGCGGCTTGTTTTTTTTGCGCACAAAAAAGCGGATAGCCAAGGCGCCGCCTCAGCTATCCGCTGTCTGTTATTCCAGCTTGTATTTTTCAAGATCCTCAAAGAGCGCTGCAAGGCTCAGGTCGGCCTGTTCTTCGAGGCTGAGGCTATCGGCCTGTCGGCGGAGGGCTTCGGTCTCTTTTGCCTTCTGCTCCTCCTCGGGAGTAAGGGGTACCGCAGGCGCCTCGGTCTTTGTCAGAGCCCGATACTGCTCCACGGTCTCCCACGGCTTGATGCCGACGATGGACATATTGTCGGTGCTGCCGTTGCGGACTGCCAGCTCGCACAGCGCCTCAAGCTTTTCACCGAAGCTCTTGCCCTCAAGCTGGAGCGCTATCTCGATCTCGTCCTGAGAAACAAAATCCGACACGCCGTCAGACATTATTATCACCACGTCGTCCTCGTCGCGCCCGAAGGGTACGGGGAACTCGATGTGCTCGATGTTCGGCCTTTGCAAAACGCTGCCAAGCGACGAAACGATCGCGTTGCGGAGGTCGGGAGAAAGCTCCCGCGCAGTTTCGATCTCGCCCTTCTCGTAGAGGAAGCGCCCGTAGGTCTGGTCAACCGAGATCTGTCGCACCTCGCCGTCTGTGTAGCGGTACATTCTGCTGTCGCCTGCGTTGTAGCCGACGGCGGCGCCGTTCTCGTCCACGGCAAGCAGACAGATGGTGGTCTGCATATTCACCGTCTCCTGACGCGACACGCCCGTTCTTACTATTTTATTGTGTATCTGCATAAGCGTGTGGTCAAGGTTCACCGAGGAATCGTAGTCCGTGCAGGCAAGGGTGCTGACGCAGATCTCCGAGGCAAGCTCGCCTGCCTGTTCGCCGCCCACTCCGTCACAGACCGCCGCAAGGAACGGCGCGATGCACACGGACGAGTAGCCGCCCTTTGTCACACAGACACGGTTCACCAGCAGGGAGTCCTCGTTGTGGGAGCGGTACTTGCCCTTGTCGGTGTAGCCGTAGATGTAATAGTTCATGTTCAGTATCCTTGATAGTAGTTATCGTTCCTGTTTTTCAGAAGCGCTTCTGGCCTTTCAGCTGCTTGCGCTCGTCAAGCTTTATCGCCCTTATCCTCTGCCTCAGCGGAAGCACCAGCGAGGGCGACACAGATATCTCGTCGATACCCATTTTCAGAAATTCTTCGGTAAGGTTCAGGTCGGCGCCCAGCTCGCCGCAGACCCCGACAGGTATGCCGAAGCGGTGAGCGTTGTCGCATACCATAGCCATGAACCTTAGCAGGGCGCGGTGTGTCTTTTCCTCAAAGTAGTTTTCCAGCAGCAGGTTCTGCCTGTCAACGGCCATGACGTACTGCTCGAGGTCGTTTGTGCCGATGCTGAAGAAATCCACTTCCTGTGCCAGCTCGTCGCTGAGTATCGCGGCGGCGGGAGTTTCGATCATTATGCCGATCTTTATGTCCTCGCGGAAGGGCTGGCTCCTGGCACGGAGCTGGGTCTTCGCTTCTTCGATCAGAGCCTTCGCCCTGTGTATCTCTTCCATATCCACGATCAGCGGCAGCATGATAGCAAGCTTGCCGTACATCGACGCTCTCAGCAGAGCGCGGAGCTGTGTTTTGAACATCTCCGGCCGCATCAGGCAGAGCCTGATAGACCGCACTCCGAGCGCGGGGTTTGCTTCCTTCGCGAGCCCGAAATAAGAAATGTTCTTGTCGGCGCCCGCGTCCATCGTCCTGATGATGACGGTCTTGCCCTTCATCTGTTCAAGCACCTGGCGGTAGTTGTAGAACTGCTCCTCCTCGTCGGGCATCGAGCTGCGCCCGAGGAACAGAAACTCGCTCCTGAAAAGTCCGACGCCGCCTGCGTCGTTCTCGTGTACGTTCGCGATGTCCTTCATTCCGCCTATGTTGGCAAAGACCTCGATCTCTGTTCCGTCGAGGGTCACGTTCTTGCGGCCCTTGAAGCGCTTGAGGAGCTCTTTCTTCTTGGCTTCCTCTTCTTCGATAGTGTCCAGCTGACGGGAGGTCTCCTCGTCGGGCTCGACAAAGAGCCTGCCGTTGAAGCCGTCCAGCACGGCGCTTCTGCCGTGCATAGAGCTTAAGTCTCCTGCACCCACGCCGATGATCGCAGGGATATTCATTGTTCTTGCAAGGATCGATGTGTGAGAGTTGGTCGAGCCGTAGCAGGTCACGATGCCAAGCACGTTGGAAAGATCCAGCTGCATGGTCTCCGAGGGATAGAGGTCGTCGGCGCAGAGTATCACCTTTTCGTGGAGCTCTATTGTTTTCTGCTGCTTGTCCTGTATGTGTCTTATAAGCCGGTCGCTGACGTCCTTGATATCCGTCGCCCGGCCCTTGAAGTAGTCCGAGGTCATTTTTGTGAAGGTCATTGCAAAGTCACGCGCAGTCAGAGCCACAGCATAGTCTGCGCTGTAGCAGTCCATTTCGATGCGCCGCTTTATGGTCTTGCAAAAGGCATCGTCGGACAGCAGCATCTTGTGTATCAGGAAGATGCTGGCCTCGTTCTCGCCGACCTTTGAGATAGCCTGCTCGTACAGATCGTCAAGCTCTGCGGTGGCCTGCTCACGGGCAAGCTCGTAGCGCTCGAGCTCTGCTTTTGTATCGCTCACTGTCCGCTTTGAAACAGTGGTCTCGTCCTGCCTGTGATAGTACAAAGGCCCTCTTGCAATGCCGCCAAAGACAGCCTTGCCGTTCAGTGTCTTCATTACTGTCTTTTGCACCTCCGTTCTGTTTTGGTGTCTCCGAATCATTTTTAGGCCACAGGCATATATACCTAAGTATATTGTATTACTTTTCTCATAAAATTACAAGAATTTTACTGAAAATTAACATTTTGTTAAGTATTTTGTCTGCGTTTCGCGGCGCTCTGCTGCCTATGAATATCCCGCTGCCTGTCCGAATATATATCAAGCAGAGGACAAACTTCATATCACAAAAGGAGCTGCTGAGATGAACGAAAGAAAAAACGCCGCCTTCGCGGAGCCTGTCGGCCTTACCAAAGCAGAGGCAAGGCGGCTGCTCAACCGCGACGGCGGTAACGTGCTTGAGGAGAGAAAAAAGCGCAGGGCTGCCGCTGTGTTCGCGGGTCAGTTCAAGGACGTTATGTCGCTGATACTGATGGTCGCGGCGGCGGTGTCGGCGCTGCTGGGTCAGGCAGGCGACGCCCTGCCGATACTTGCGATACTTGTGATGAACGCCGTGCTTGGCTTCGTTCAGGAATACCGCTGTGAAAAGACGCTGGAGCGCCTGTCCGAGCTTACGGCGCCCACCGCCAGAGCCTACCGTGACGGAGAGCTTATGCGCCTGCCCGCAGCCGAGCTCGTGGCGGGAGATGTAGTCGAGATCTCTGCGGGCGACAGAGTCCCCGCGGACTGCGCGGTGCTTTCGTGCAGCGCTCTGCTCTGTGACGAGAGTATGCTCACGGGCGAATCGGCAGGGGCCGAAAAGCGCCCGAGAAGCACCGAGACCGACACCGAGACGCCGAGCCTGCCCTACATGGTCTATATGGGGACGGTGTGCACAAGAGGCAGTGCGAGAGCAATAGTCACCGCCACGGGCAGGCGGACACAGATGGGCAAGGTCTCGGGGCTGATCGCCGATGCGGGCGGAGACCTCACGCCCCTGCAAAAGAAGCTGGGCGAGCTCGGGCGGGTGCTGGCGCTTATCTGTCTTGGGGTCTGCGGACTGGTGTTTGCGGCAGGGGTGCTGCGCGGCGAGCCTGTGTTCAATATGCTGATGACGGCGATCTCCATCGCGGTCGCCGCTATCCCCGAGGGGCTGCCGGCAGCCGTGACCATAGCGCTTGCTCTGGCGGTGCGCAGGATGCTCAGGCGAAACGCCCTGATAAACAAGCTCCATTCGGTGGAGACTCTCGGCTGTGCGGGAGTTATCTGCACCGACAAGACAGGCACCCTGACGATGAATTCCATGACAGCCCGAAAGGCCATTACCTGCGGCGAGAGCCTGTGCGAATACACGCTCTCCGAGAAAGGCGCCGAGACCCCCGAGGGTGCGGCTGTTGTGTGGGAGTCGAGGGCGCTGTCAGAGCTGATGCTCTGCGCTGCTGTCTGCAATAACGCAGCCGTCACGAGGGAGGCACCCAAGAACGCCCGCGACCGAGGCGGCAGAGGGGCAGCGCACATCGAAGGCGACCCCACAGAAGCCGCTGTGCTTGCCGCCGCTTTGAACTGCGGAGTTGAGGGGGCAGCTCTCAGGGCGCAGCGGGTCTCGGAGGAGCCCTTCGACAGCCGTACCCGCAGAATGTCCGTGACCGTCGAAAGCGAGAGCGGCCCCGTCACCTACCGAAAGGGCGCCCCCGATGTTATCCTGCCGCTTTGCGCTTATGTATGGCAGGGAGAGCAGCAGGCGCCGCTGAGGCCGCAGCTTGTGTCGGCGCTGTCCAGACGCGCCGAGGAGCTTGCCTCTGAGGGAATGAGGCTGCTTGCGTTCTCGCAGACCGTCGAGGGCAGGGAGGTGCTGCTGGGGCTTATGGCTCTCAACGACCCGCCCAGACCCGAGGCCGAGGCTTCTGTCCGCGAGTGCTCACGGGCAGGGATTCGCACCGTGATGATAACGGGCGACCACAAGCAGACCGCCTGCGCCATCGCAAGACAGACGGGCATTCTCCGCGAGGGCGGAACGGTTTTCACGGGTGCAGAGCTTGACCGTATGAGCGACGAGCAGCTTGCCGAAGCTGTTGACACCGCCTCTGTCTTTGCAAGAGTGACGCCCGAACACAAGCTGCGCATCGTCAGGGCTTTCAAAAGCCGCGGTCAGGTCTGCGCGATGACAGGCGACGGCGTCAACGATGCTCCCGCCCTTAAGGAGGCCTCGATCGGCGTTGCGATGGGAAAGAGCGGCACCGATGTTGCAAGGCAGGCCGCCGACTGCATTCTGCTGGACGATGATTTTTCCACCCTCGTCAGCGCTGTGCGCGAGGGCAGGACGATCTATCAGAATATCCGCAAGTTCGTGAGGTATCTGATCTCCTGCAACATCGGCGAGGTGCTGACGATGCTGGGCGGGATAATCATGGGGCTGCCGATGGTGCTGGTGCCCTCGCAGCTTCTGCTGATAAATCTTGTGACCGACGGCCTGCCTGCGGCTGCGCTTGGCTGCGAGCCCGCCGAGGACAGCGTGATGAACGAGCCGCCGCGACGCGAGCAGGACAGCTTTTTCAGCGGCGGCCTGCTTTACAGAATGACCCTGCGCGGGGTGCTGATCGGGATAATGACGCTTGCGGCCTTCACGCTGCTGCTGCCGTCCTGCGGGCTTGCCGCCGCGAGAACAGGCGCCACGGTCACGCTCGTCCTCTCGCAGCTGATACACGTTTTTGAGTGCAAGAGCGAGACCCGCCCTATCTACAAACTGCGCCTCACAGACAACCCGCTGCTGATCGGGGCGGTGCTGCTCTCGCTTGCGGTGCTGGTCGGCTGTATGGCTGTACCCGCTCTTGGAGCGGCCTTCGCCCTCACACATCTTAGCCTCAAGGCGTGGCTGATCTGCATCGCCCTCTCGGCAGCCGTCCCCGCAGCCGCGCTGTTCATCAGGTGCTGAATAGATCAATTAAAAAGTAAAAGCCCCCTTGGGGGCTTTTGCTTTGGGCGGTAAAGTATGCTTATCCCGATGACGTTCCGCCGCCATTGAAGCAGCAAGCCCTCTCTGCCGTCGGCAGCACCCCGCGAGCAACTTGGCGCCGGGAATGTGTTGACAGGCGGCGGAGATAGTGGTATAATAAAAGAAAACATAATTGTCGGAAGAAGTTTAGGAGCTGCAAGTAAGAATTATCCTTTTAAGCTTCCGGACGGAAATCACGGGAAAGTTTTAGAAGGATCTGAAATTACAGACATTGTTACTTTTGCCGGAAAAGGAACTAATAATCAACTTGAATATCATATTCCTGCTGAAAAATGGGAAAAAGTGAGAGGAACAGCTTATATCAGAGCTGGAAATCAAAACAAAAAAGCAGAATTGCATTGGTATGAAGCTGAGGGTGAAAGAGTGGAAATGAAGGTGAAGAGATACTATGAAGACGATGAAAGTTAGGTATATTGGTGACGACAGCAGCCCGTTATCCCTTATAACCGGCAAGATCTATACTTGTATTGGCCAAGAATATGATCGCTATAGAGTCATTGATGAGACAAATGAAGATTATCTCTATCCTATCGAAGACTTTGAAATAGTTGAAATATGATATAATGTAGGTAAGATAAGAGAGGGTATCAGAGGTGGAAGAATTCGTCCCCGTCCACACGCCGATGGTTTGACAAGGTTTATACCTGAGAGATGCAGGAGAATGGGACGCCTGCCTGATAACCACTCTTTCAAGAGCCGCTTTGGGGAACCAAGGCGGTTTTCTTATACCCAAAAACAGAAAGTATATCAGCGTCACGCCCTCGGGCTTGGCGCTGTTATTATACCCTATGCTCCCTCAGCGCCTGCGCTGCCGGTATTCGTATACCGCAAGCAGGTAGATCACTGCGGCGGCGATGTTGGCTGTCATCATTTCCACACTTCCTTTGCATCACACGATGCCTGCGCAGAGCTCGTCGGCGCGGACGTAATATCCCTGTGGCTGTGAGCAGACGGGGCACTGCTCGGGAGCGGTATCGCCCTCGAAAACAAATCCGCAGTTAAGGCAGACCCACAGCGTACTCTCGGCCTCCGAATAAAGCCTGAACTCACGCGCAAGCTCGCAGTAGTAGGAGAATCTTGCGCCGTGGCTGTGCTCGATCCTGGCGATGTTCCCGAATACCTGCGCTATGCTGTCAAAGCCTTCCTCGCGGGCGGCCGCTGCAAAGTCGGGATAAATGCTGCGGGCTTCGTTCTGCTCGCTGTCAAAGGCCGCCTGTAAAAGCTGTGCCGCGTCGTCGGGAAGCGCAGATGGGTAATCGGCGTCTATCTGTGTTTTGCCGCCGCAGCCCTGCATAAGCGAGAAGAAGACCTCGGCGTGCTTCTGCTCTTGCTCCGCCGTGAATTCAAAGAGCCTTGCCACGCTGAAAAGCTTCTGCTGCCGCAGCTTCTCCGCCGACATTCTGTACCGTGCTGCGGCCTGAGTCTCGCCCGCCCATGCCCGCATAAGGTTTTCCAAAGTCCTGCTGTTTTTAAGCTCCATTTTTTGTCTCCTTGTCATATTTTTTTGTATGCCGTTCTCCGCCGCGGTATAAGGCGCTCTGAGATCACATCGTCAGAGTTCCGCTCTCGCTCTCAAAGAGTATCAGTATCTGCTCCTCCTTGCCTGTGAGGGCGTTGAAATAAACTATGACGTGGGTGCCGTCGGGGGCCTCGCATTTGAACTCATAGCACAGCAGCTCCTCCTCGGAGTCCGAGGGTATCACGGCAAGCCCGCGCGAGAGCATTCTGAGCTTCGGGCTGAGCTGCTGCTGAACGTCCAGCACCGACTTCTTGCTTTTCGGAAGCTGACGGCGCGTGTGGTTCACAAGATACCCGCGGCAGTCAAGGCCGAGCACCTCTCCGTTGTCCATCGCCACCGAGACTTTGATAAGATCGGTGTAGCAGCAGATGTCGTTCTGATAGTAGGCGTAGTTCACGGTCATGATGTTGGCGGTGTTTTCGTAATACGTCCTGCGCATCGAGGTGAAGCCCCTGTCCTCGAGCAGCTTGTCCGCCGCCGCAAGGGCGTCCTCGTCGGAGATAGAGTTCGTCATGACCTGGCGGCTTTTCAGGAAGTAGGAGATATAGCCGCCCTGTTTTGTTATCGAGCAGGTCGCCGTGCCTGCTTCGTCCCCGAAGAGATACGAGGGCATCTTGCCGTCCTCCTCGCCGATGAGCTCGATGTCGCCGAGGTCTACGCCCATCGCAAAGCCTGCGCGCTCGTGTGCCATTTCCCGGGAAATCTCGCTTTCGTTTTCAAGCATCAGCGGGCGCTTTTCAAGAATGTGGTCGGAGAAGGGGCCGTCGTAGATCAGAGTCGGGTAGGAGTCGAATCCTTCCTCGAAGTCCGTGAAGCCGTCGGTGACGGTCGGAGAGTCGAGGTCGTCGTCCTGCTCGCTGAGCGCTTCGGAGAGGTCGATCTCGCCGCCCGAGATGCTGTTCTCCAGCGACCACATACCGTCGCGCAGCTTGCGCGAGTAGTCGTAAAGGGCGGAGAGGTTGTCGTATTCCTCGTCGGAGATAGCCCCGCCCTCACGCACCTTCTCGCTCATCGCGAGGGAGTAGTTCCCGACCTGAGATAGGAACTTGTAGGTGTTGCTCAGCTCTGCGCTGCCGACGGGCAGCTGTGCCAGCGCAGCCTTTGCAGCCGACGAGTCCCGCCAGAGCTGCTGCGAGAGCTGCTGGTGCATATCCGCAGTACCGGCGTAAAGCTCCTTTTGCAGGGTGTTCGAGATGTTGTCCGCCGCCGTGGAAAGCTCCTCCAAAGCGCGCAGGTAGCTGTTTTGCAGCGACAGCGAGGCCTGTGCGCTCCGCCGCGAGAGTATCAGCCCGTTCACGGCCATCACGACGGCCGCCGCAGCGGTCAGGCTGAATATCCTTATCAGTGTTCTTTTTCTCATAGCTCCTCCGATTGTACAGATAATTGTACATAACAAATATTATAAGTCCAATAATATGGATTTGAATTATGATTATCTCAAAAGCGAAGAATTAAAATAAAGTCCAAATAACCGTACTCGTTATGCGCTTTGCAGCTGTCCCGAAATTTGTACTGACAGTATATATCTGCAACGCCTGCGCAAAAGAATACAAGTACAAATAATAGTACATAAATATTTGAAGTCCGATTTGGTGTACAATTATTATGCTTCACATTATTCTTATTATTCGTTCACATCGGGAGGTTGAAAAATGTTTCGGCTTGTGCTATAATATATAATGAATAAATATGCGAAAGGAAATGTATCAAATGATATACTTTGATAACGCCGCCACCACAAAGCCCTGCGAGGCTGCCGTGGCTGCGGTGTGCAAGGGGCTCGAGGACTTCGGCAACCCCTCATCGCTTCACGGGCTCGGACTGGCTGCCGAGCAGCACCGCGAACACGCCCGACACATCATCGCTCAGGCGCTGGGAGCAGCGGACGAGGAGATCTTTTTCACCTCCTGCGCTACCGAGAGCAGCAACACCGCAATCATGGGCGCAGCACATTCCGTGGGCAGGCGAAAGAAAAAGATAGTCACCACGGCGGTCGAGCATCCCTCTGTCGAGAACTGCTGCAAGGCGCTCGAGGACGGCGGCTTCACGGTTGTTCGCGTCGCGCCGCGAGAGGACGGCGCCGTCTATGCCGAGGACATCATCGGGGCAGTTGACGACGATACCTGCCTTGTGACCTGTATGCACGTCAACAACGAGACGGGCGCTGTCGTCCCGATCGAGAAGGCTTTCAGAGCGATACGCAAAAAATACCCGCAGGCGCTGCTGCACTGCGACTGCGTCCAGAGCTTTATGAAGCTTCCGCTGACAGCCAAAAAGCTCGGTGCCGATCTTATCTCTCTGAGCGCTCACAAGATACACGGGCCGAAGGGCATAGGTGCTCTGTATATCCGCAAGGGCGTACATATACCGCCGCTGATGCTCGGCGGCGGACAGGAGAAGGGCTTCCGCTCGGGAACGGAGAGCATTCCGCTGATAATGGGCTTCGGCGCCGCCTGCGAAGAGCTTTCAAAGACGGTCGATGAGCGTTATCGCCATGCCGACGAGCTGAGAAGCTGCCTGACAAAGCGCTGCAAAGATAACGGCATCGCCGTGAACAGCCGCCCCGATGCCAGTCCCTATGTGGTAAGCATCGCGGTCAAAAGCCTGCGCTCCGAGGTGCTGCTGCATTTTCTTGAGCAGCGAGGCATATATGTCTCGAGCGGTTCGGCCTGTTCAAAGGGCAAGAAAAGCTCGGTCATCGCCGAGTTCCATGTTCCCGACGAGCTCCGCGACAGCGTGCTGCGCATCAGCTTCTCGGCCGAGAACACCGCCGCGGAGATAGATGAACTGATAGACTCTGTGCTAATTGCACAAAGCAGCCTTGCAAAAATAAGGTAATATAACGAGAACAAATTTTTCATACTATTATAATATATAAGAATGTCGGAAAGGAAAGAAAAATGATGAAAGAACTGGTACTTTGCAAGTACGGAGAGATCGCCCTCAAGGGACTGAACAAGAGCACCTTCGAGAGCGTTCTGGTCAAGAACATAAAGCGCCGCCTTCACAGCCTCGGAAAGTTCGAGATCACCCGCTCCCAGTCAACGGTCTATGTCGAGCCGATGGACGAGAGCATCGACATGGACGAGGTCATGCACAGGCTGAGCCGCGTGTTCGGTATCGCCAAGCTCGCACGGGCCGCAAAGGTGGACAAGGATATGCCTTCGATAATCGCAGGCACGATGGAGTATCTTGACGAGGCCTTTGAAGATGCATCGACCTTTAAGGTCAACGCCAAGCGTGCGGACAAGAAGTTCCCGCTGAAGTCTCCCGAGATCTGTGCCGAGCTGGGTCACGAGATACTGGAGCGCTACCCCGAGATGAAGGTCGATGTCCACGACCCCGATGTGCTCGTGACGGTCGAGATCAGAGAAAAGCACGCCTTTGTGAACGCGATCAGAGTTGACGGCGCAGGCGGCATTCCCGTCGGCACGGGCGGCAGGGGAATGCTGCTTCTGTCGGGAGGCATCGACTCTCCCGTGGCAGGCTACATGATCGCCAAAAGGGGAGTCGTAGT